>PVBE012761332.1_pt1 | contig 12600 bp, 13 predicted proteins | sample 1631181 | NCBI WGS metagenome assembly PVBE01 (sample SAMN08397723, study PRJNA350692) | Marine metagenome, whole genome shotgun sequencing project. | isolation source: water | place: Pacific Ocean | collected 2012-04 | reverse complement strand
TAATATATATATAATTAATAATTATTTATGCAAAAAAGTAAATTTATGTCTGTAGGTTTAGTGTTTGTTATTTTAGGTTTTTTATTATTATTAGAAAAAACAGGAATTATAGATGGTAGTTTTTGGGATTATTTATTTCCAACAATTTTAATATTATTTGGTTTAGATTTAATGTATAAAAAACAAAAAACTGATGATTTTTTTAATTTTTTTAAAGTTAATACATATACAAATTATAATAAAAAAAAGAAAAAAGTAGTAGATGATCAGTAATGAATAGTATTATAAAAGAAAAAAAAATTAAATTTATAGAAAAAAAGTCCAAATTTTTGGGCTTTTCTTTTTATGTTAAAAATAAAGAAGAAATTTGTAAGAAATTAAAAAAAATAGAAAATGAATTTAAAGATGCTAAACATATTATTTATGCATATAGAATAGAAGATAATGGTTTAAAAGAGAAATTTTATAATGATAAAGAACCTAATAATTCTGCTGGTAAACCATTATTATATCTTTTACAAAAAAAGAATATTATAAATTGTTTGATTGTAGTAATTAGATATTTTGGGGGTAAAAAATTAGGTATAGGGGGTTTAATTAGAGCATATACAAAAGCTGGTAAAAATGTAATAAAATAAGTTTGATTTAATATTATGCTTTTGTTAATATTAACTATATATTTAATGTATATTGTATGAATAAAAGAAAAAAATATTTATCTTGGGATGATACTTTTATGATGATAGCTACCTTAATAAGTCAAAGGTCTAAAGATCCATCTACACAAGTTGGGGCTGTAATAGTAGATAGTAATAATGTAATTTTAGGAATAGGTTATAATGGCTGGCCTCGTGGCATAAATCAAGATGATTTACCATGGGAAAGAGATGGTAATAAATTAGAGACTAAATATCCTTATATTGTTCATGGGGAATTAAATGCAATATTTAATTCTTGTAATATATTAGATAATTCTCGTATATATTGTAATTTATTTCCTTGTAATGAATGTGCTAAAGCTATTATTCAAAATAAAATAAAAGAGGTTATATATGAGAGTGATAAATATCATGATTTAGATAATACTAAAGCAGCAAGAAAATTATTTGATTTAGCAGGTGTGAAGTATAGACAATATAATTTGAGTAGTAAAATAAATTTAGAAATTAAATAGTATGAAAGTTATATTAGGATTTACTGGATCAATATCTAGCGGTAAAGGAACAGCTACTAAATATTTAGTAGAAAAATATAATGCTAAATCTTTTAAGTTTTCTAAAATTTTGAGAGATATATTAGATAGGATATATTTATTACATACTAGAGATAATTTAATTAAAATATCTACAGTAATAAGAGATAGTTTTGGACAAGATATTTTAGCTAAAATAATTTCTAAAGATGTTTTAGAAGAAAATAATGATATAATAGTAATTGATGGCATAAGAAGACCAGCTGATATTAAATATTTAAAAGATATTAAAGGATTTAAGTTAATAGGTATAGATGCTGATATTAAAATTAGATATGAAAGATTAAAAAAAAGAAATGAAAATAAGGACGATAAAAGTAAAAGTTGGGAAGATTTTTTAAAAGATCACAAAGCAGAAACAGAAATTTATATTCCAGAGTTATTAAAAAAATCTGATCATATAATAAATAATAATGGTAATTTAGAAGAATTATATAAAAAATTAGATAGTTTAGTAAATTAAAATTTTTTATAATATAAATTTAAATGGAAATTAAAGTTAAAAAATTAGATAATAAAGCTATATTACCTAAAAAAATGCATGATGGTGATGCAGCTATGGATTTATATTCAATAGAAAATATAAATTTTAAAGAAAAAGAAATAAAGTCAGTAGCAACTGGTATTTCTTTGTCTATACCTATAGGGTATTGGGGGAATATTAGAGATAGATCAGGTTTAGCTTTTAAACATGGATTACATACTTTAGCAGGTGTAATAGATTCAAATTATAGAGGAGAAATAAAAGTGGTAATAATCAATTTAGGAAAAGAATATAATATAAAAATAGGTGATAGAATAGCTCAATTATTAATTCAAAAAACAGAAATTGTTAAGTTAAAAGAAGTTGATAATTTAAATAATACAGAAAGAGGATCAGGGAACTTTGGTCATTCAGGGTATTAGTATAAAAAATTTATTTATAAAATATGTTAAAAGGAAAATTTATAGTTTTTGAAGGCGGTGATAAATCTGGAAAGACTACGCAGATTAAGTTATTAAAAAATTATTTAGAAAAAAGAGGTAAGACTGTTTTTTTAACTAGAGAACCAGGTGGTACTAATTCAATTATTGCTGAAAAAATTAGAAATATAATTTTAGATAAAAATCATAAAGAAATGCATGCTCGTACAGAATTATTATTATTTTTAGCATCTAGAGCTCAACATGTAGAAGAGATTATTAAACCAGCTATAAAAAGAGGAGAAATAGTGTTATCTGATAGATTTGATGGTTCTACTTTTGCTTATCAAGGAGTAGCTAGGAAATTAGATTTAAAAATGATAGAGAAAATTAATAATTGGTCTAAAGATTATATTAAAGTAGATGTTGTAATTTATATTGATATAAGTCCTGAAGAAGCTAAAAAAAGAAAAAGAAATAAAAAAAATGATCGTTTAGATAGAGAGAAAAAATTATTTCATGAATCTGTTAGAAAAGGATTTCTTAAACAAATAGCAAATAATAATAATTGGAAAATAGTTAAAGGGATTGGTAAAGTGGATGATATTGCTATAAATATTCAAAAGATAATAAAAAAAATATGAATAAATATGAAGTAATAATTGGTCTAGAGATACATTTGCAATTAAATACAAAATCTAAGATGTTTTGTTCTTGTGCTAATGTAGGAGAAAATTTTAAAGTTAATACAAAAGTTTGTCCAATTTGTTTAGGTCATCCTGGTGTTTTACCAAATATTAATTTTGAAGCTATAAAAAAAGGTATTTCTATGGCTTTAGCTATAAATTGTGAAATAAATATTAAATCTAAATTTGATAGGAAAAATTATTTTTATCCAGATTTACCAAAAGGATATCAAATTTCTCAATTTGATATTCCTTTAGCAGAAGAGGGATATTTGTTAATAGATATAAACAATCATGAAAAAAGAATAGGTATAGAGAGGTTACATTTAGAAGAAGATGCTGCTAAAAATATTCATAAAAAAGAAAATACTTTAATAGATTATAATAGAGTAGGAATTCCTTTAATAGAAATAGTTACTAAACCAGATTTTAGAAAACCAGAAGAAACTACAGAATTCTTACAAAATTTAAGATTAATTTCTAAATATTTAAATGTTAGTAATGCTGAAATGGAAAAAGGACATCTACGTTGTGATGCTAATATTTCTTTACGTCCCAAAGGTGATGTCAAATTATATCCTAAAACAGAAATAAAGAATTTAAATTCTTTTAAAATGGTTGTTAAATCTTTAAAATATGAAATTAAGAGACAAAAAAATCTTTGGGAAAAAAATAGTGCTCCTCAAATTAGCTCTACTAGAGGATGGAATGAAAAAGAAGGTAAAACTATAGAGCAAAGAAGTAAAGAAAGTTATGCAGATTATAGATATTTTCCAGAACCAGATTTACCACCTTTACTAATTTCAGATAAATTATTAAAAGAAGTTCGTATTTCTTTACCAGAATTACCACATGAAAAATATCATCGTTTTGAAGAAGAATTTGGTTTAAGTAAAAAAGATATTAAGATTTTGATAAGTAAAAAATTTTGGTCAGAATATTTTGAAAAAGTTATTTCTGAATTAAGAGCATGGATATTTAAAGTAAATAAAGATAAATCTAATTGGGAGTCTAGTAAAAAAAAATTATCTAAATTAAGCTTTTCTTGGATTACTGGGGAATTATTTTTTTTATTAAAAGATAATTTTGATATTAGAGATTTAAAGATAACTCCTGAAAATATGTCTGAATTAATAAAATTAATTTATAATAAAAAAATAAATAGTTCAGTTGGTAAAACTATTTTAGTTAATATGTTTAAAAATGGAGGTGATCCTTCAAATATAGTTGAAGATTTAGATTTAATGCAAATAGATAATATTAATAAATTAGAAGATTTAGTTATTAAAGTAATAATAAGTAATCCTCAGCAGGTTAAACAATATAAAGATGGTAAGGAGTCTTTGTTAAATTTTTTTGTAGGTAAGGTTATGTCAGAGAGTAAAGGTAAAGCTAATCCTAAAAAAATAGAAAAAATATTAAAAGAAAAATTAGATTAAGAAATTTTTTATCATTTTTTCTATAGTATTATTATTTTTATTCCAATGTATTTTTAAATTTTCTTTTTCCATTTTTTTAAACCATGTTACTTGTCTTTTAGCATAATTTCTAGTATTTTTTTGTATTAATTTTATAGCTTCTTCTAGAGTAATTTCTTTTTCTAAATAAGATATTATTTCTTTATAACCTATACCACTTAAGGAAATTAGTTTTTTATTGTTATATTTCTTATATATTTTTTTAACTTCTTTTAATAACCCTTTTTTAATCATTTCTTTAACTCTACTGTCAATTTTTTTATATAAGTTTTTTCTATTAGGATTTATACCAAAAATTAAAAAATCATAAGGACATTCAGATGTTTTAGATTCTGATAATTGATAATTTTGTAATATAGAAGATATATATAATCCGGTACCTCCAGCTATGATTGGTAGTTTATTTTTTTTGTGAATTTTATTTATTGCTTTAAAAGCATCTTTTTGCCAATTAAATAGGTTATATTTTTTATTTGGTTTTATTATATTTAATAAATAATGTTTTATATTATTTTGTTCTTTTTTATTTATTTTATTACTACCAATATTTAATTCTTTATATATTTGTCTAGAATCTGAAGAAATAATTTCTCCTTTAAATTTTTGTGCTATTTTTATAGCTAAAGTAGATTTACCAGAAGCAGTAGGTCCTAAGATTACTACTATCTTATTTTTCATATTAGCATTCCTTTTAAACCCCAAGGTTTAGCTTCCATAATTTTTACTTTATAGAATGTACCCTTTTTTAAAGGTTTATTTGTAGTCATATGAATTGTAATATAATTATCTAACTTTCCAATATTATTATATTTTTCATTTTTTTTGTTAATAACATCTATTAATACTTCATATTTTTTATTTAATAATTTTTTATTAAAATTTAAAGAATTTTTTTTAACAATATTATTTAAAATATTCCATCTTTCTTTTTTTATTTTATGAGAAATATCATCTTTATGTAATTTATGAGCTATAGTTCCTGATCTTTCAGAATATTGTGATAAATATGCTAGATTATATTTTAAATCTTTCATTAATTTTTCTGTATCTTTAAATTGTTTTTTTGTTTCTCCACAGAAACCAACTATTATATCTGTTGATATAGCTATATTTTTAATTTCTTTTTTAACTTTATTTATTATTTTTTTATAATTTTTAATAGTATAATGTCTATTCATTTTTTTAAGCATAGTATCTGAACCTGATTGTACTGGTAAATGAAGATATTTACTAATATGTTTTCCATTTTTCATTACTTTTATTAGATCATCAGATAAATCATATGGATGACTTGTTAAAAATTTTAGCCACCAATTTTTATTATTTAATTTGTCTATTTTTTGTAATAATTCTGGAAATTTAATTTCTTTTTCTTGATCTAATCCATAACTATTAATATTTTGTCCTAATAATACAATTTCTTTATATCCTTTTTTTAACAATTCTTTAATTTCTAATAATATTTCTGGAGAAGACCTAGATACTTCTCTGCCTCTAGTATATGGTACAGCACAATAAGTACAGAATTTATTACAACCAGTCATAATTGGTACATAAGCTCTATATTTTGATTCATAGTTTGGTTTAATTTCAAAAAAACTAGGTAAAAAAGCTAATTTTTCTTCTGGATTAATTTTATTAATATCAGATGCTAAATTAGTTAAGTTTTTTATATCAATAAATAAATCAAATTTATGAGCTAATTTTTTCCTATCTTCTTCTAAGACACATCCAGATAAAATAGTTATTAAAGGTTTTTTTTCTTTAATTATTTGCCATTTTCTTAATTTACCATGTATTCTATCTACAGCTGATTGTCTAACAGAACAAGCTATAACTGCTATTAAACCTGCCTCATCCTCTTTATTAGTTTTTTTATATCCTATTTTTTTCAAAACAGAAGCTAGTCTTTCTGAATCAGAATGATTCATTTGGCATCCAAATACCATTAGATAAAATTTTTTCTTTTTGTTCATGTTTGCTATTTTAGCAATATTTTTATTAAAAATCAACTAAAAAACTACTTAGTATTAAGTAGTTTTTTATCCTTTTTAATTAATTACTTGAATTGCTTTCGGAACTTCTTTTAATCTAATTTTTCTTTTCTCTATTTCTTCAGTAAAAGCAGGTCTTTTCTTTTTAAATTTTCTTTCAAATTTTTCTACTTCTTTTATATCTTTAACATTTTTAATTCTTTTCTTTAATCTTAATGCATGATCATCTTTAATTTCTTTTATTTTCTTTTTAAATGTTTCAGGAGCAACACTATCTAGTCTTTCTAGCATTTGTACATTATTTAAATTAACTTTCTTTTTAAAATGTTTTAAATACTTTTCTTTTTCTAAATCAGGTAAGTTCTTAAACCTTTTTTCTATATTTTGAGCATTCTTTTCTCTTAAATCTTCAATAAATTTTTTCTTTTTCTGAGGATAATGTTCTTCTACTTTTCCTAAAACTTTAAGATGTCTTATTCTTTTATTTTCTACTCTTTCAATTAAATTTTTAAATTTCTTTTTCTTTCTCTCCGGAAATTTTTCTAATTTATTACTAAGTTTACCTTGATGTTTTTTATATCTTTCTAAAGCTCTGATACCTTTTGCTTTAGCTTCTTCATCATCCTGAGCCATAAATTTTTTTGCTTTCCATAATTTTATATTAGCTAGTCTTTCTCTAGCTTGAATCCTTTTTTCTTCACTAGGATTCCATAATCTTAAACGATTTCTTAATTTACCAAAGAAACCATCATCACTTTTTACATCTTTTTCAGTTAAATCAAGTTCTTCTAAGGTTACTTCTTCTTCAATACTGACAACATTAGTATCAAAGTCTTCTTCTTGCGCTTTAGCTGGGTGTACTATTAGCATAGTAGAACTAAATAGTATAGCTAAAACTAATAAATTTAGTTTTTTCATAGTTTTTTGTTAATTTGTTAATAATTCGGATTAATCTTAACAGAATTGTTCTGTTAAATATATAGACGAATTTTTCTCTTAATTATTACACATTTTATTATACACTATTTATTAATTTTACAAAACATCATTATCATGAGCAGAGGATTCTTTATTACCAGCTGTAGTTATTCTAATAAATTGAGCATTTTTTCTTAATTCTTCTAAAGTTTGAGCATTACCATAACTCATTCCTGATTTTAATCCTCCCAGAAGTTGATTAATAGTATTTTGAACAGGACCTCTATAAGGTACTCTCGCTTCTATTCCTTCGGGAGTTATTTCATTTATTTTTTCAGAAGCTTGAGGTCTAGATAAAGTAGCTGTCAAAGAAGCCATTCCCCTTGATATTTTATACTGTCTTCCTTTGTAATTAATAGTGGGTCCAGGACTTTCTTCTGTGCCAGTAAATTGACCACCAATCATTATAGAATGAGCTCCAGCCGCTAAAGCTTTTACTATATCTCCTGATTGTTTTATACCACCATCAGCAATACAAGGTGTTTTATATTTTTGACAAAGGGGAGTAACGTTTAATAAGGCTGTTAATTGAGGAACACCAAAGCCAGTAGTAATTCTTGTTGTACATATTGAACCTGGGCCAATACCCACTTTAACAGCATCTACGCCAGCTTTAATTAAATCTTTTGCTCCTTGCGCGGTCGCTACATTACCACCAATTAATTCTATTTTTGGATATTTATCTTTTATCTTTTTAATAGCTTCTAAGGCTAAAGAGGAATGTCCATGAGCTATATCTAACACTAAAACATCAACATCTTCTTTTATTAAAGCTTCTGCTCTTTCTAGAAAGTCGTCTTTAGTTCCTAAAGCTGCCCCCACTAAGAGGCGACCTCTACTATCTTTACTAGCTTGAATGTTATTAAAATTATTAACAATATCTGTTTCAGTTATTAAGCCTTGAATATTAGAGTATTTATCTATTAAAGGTAATTTTTCTATTTTATATTTCTGTAATACTTCTTTTGCTTCGGCAATAGAAATATGAGGCTTGGCGGTGATTAATTTGTTAGCAGGAGTCATTAAATCTTTGATTAAAGTATTTTTATTCTGAGAAAATACTATATCGCGAGGAGTAATAATACCTAATATTTTTTCGCCATTATCACTAACTAAAAAACTATGACAATTTACTTCAGTCATTTTTTCTTTTAATTCTTTTAATGTTTTATATGATTCTATAGTAAAAGGTTTAGTAATAATGACATTCTGTTTTCTTTTTACTTTTTGAACTTCTTGAGCTTGTTTTTTGATAGCACAAAATCTATGAATAATACCTATCCCTCCTGCTTGAGCGAGAGCAATAGCCATAGCACTTTCTGTAACAGTATCCATATTAGAACTAACTAGAGGTATTTTTAGATTAATATTCTTACTTAACTTAGTACCAGTATTCACCTTAGATCTAGATTTAATACTTGATTTTTGAGGAACTAAAAGAACATCATCATAGGTTAAAGCAGTTTTTATCATTTTATTTAATTAGTTTTAATTTTCTTTCTTTAATATCTTCTACTATTGTTTTAATAAATTTTTCCTTTTTTATCTTTAGTAATTCTTTTTTTCCTCTTACTCTAATTACTAATTCTTTCTTTTTCATTTCTTGATCACCAATAACTAAAGTATATGGTATTTTATTAATAATATTTTTTCTAATCTTCTGACCTAAAGTTTCTGGAGAATCATCTAGCTCTACTCTTAAGTCATATTCTCCAAGCTCTTTTTTTAATTGCTTGCTAAATTTAATATGTTTTTCACTCACAGTTAGAATCTTTATTTGGATAGGGGAGAGCCATAAAGGAAAATGACCAGCTAAATGTTCTAGAAGAATAGCCGTTAGTCTTTCTAAAGAACCGGTAATAGCTGCATGAATCATAACAATACTTTCTTTTTCTCCTTTTTCATTAGTACAAACTAGTTTAAATCTTTCCGGCATTTGTCTATCTAATTGAATAGTTGCTATTTGCCATTGACGTCCTAAAGAATCTTGAGCAAGAAAATCTATTTTAGGGCCATAAAGAGCAGCTTCACCAATTACTTCAGTAAATTTTAATTTTTTTTCTTTTAAGAGACTTCTTAAGTTATTTTCTGTTTTTTGCCAAGTTTTTAAAGATCCTAAATATTTAGTCATTTTATCTGGATCATGGAGAGCTAAATTTATTTCTAAATCAAAATCAAATACTTTATAGAAATTTTGAACAATTTCTATTATTTTAAAGACTTCCTCTTTAATTTGTTTTTCTCGACAAAAGACATGAGCATCATCTTGCGTAATACTTAATACTCTAGAAAGGCCCATTAATTCACCACTTTGTTCATCTCTATAGACCATAGTAGTTTCTGCATATCTTTGTGGTAAGTCTCTATAACTTCTTGGTAAATGATTATATATTTGAGTATGATGAGGACAATTCATAGGTTTTAGAGCATATTCATTTCCTTCTCTAGTTTTTATTTTAAATAATTCAGTAGCAAACTTTTCCCAATGGCCACTAGTTTCATATAATTCTTTTTTAGAGATATGAGGAATAGTAACTTTTTGATAGTCATATTTTTTTCTTAATTCCCAAACATAATTATCTAATTCATCACGGACTATACTTCCTTTAGGAGTCCAAAGAGGCAAACCAGCTCCTACTAATTCGGAAAAAGTAAATAAATCTAATTCTTTCCCTAATTGACGATGATCTCTTTTCTGAGCTTCCTTTAACATTTCTAAATACTGATCTAATTCTTCTTTTTTTTGAAAAGCAACACCATATACTCTAGTAAGCATTTCTTTTTTATCATTACCTTGCCAATAAGCACCAGCAATATTAGTTATTTTAAAGGCTTTGATATTTATTTCTTTACTATTCTTGACATGAGGTCCGCGACAAAGATCACTAAAATTACCAGAATTATAGAAAGATATTTTTTCTTCCTGACCTATTTTTTTTATTAATTCAGTTTTAAAGGAATTATTTTTTACTTTAATTAAAGCTTCTCTTTTCGTAACTATTTCTTTTTTAAATTCAATTTTATTCTTAATTATCTTTTTCATTTCTTTTTCTAATTTTTCTAAATCAAATCGAGATAATTTTTCTGGTAAAAGAAAATCATAATAAAAGCCATTTTCGATAACTGGACCAATACCTAATTGAGCTTTAGGAAATTTTTTTAAAACAGCCATAGCTAAAATATGAGCTAAAGAATGGCGGGCAGTATTTATTTTATTTTTTTCCATATTATTATTTATTAAACTTGGATAAAAAAACCAAGACCTCTTAGTCTTGGGATCCTGCTGGACAGTTCCACCCAAGTTTCTTAAAATTTAAGGCACTTTTTTTTAATTTTTGTAAATTTAGTTTCATTTTAGAAAATCCTCTAGAGGAGAATAGTAATTTAATTTTATTTCTTTTTCTTTAAAAAGTCAATTTATTCAATGATAATATGATCTTTTAACTGAGGTACTCTTTTTACCCAAAAAGGAAAGAAATTAATTTCACTATTTTCTATATTATATTGTTTTAAATATTCTTTAATATTTTTTTTAGTTAAACCTCTTAGATCATCTTTATTTATATTCCAAAGATGTTCTTGAGAAGTAAGAAGTGCTTCTATTTTTACTTCTATTAAAGCACCTTCTTTTTCAGTGTATATTTCTAAAATATTATATCTAAAAGAATTATCATTAAATTCTTGGAGAATTTGATCATCTTCTAATTCTGCTCTAAATTTATCTTTAGTTTTCTTTAATAAATCAGGAAGAGAAAATACTAAACCTTGCGCTTTTATTTTTTGTTTTAGGATAACTTCTTCTGCCACTGTGTTTAAAGGTGTAACTTCTAAAGTTTCAAAATTTAATTTTAATCTTTTTTCATCTAGCCAAAGATTTTTATTTAGAGAATTATTAATAGTTTCTAATGCTTGTATAGTAGCTTGCGCTTTTAATTTAGCAAAAGCTTTATCTAAATCTTCTTCTTTTACTAAATATTGAGTAATATTTTTTAATTTCATACCTTCTTTAGTTTCAGCATATATTTTATCTTGTAATCCTATCCATAGCCCTGGGATTATAAAAGTAGTAGCTTCTGTAGTATATTCTTCTCCTTTTTGATCAGCCTCGGCCCAAACACTAAGACTAGAACCTCTCGGTACAGTAACAGTTTCAGTTATTCTAAATAATTTATTGGTTGGTGTTAATAATCTTGTTGTTTTTACTAAGATTTGATCTTGATAATAATTATTATAAATAGTAACATAACCGCCGGCTTTAGTATTAGAAACCATTTCTTGAGAACTAGGAACAGTAACTGTTAATTCATTTTCGACAGTTATTATTTTACCTAAAATAGCCTCCGGAGAAAGAGCAAAATCATTTTCTGATTGTACTTCAATTAGACCATTTAATTCCTTATTACTTGCTTGCTTATATATTTTTATAGTTACTTTAGCTAAAGCAAAATGTAAGATTACAAAAATAGCAAGAATAGTAAAAATTAAGAAAATAGTAACAATACGAGTATAAATATTATTTTTTTTCTGTTTAGTCATCTTTTTTATTATAACTAGTTTTCTTCTAAATAACAAGAATTTTTACCCAAAAAGTTTTTAATTTTATTTTCTAAAGCAATTTCTGGTCCAATATTTAATTCTGTTTTTATTCTTCTTGTTTGACCATTATTTATTATTAAATAAACAGGTGTTAAGCCAGGATAGTTTTTGAGGATCTTTTTTAAATTTTTCATTTTTTCTTGATTAAAGTTAAGGGGAAGATTAATCCATAATTTATCTTTTCCTTCTTCTTTCTTTTCTAAATTATGAAAATACTCTTTTTTTAATTCTTGAACATTTTCGGTTAATAATTTAATTTGTCCTTCTTTATTAGAAACTTTACCTTGGACTATTATTTGTTTTTCATCTTCCCATAAGTTTCTGCTCCTTTCTAATAGTCGAGGGAAAATTAATAATTCTATAATATCTGTCGAATCTTCTAAAGTTACAAAGAGCATAGCTTGACCATGACGAGTATTAATTTTTTCAATATTAGTTATTAAACCAGCTACTTTAACTATTGATCCTTCTTTATTTTTTAATTTATTTAAAGGGGTCACTTTCTTTTTTAATAATTTTATCTTTTTTTTAAAAGGATGATCACTTAAATATAGTCCTAATAATTTTTTTTCCCAAGAAAGTCTTTTTTCTTTAGACACTGGAGTACAATCCTCTAACTTTAATGAAAAAATAGAAGCACTTAATAAGGGTAAGCCTGAAAAAAGATTATCTTGTTTACTATTATGTTCATTTTGTATTTTTTTATTAAATTT
>PVBE012702406.1_pt1 | contig 12601 bp, 12 predicted proteins | sample 1631181 | NCBI WGS metagenome assembly PVBE01 (sample SAMN08397723, study PRJNA350692) | Marine metagenome, whole genome shotgun sequencing project. | isolation source: water | place: Pacific Ocean | collected 2012-04 | reverse complement strand
CGTAGCGATGCGGCACATCGGAAGCCGCGCGCGACGCCGTCCGAAAGCCTTGGCAAGCCGCCGTCCCGGTCGCCCCCGCGACCCGTCGGAGGGCGTCGGAAGGCTTTGCCGATGCGCCGCATCGCCGGCGGCCATCCTCCTCGGCCAGGCGGCGGTCTTCATAGGCGGCACGGCGCGCCGTCCCCCAGGCGCTCTTGACCTTATTGCGGTACAGCCGCGCCAGCTTGGGAGTCCAGGAATGATAGCGCGCGATGGCGGTGCTCCACGAGCGCGCATCGCGGTAAAGGCTTTTCAGCAGCAGCGCGGCATAGGCCACATTGTGCGCCGGGTCGAAGACTTTTTCCAGGCTGTCGAAGGCCTGGCCGTGATAGTGGAGATTGACCTGCATGCAGCCGATATCGATATTACGCACGCCTTGATTGTAAAGGCGTCGAACTTCAGCGACAGCCTCGGCCTTGTTGGCAAACCGGCGGCCGTGTTTTTGCGCGGAGACTGTCCACGGCCAGGCGATGCTGCGCCCGCGCGCCTCGTTCCAAACGCCCGATTCGACCAGGCCGATGGCTTGCAAAAGCTGGCTCGGAATATCAAGCGCTCTTTCCGCTTCATTGATGTGGCGCTCGCAGATCATGTTGGCCGGCGGCCCGCCCTGCTCCGCCTGCGCCGGCGCGCGCGCCAGGCAAAGGGCCATCATGACAAGCATGGCGGTGGCGGTCGCGCGGAGTAAAATCATCATTGGCATAACGTTTATTTACGAAGCAAGTGCCGTGCCAACCCGCCGGGTTGGGCCGGATATAGCGCCGCCGAGGTAACTGGATAAGCCATAATAAATATGCGGCCATTTGTCGCAGGTTGTTGAAATCAAAAGAATATTTGCAGACCGCGATTGCCAAAACAGGCGCCGGCAAGGATAATTTCAATGCGGTCCAAACAATAGACCAAGAAATCGGGATCGTACGCCCTTCATTGGGTGTTACCCCCCAACTTTTCGGGCCGCGCCTAACCGGCGCGGCCCGTATTCATTTCAGGGCCGCCAAATCGGGGCCATTTGTACCGCAACCCTGGCTATCCGCTATCGCCGCCGCTTGTTGGCTGCTGCTATTGGCTGTTGCTGTGGCGCATGAGCGGCGGCGCCTCGATTTCGGCCATGGCGCGCACGAATTGCCCGAGGCGCTCGGTCAGCGCCGCGTGGCCGTCAGAGCGCGCATATTGCGCCTCAACCATATAGAGAGCGCGGTTGATTTCGATCTGAAGTGCGTGCACGGAATCACCGGGCCGGCCATAATGCGAGGTTGTATGAGCGCCGGCATAGGGCTCATTGCGGGCGACGCGGAATCCCAATTCGAGAAGCGCCGATTCGGCATGATCGGTCACCTCGGCCGCGCAGGTGGTGCCGAAACGGTCACCCAACACGATATCGGCGCGCCGCCGTCCGGCGTCGCGATCGCTCGGCCCGCCAATCGAAGGCATGGAGTGGCAATCGATGAGGACGGCGAAGCCGAAGCGTTGGCGGGTTTCATCCACCAGGCGGCGCAACGAGGCGTGGTAAGGCGCGTAAAAATTTTCTATGCGCGCCTCGGCCTCGGAAAAATCCAGCTTTTCGCGGTAAATCTCGGCGCCGTTGGCGACCACCCGGGCGATGGTGCCGAAGCCCGCCCGCACCCGGTCGGATCGCGTTTTCACAAAGGCCGGCAAGGGGTCGCGAAACATGTTCGGGTCGAGCTGGTAGGGCTCGCGGTTGGGATCGATATAAGCGCGTGGAAAAAGCGCATGCAGGAGGGGCGCGCCATGACAAGGCGCTTGTGCAAAAAGCTCTTCGACAAAGCTGTCTTCGGAGCGCCGCAAATCGAAGGCGTCGAGCCGCGAGGCGTCCAGGAAGTCGTCCTTGTAATCGCTGCCGCTATGCGGCGATGAAAAAACCAGCGGCGCGGTCTGCCGCCTGGGCAGGAGCAACTCGACGGCGTCCGCCACGAATTGGCGCACGATTTTTCCGTCGCTCGGCGAATCGAGAACGTCTTGTCCGGCCCTCATGATCGCGGGTGTAGACCAAATCACCGGTGCTGTCACGGTGATAGGAGGCGCTCGCAAATTTCGCTATGGTGGCGGCGCCGCCGTTCAGCCACTATATCAAGAAGTGAGGGTGCGGATGGCGGCACTATCGACGCCCAATTAATACCATCTTAAGAGCTCTCAAGCACCGTAAGGAGAGCCGGCCCAGGCGAAATGGAGCTGAAGTGGCGAAAATTCTCTTAGCGGAAGACGATGAATCCATGCGCGCCTTCTTGACCCGTTCGCTGACCCGCGTCGGTCATGAGGTTTGCTCCGTCAGGGATGGCTTCAAGGCGCTGCCGCACATCGCGGGCGGCGATTTCGACCTGCTGGTCACCGATATCGTTATGCCGGGTATGGACGGGTTGGAACTCGCACGCAGAACCAGTTTGGAAATTCCCGACATGAAGGTCATTTTCATCACCGGGTTTGCCGCCGTATCGCTCAACAGCCATGCTTCGAAGCGATCCGACACCAAGGTTCTCTCCAAGCCGTTTCACCTGCGCACGCTGGTCGATGAGATCGACCGCGTTCTCAAGGTGGCTTAGAGGGACTTGTCTCCGACACCCCTCAAGTGCTAATCGAAATGGTAACGGGCGCATAGCTCAGCGGGAGAGCACTACGTTGACATCGTAGGGGTCGCTGGTTCAATCCCAGCTGCGCCCACCATCAGCGCACGGAGTTTTCGTTCAACGTTCGATCTCGCAAACGATATTCCAGCGTACCGCGCCGGAGGCATTGCGCTTGTCGTAATTGACGCGCCGGCGTTTGATCTTGCGGCGAACTTCCGCGCCGAGTGCCGTGCGCAGTTCCTCGGGCAGCTCGCCGATATCCAGCTCAAGCATGATCGGCTTCTTGATCGCCGCCTTTTTCTTCTTGGGCGCCGCGGTGGCGCCGTTTTTCCCGACGCGCTTGCCCGCGGATTTCCCCTTGCCGAAAATATCGTCCCAGCCCTTGCGGTAGGCGGGCGTGCGAACGCTGGAAAAATATCCGTAATGCACATCGCTTGAGGAGGCCGTCTGTTTTTGCGACTTCTCTTCGCTGGATTTGCCCGGTTTTTTGGTGTCGGAATCGGCAGCGCCGCCGGCGTCACCGGTGCTTTTTGCCGACTCCGTCTTATCTGACGCAACCGGTTTGGCATCCGATGCGGGTGATTTGGCATCCGCCGATTTGGATTTCGAACTCGCTTTTGATTTCGTTACCCCGGCGCCGCTGCTCTTTTCGCTCACTATGTCTTTACCTTTGGTCGTGGAATTCAAACCCGGGAGTTATACAGTTAGAGTTGAGGTTGTGCCGCATAAAAAATGCGGCTTGGAGGATTGTTCAGGTGGGCCGATTCCGTCGGATTGTCATGCGCGCCCAGTCGATGGCGGCGCTGGTCGGGGTGTTATTGCTCGCCGCGGCCTGCGATGCCGAGATCGTCATCGTGAAACCCTATGACGGCGAATATGCGGAGCTCAAGGGCAAGACCGTTCTCGTCTACTTCGCCAATGATGCCGATGAGCTGCGCGAAATTTGCGAGCGCGTCATAGATACACCCTGGCCGACGGGAGGCTGCGCCAACGTCGGCGTGACCTACGAGGAAACGCTGCGTATGCGCGAAAATTTCGCCAATGCGGCGGAATCCGGAAAATCGGGCATCGATTGCGTGCTCATCCTGCCGACCAGCCGTGCGGTTCTGGTTCACGAATTGAGCCTGTGCGCCACCCTGGGCAAGGATTATTGGCACAAGCAGGAAAAAGGCGCGGCGGTCGAATAAATCGCCGCGCCGAAGGCGCCGGATTGCGAGCGCGGACGGCTGCCAATAGAATGCTCGGATTACAAAATCGGCAATGGGAATACGTGTTTTGAGAGTAGCGCGCTGGTTCGCCATATTGATATTCGCGGGGCTTTTTTCCCGCTCGTCGCGTCGGGCCAGGACGGCCAATTGACAGAGGCCCTGAAGCAGTCCAAGAAACTGCAAGCGCAGGGAAAATTGGAAGAGGCGGTACCTTTCGCAGAACAGGCTCTGGCGATCGACAAAGGCGTGTTCGGCGCCGATGACCTCAACGTCGCGATCCTGCTCGATCACCTTGCGTCACTTTACAAATCGCAACAAAGATACGTCGAGGCGGAAGGCTATTACGATCAGGCTCTGGCCATCCGCGAAAATGCCCTGGGCGCCAATTATCCGGACGTGGCGGCCAGCCTCAACCGGCTGGCGGTGCTCTATCACAATCAGGGAAAACTGTTTTCCGCCGAATTTATGTACAAACGCGCACTGCAGTCGATCAAAGCGGCTCTGGGCCCGGGCGATTTATTATTATCTAAATATTACAATAATTTAGCCATTCTCTACCAGGCTCAGGACGATTATGAGGAGGCCGAAGCCAATTTTCTGCTGGCCTTGGAGGTGCGTGAGAAGGCGCTCGGTCCGGACCATCGCGAGGTCGCCGACAGCCTGTTAAAACTGGCCAAGTTCTATCGCCGCTTCGACAAGGACTCCGCCGCCGATTTTCATTTCAAGCGGGCCTTGAGAACCTATGAGCGCGCCCTCGGCCACAAGCATCCGGGAATCATCCGAAGCCTGGAACTTTATGCGGCTTTTTTGAAGGCGACGGGGCGTCGCGGCGAAGCCGATGTATACCGCTCCCGCGCCGAAGAAATTCGTCAGTTGAAAGGCGGCTGAAGGCATGGCCCGCATGCCTGCATGACGGCTGGCGGGGCGGCTTCGGCTTCCGGGGCGGCTGTGGTGCCGCTCGCCGAGGCGATGATCGCGACGCTCAAATCCTCGGGCGTAAGATTTCTGTTTGGCGTGCCGGGCGGCGGTTCCAGCCTTGATTTGATCGCCGCGGCCGACGATGCGGGCATGCAGTTTATGCTGTGCCGGGGCGAAACGGCGGCGGCGCTGGCGGCGTCGGTCGCCGGCCAGTTGGGCGGTGCGCCCGGCGTCGTTTTGACCGCCATCGGCCCCGGCGCCGCGAGCGCCGTCAATGGCTTCGCCTATGCCCATCTCGAACGCGCAGCCCTGCTCCTGATCTGCGATTCGCCCGAGGCCGGGCAGCATATTCCGCCGCATCAAGAGTTTGACCTGCAGGCGCTTTTTCGCCCCATCGCCAAGGCATGCGTGTGCCTGGAGGCGGAATCGGGGGCAGCACAATTCGCCGATCTCGTGGCCCTGGCGCGGCGCCCGCCGGAGGGCCCCATTCTCGTCGAACTGGCGGCCGGCGAGGCGCGGCGGAGCGTTGCCGTGGCGGCGGCGAATGGCGCCGCGATTGAAAGCGGCGAGCGCCATGCCGATGCAAGTCCGGAAGGCGCGCGCGACAAGGCCGGCGCCTTACTGGCACGGAGCCGGCGGCCGATTCTGCTGATCGGCCTGCAGGCCATTTCATCCGATATAGGCGCCGCATTGTTGCGCCTTGCCGAGCGCCTCGGCTGCCCGGTCATGACGAGCTACAAGGCCAAGGGCGTGGTGGCCGATTCGCACCGCCAAATGCTCGGCCATCTCACCGGCGCCGATGGTGAGGCGGCGGCGATCCGGCGCGCCGACCTCATCATTTGGGCCGGTGTGGAGCCGGTCGAGCTGATCGCGGCGCCGTGGCGCCATGATGCAGCTTTATTGGCCCTCAGCGACCGCGCCGGCCTGGAATATCCGCAGGCGCCGGCGCTGGAGTTGATCGGCCCGTTGGCGCCGGCGCTGGAAGCGCTCACGGCGTCGTGCCGCCGCTCGGAGTGGCAACAGGACGAGATCTCCGGCCTTCGAAAAGCGGTGAAAGAGCGCTTGCGGCTGGCCGGCGGCGAAGGGCACACGGCGGAGAGCGTGGTCGACGCGGTCACCGCCGCGGCCGGTGATGATGTCCGCTTCACCGTCGATGCGGGCGCGCATATGATCTCCATAATGGCGCGCATCCAGGCGCCGCAGGCGCACCGGGTGCTCAAATCCACCGGCCTCTCGACCATGGGCTTCGCCGTGCCGGCGGCGATCGCTTCGGCGCTGGTCGAGCCGGAGCGCCGCATCGTCGCCTTTACCGGCGATGGCGGCCTGATGATGTGCCTGGCCGAATTGTCCACGGCGGCCCGCCTGGGCTGCCGCCTGACCGTTATCGTCCTCAACGACGCCGCGCTTTCCCTCATCGATCTGAAACAACAGCGCCGCCAGCATCGCCCGGTCGGCGTACGCTATCCGGCGGTGGATTTCGCCGCGGCGGCGGCCGGCCTGGGCTGCCGCGCCTGGAAAATAGGGCTGCAAGAGCCCCTGCAACCCGCTCTCACCGCCGCGCTCGCCCATGACGGCGCCAGTCTGATCGACGTCGCGGTGGACCCGTCGGGCTATGGCGATCAGCTGGCCGCCCTCAGGGGCTAGCCAGGATGCCGGCGAGAATGCCGGGCGCCCGCCGGATCGGCTCAAATTGCCATATTTAACGAACGGTTAGGCGTTGTTCCGTAGTCTATTGAAAAGATTTTCGGTGTGCCCATTCCGTTGTTTGGAAGTCGGGCAGCTATCAATCACCTGTCCGCGGTAGACGTGGCCACGAAGAGTTCGGAATCAAGCGTTTGGAAACATTGCCAAATCAGTTCGAGCGCCGCGCCGTCGGCGGTTCGAAGTCGCGTTTGGTGGAGCTTGAAGCAGAGCTCAGCCAATCGCACGATAATCTCGGGCGTCTCGCTTCGCAGCTGGATCGAGTCAACGAGGATCTCGAGCGCCTGACCAACTATGATTCCTTGACCGGTTTGGCCAACCGCGCTTGTTTTACGATCAGTTGAGCAGCTTTATCGCCTTGGCCCGGCGCGAAAGCCACAAGCTTCCCCTGCTCGTCCTCGACGTCAACGCGTTCAAGGATATCAATGACAGCCTCGGCCATCAGGCCGGGGACATTGTTCTCAAGGAGATCGCCAAGAGAATATCGCGGGTGGTTCGCGATTCCGATACGGCGGCGCGCCTCGGCGGCAACGAATTAGGCATCGTGTTGCCGACCGCCGTCACCATCGACGGCGCCATCGTCGTCGCCCAGAAAATCGCCAATGCGGTGGAAGCGCCGATGCAGATTGACGGCCATCGTTTGATGCTCGGCGTGAGTATCGGAATATCGCTCTATCCGGATAACGGCAAGGACGAGAAAGGCGTCGTGAGTCTGGCGCTGGTGGCGATGGAGGAGGCCAAGCGGTCGGGCGGCGGTTTCGTCGCCTGCGCACCGGATCAGAGCAGGGCACCGGCCGGCCAGGTGATTTTGGCGGGCGATATCCGCGACGCGATTGACCATGACGAGCTAATTCTTCATTACCAGCCGAAAGTGGCGATGAAAGACGGCCGGGTTATCGGCGCCGAGGCGCTGGTGCGCTGGAATCATCCGCATCAGGGGCTGATCTATCCCGACAATTTCATTCCTTTGGTGGAGCGTACGGGCCTGATTAACAGCCTCACCCTGACGGTTCTGGACAAGGCATTGGCGCAGGCGCGAATTTGGCAGGATGCTGGCAATCCGATGAGCATATCGGTCAATTTATCGTCGCGGGCGCTGCATGATGCGCGCTTGCCCGAGCATATTTCGGAGTGCCTGCGGTTTCATAACGTGCCGCCGGACTGCCTGATTTTGGAGATCACCGAAACCGCCATCATGATCGATGCCGACAAGGCGATGGAAGTGGTGACCAGCCTGGCCGAACTCGGGGTCGATATCGCCATCGACGATTTCGGTACGGGATATTCATCGCTCGCCTATTTGCGCCGTCTGCCGGCGCGCGAAATCAAGATCGACCGCTCCTTCGTGCTCAACGTGCACAAGAATGTCGATGACAAGACGATCGTGCGTTCGGTTATCGATCTGGCCCATAATCTGGGCATGAAGGTGGTTGCCGAAGGGGTGGAAAGCGGCGAGATATACGAGCTCCTGGAAAGCATGGATTGTTATTGCGCCCAAGGCTATTACATCAGCCGGCCCGTCGGTGAAGAGGAATTCACCAGCTGGCTCGACGATCCCGTCTGGGAAGGACAAACGTTGAGCGCGGCTATGGCGCCGGCCGAGAGAACTTAATATCGCCCGCCGCCACCGCACCCGACGGTAATTCGGCGTCGCGGTCAGAGATCCATACGGCGATATCCCGCAACACGGTCTCGGCGCCAAGATCGCGCAACATCATGTGCCAGCCATTTTCGTAAACCGCCACCGGAATATCGCGCGGCAGGCGCGCCACCATCTCGGAAGCCAGGCCGGGCGCAACCAATTGGTCCTTGGCACCGAACAATACCAATGCCGGCGGCGTCAGCTTGGCGCTCCCCTTGAGCGCCGAATCCATCAAATTCACCAGACCCCACATGGCGTCGATGCGGGTGCGCTTGATCACCAGGGGGTCTCTCTGAAGGCCGAGGATCATCTCCCTGTTGTCGGATGCCACCACGCCGAGTCCCTTGCCCGTCAATTCCATGGTCGGAAAGAGATGGGCGCCCAGCCAAAGTAGCGCGCGATAGAACGGGCTCATGGTGGAGCGCGCCCAAACGGCGGGCGCGACCAGAATCACGCCGTCCGCATTAGGTGCTTTCTCTGCCACCGCGCTGAGCATGACGGCGCCGCCCATGCTCGTGCCGAGCAGATACACAGGCAGGCCCGGATAGGTCTCGCCGAGGATCCTCAGCGCCGCTCTCATATCGGCGATGAGTGCGCTTTGCGGCGGCCAGACACCGGCCTGTTCGGTGGCGCCGAAACCGCGCTGGTCATAGGCGAATGTGGCGATGCCGCGGCTCCGCCAATAGCGCCCCGGTGCATCGAATGCGTTCGAATAATCGTTAAACCCGTGCAGCGCCAGGATTACGGCGCCCGGCTCGGCGGCGGGAAGCCAGCGCCGCAACGGCAGGCGGGCGCCGTCCGCGGCGACGAACATGTCGCCCTCGAAATGCGCCGTTCCGTCGTCCGGTCCGGCAATTTGCTGGTACGGCGAGGCGCAGGCGGCGGCACCCGCCGCGGCAACAAGGGACAACGTTGCGGCAACCCTGAGCCGGCGAAACAGCTTTGCTATGAGAAGGCTGTGGCGCAACAATCCAAATCGCTCATCGCATGGCGACGGCGCGCCCGCCGCAGTTACTATTTCGCCGCGCCCCGGGAGGACATGGCACCGGATTCGCCGCCGCCCTTGATGATCTCTTGACGCTCCAGACGGGTTCGCACGGCGGCGAGCAGTTCTTCGACCGTGTAAGGCTTGGTGATGTAGTCATCGGCGCCCAATTCCATCCCCTTGCGCATATCGGCGCGGCTGGCGGCGGCGGTCAGGAAAATTACCGGTATGGCGGAAGTCTCCGGGTCTTCGCGCAACGCCTCCAAGGCGCTGTAACCGTTCATATCCGGCATCAGCACATCGCAAATGATCAAATTCGGCCGATTCTCGCGCGCCGACACAACGCCCTCTCGGCCGTTCGGCGCTTCGATAACTTCATAATTCTCATATTTGAGGACGGTAACGATCTTGTCCCGAATCGGTGCTTCGTCCTCGATTACCAGAATCTTGATCATGCGGCGGACCGTCTATAGCAATTGAGCGGGTCGAATAGCGAATTTTACGCCTCGCGCTGTATGACTGCAACCAAACCGCCATGCCGCCGATCAGGAAATCATACCAAGGAGCGGTTTGCCCGCAGGGTTTCCTCGATGCGGCGGCGGGATATGGCGCCCTGGCGGAGAAGCCGGGGGCGCTCGGCCGTGAGGTCGATGATCGTCGATTCGCCGCCGGCGCAGGAACCGCCGTCCAAAACGGCATCGATCGCCGCTCCGAGGCCGTCCATGACCGCCTCGGCGCTGCGCGGCGGCGGCGCCCCGCTTCGATTGGCGCTCGGCGCGGTGAGCGGGCCGGCGAAGGCGCGCAGCAGGCGCATGGCGATGTCGCCGCCCGGCGCGCGCAGCGCCACCGTCGCATCTCGCGGATTGATCTCGCGGCAAAGCGGGCAGGATTGCCGCCGATTGACGATGAGCGTCAGCGCGCCCGGCCAAAAGGCGCCGGCAAGGAGCTCGGCGTCTTCACCCAACAGGCCGTATCGGCCGGCTTCGCCGAGATCCTGAACCAGAACGATCAGGGGTTTTTCGGCTGGCCGCGCCTTGGCCGCGAAGACTTTCTCCACCGCCGCCTTGTCGCACGCATCGGCGCCCAGGCCGTAAAGCGTTTCGGTGGGGAAGGCGACCAGGCCGCCATGGCGCAGAATATCGGCGGCGACGGCTATATTGTCGGCGTCGGCCGGCAGCATTTGCGCGCCGCCAAACGGCTCCGTCATTCGAGGCCGCGGGCGACGAAGTGAGGGTTGTCGAGCGAGCGCTTGCCGTATTGCAGCGCCGTCCCATCGAGGCGCCTGACGCTGCCGCCGGCCGCCGCCAGCACGGCGTGACCGGCCGCAGTGTCCCATTCCATGGTGCGGCCGAAGCGCGGATAGAGGTCCGCCTCGCCCTTGGCCAGCAGGCCGAATTTGAGCGCGCTGCCGGCGCTGGTGACACTGGCGGTGTGGTGGCGGGCGATGAATTCGTCCGTTTCGGCATCGCGGTGGTGACGGCTGGCGACGACGACGGCGCCATCGGCCGGCAATGCGCGCGCCCGAATAGGCCTCCTGCTGCCGTCCTCGCGGATGAGAAACGCGCCGCTGCCATCGGCCAGATAGCATTCACCCAGCGCCGGCGCATGGAGGGCGCCAAGCACCGGACTGCCGTTTTCGATGAGAGCGATATTGACGGTGAATTCATCGCTGCCGGAGATGAATTCCTTGGTCCCGTCGAGCGGATCGACCAGCCAAAACCGGCCGTCGCTGATATCCGGCATTCGCCCTCGCGCCACGCTTTCCTCGGAGACCGTCGGAATATTGGGCGCCGCGTCGGCCAGCCCGGCGACGATCAGGGCGTCGGCGATTTCGTCGGCTTCGGTCACCGGCGAGGAATCGAATTTTCGCTGCACGGCGATGTCGCGGCGGTAGAGACGCATGATCTCCACGCCGGCCCTGAGGGCGAGTTTGTGGGCCAATTGTGCCAGGGCGGCGCGTTCGTTTTCGGTCATGGCGATCGCATTCTTGGGGCCGTGGCCAGCGGTAACAGGCTTTCAACTTATCGCGAATTCGCTGCGAGACCCTTTTTCCCGGAGCTGGTTTCGACCATTATCCCTCACTGTCCAGGTTTCGAAAACCCGCAATCGCGGATTCGATAATTACGGTCGAAGCAAACGTGAAATCATAGGAGAGAGTGAAGCAATGTTGAAAGAAACCATCGTAGCGGTAACCGTTGTCACCATGACGGCCGGCGCTTCTTTGCTTCCCACCGCCGTTTCGGCCGGTGAGAAGCCCATCGTTCTGGCCTCTTGCGGCGCCTGCAATCCGTGCAATCCCTGCGCGGCGGCATGTGGCGCCTGCAATCCGTGCAATCCCTGTGCCGCCAAGAACCCGTGCGGCGCTTGCAATCCGTGCAATCCATGCGGCGGATAGCCTGACCGAGAATAAGTTCCTGCAAAAGGACCACTTCCTGCGTACCGCCGGAGGCGGTCTTTTTATTTGATCGGCTTTGGCGCAAACGGCGTGCGGCGGGAATCTTTCAAGATTCGCCGCTTTTTGCTTTTTTCGCTGCCTCCTTCGCCGCCAGCGCCGCCTTGACGGCGGCGATCTGGACCTCGACGTCGATATCGGTCTGCGAGGTAACCTCCAAACCCCTGTCCTCGAAAGGGTCCTGCCCGGGATTCTGCTTCTCCCAGGTCTGGACGCTGATGTCGCGCGCCTGAAGCAACATGATGATCTGCGGCCAGAATAGGCGGATCATGCCGCTGACCCAGCGGTTGGCGGGCCATGACGGCTGGGCATGGCCGATCGTATAAAGGGCGATCATTTTGGCGACGCCGCGCGCCTTGTACCAGGCCTCGCCGGTGACCCAGCGGTTGGTGGTAAACAGGCGAATCGGCGCGCCTCTGACATCCATGGAAATTCCCACGATATGGCTCAATGCGTCGCCGCCGCTCGGCCATTGGGAACGGTCGGGGCGGTTGATCGGCTTGACGCCCTTCGGCATGCCCCTGGCACGCACGAAGGTATGAAAATGACCATGTTCCGGATCGCGGCCGCCGATCGAATGGGCATGATAGAAATATTGCGAATGGCTATTGCTGTCGAACACGTCGCCCTTGGGATAATGATCCCATTCGTAAAATGTGCCCTGATCGCGAAGCACTTCGCCGACCACATTGTCGTCGGTCAAATCGAGAACGCGCTTTACCTCGACGACATCCTCGCCGGCGGCCAGCATCATGCGCAGCCGTTTGGCCGGTTGTGTCACCATATCCAACTGGTGACGGGATTCCTGTCTTTGCGCTTTCTTCATGCTTTGGGCCTGGTTCAAACCGTGATGCGGGGTTGACGGGTGGCAACAGCTTAGGCAGCACCGCGGCCGCGCCTAAATCTACTCCGTCAGCAGGACAAGGCGAAAGCCGATTAATATATGTTAGGGCGAACCCAGATGACGCCAAAAAGGTGTTATCTGGGTCAGCCCCTTGCGTTTTTTCATCTCGCCGCAAGCCTAGAGCATTTTCAAAGAACACAGAGTCGTAATTCGGGGATTCCCATTTAGTTTGG
>PVBE010796450.1_pt1 | contig 12601 bp, 9 predicted proteins | sample 1631181 | NCBI WGS metagenome assembly PVBE01 (sample SAMN08397723, study PRJNA350692) | Marine metagenome, whole genome shotgun sequencing project. | isolation source: water | place: Pacific Ocean | collected 2012-04 | reverse complement strand
CCTCCACCCGCCCGGCCTGGTCGTCGACCTTGACCAGATCGCCGATTCGCAGCGGCTGGGTCAGCGCCATCTGCAGCCCCGCGATCAGCGATTTGAGCGCGGGCTGTGCGGCGGCGCCCACTGCCAGCGAGGCGAGACCCGCCGATGCCAGCATCGTGGTGCCGACATCGCGGACACCGGGGATGTTGAGCATGATCAGCGAAACGGTGACGATGATGATTCCCACCTTCACCGTCCGCGACAGGATCGCGATCCGCGTCAGGCGGCCGCGCTGCGCCACCGGATCGCTCGCCGCGCCGACCTGTGCTTCGTAGCCCCGCGCGAGACCGCGGACCATGGCATAGGCCACCCACCCGATCACCGCGGGCACCAGGAAGCGGGCCAGAAGGTCCCAGCCGCGCCCGACCAGCGCATCGTTTTCGGCCGCCGCAGCGATGGCGAAGGCGATCGCCGCCCAGCGCAGCGGCTTGCGCACCGCTTCGACCACCACATCGTCGAGCGCGCTTTCGGAACTGCGCGTCACGCGCCGGAGCAGGGCGAAGACGATCCAGTGCGCCAGCAGGGCCAGCGCGACCGCGCTGCCGAGCACGATCAGCGTGTGTATCACGCCGTCGTAGGAGATCGGCCAATTGCGGGGGTCGTAGCGCTCTAGCATCGGCTCAGGCGGTATGGGCGCGGGCCGCCGATGGCAAGATCAGTCACCGGCGGGAAGCTCGATCGTGACGATCAGCCCGTCGGGGGTGAAATTGCGCTCGAACGTGCCACCGAACTGGCGCGCGGCGCTGGTCATCAGCAGGCTGCCGAAGCCGGTGTGCTCGGGTGCATCGCCCAGTTGCGCGCCGGTTTCGCGCCACTCCAGCGTGACCGTCCCGTCCTGTTCGCTCCAGCTGACGTGGACCGTGCCTTCGTCCTTCCAAGCGCCGTATTTGACCGCATTGGTGGTCAGCTCGTGCAGCACCAGGCCGAGGGGGGTCACGCGCTTGGCGGGCAGCATGATTTCGGGCCCGTCGATTTCGGCCGGGTGGTTGCTCGACCGGTAGGGTGCCAGCGAGGTCTCGACCAGCGCGCGCAGCGAGGCCACCGGGCGTTCGAGCTCGCCCTGGCTGACTTCATGCGCGGTGAGCAGCGCGCGGATCCGCTGCGCGATGCTGTTGGTCACCTCCTTCGCCTCGGGCTTGTCGCGGGCGCTCATCTGGACGATCGCCAGCACCACCGCGAAAAGGTTCTTCACCCGGTGGTTGAGTTCGCGCGCCAGCAGGTCGGCGCGGTCGCGCGCCTCGCTGACCACCGCGGCCTGCGCCGCTTCGGCTTCGGCGCGTGCCGCGCGCCCGACCAGCCGCGCGCCGGCGAACATGGCGATGATGAGGAACACCAGCAGCGCGCCCAGCAGCGGGAGAACGCGGGCATTGGTACGCGCGGCGTCGGCGCTGTAGGCGGCCAGCGTCTCGTTCTCGATATCCTCCAGTTCGGCGATGGCGCGGTCGAGCCGTTCCATCGTCTCGACTCCCTCGTCGGTGAGAATTGCGCGCCGTGCATCGAGCAGCCGTCCGTTCTCGAGCAATTCGACCCCGGTCGCCATTTCGTCGAACTAGGCGCGGGCCAGCGCATCGATCTTGTCGATCAGTTCGGTCTGCCGCGCGGTCGCGTCCTCGCCGATCAGTTCGCGGATGCGATCGAGCGTCGGGTCGATCTGTTCGCGTCCCGCCTGGTAGGGCGCCAGATACCGCCGGTCGAGCGTGATGAGATAGCCGCGCTGGCCGGTTTCGCCGCTGATCGCGGAACGGCTGACCTGGCGCAGTTCCTCGAGCACCTCGACCGTCCGGCGCACCTGCTCGCGCTGTTCGCGCTCGGCTTCCACGGTCTGGTAGACCAGAAACAGCGTGGCGAACATCGCGGCGGCAATCACCCCCAGCAGGACGACATTCATCCACCGCGGATCGCGCGTGCGCGCGACGAATTCCTCGATCTCGGTCAGTGTGCTGCTCCCCAGCTGGTCCCGGTGCCGATATCGACCCCCAGAGGAATGTCCAGTTTCACCGCGGGTTCGGCGGCGCCCGCCATGACCCGTTCGATCACCGCCGACGCGGCATCGACGTCGCCCTCGGGCAGTTCGAAGACCAGTTCGTCGTGCACCTGCAGCAGCATGCGGACATGCCCCAGCCCGGCAGCCTCGAGCGCGGGCATCATGCGGACCATGGCGCGCTTGATGATATCCGCGCTGGTGCCCTGGATCGGCGCGTTGATCGCCGCCCGCTCGCTCCCCTGGCGCTCCGCCTGATTCTTCGACGCGATCCGCGGGAACCATGTCTTGCGCGCGAAGAGCGTTTCCGAATAACCGCGCTCGCGCACCTGCTCCAGCGTACGCACGATGTATTTCTGGATCCCGGGGAAGCGCTGGAAATAGGTGTCGATCATCGCCTGCGCCTCGTCCGCCTCGACGCCGAGCCGGCCCGCCAGCCCCCAGCGCGAGATGCCGTAGAGGATCGCGAAATTGATCGTCTTGGCGCGCCCGCGCGTATCGCGATTGACCTCGCCGAACATCTCGATCGCCGTGCGCGAGTGGATGTCCTCGCCCTGCGCGAAGGCTTCCTTCAGCGTCGGGACATCGGCCATATGCGCGGCCAGCCGCAGTTCGATCTGCGAATAGTCGGCAGCCAGCAGCACATTGCCTTCATCGGCGACGAAAGCCTCGCGGATCTGGCGGCCGATCTCGGTGCGAATGGGGATGTTCTGCAGATTGGGTTCGGTCGACGACAGCCGCCCGGTCTGCGCCCCGACCAGGCTGTAGCTGGTGTGCACGCGCCCGGTTTCGGGATTGATCGCCTGCTGCAGCGCATCGGTATAGGTGTTCTTGAGCTTGGCGAGCTGGCGCCATTCGAGCACCTTTCCGGCGATCTCAGCGCCTTCGCCCGACAGCCTCTCGAGCACGCTCTGGTCGGTGGAATACTGGCCGCTCTTGCCCTTCTTGCCGCCCTTGTAGCCGAGCGTGTCGAACAGGATTTCGCCCAGCTGCTTGGGGCTGCCGACGGTGAATTCGGTGCCCGCGATGGCGTGGATTTCCTTCTCCAGCCGGGCGATTTCGCCGGCGAATTCTTCCGACAGTTTGGCCAGCCGGGTCCGGTCGACCTTGATGCCGTGGCGTTCCATCTGCGCCACCACCGGGACCAGTGGCCGGTCGACCCGTTCGTAGATGCGCGTACCGCCCTCGGTCGCCAGCCGCGGCTTGAGCGTCTTGTACAGCCGCCAGGTGACGTCGGCGTCTTCCGCGGCATATTCGGTGGCCTTGTCGAGCGGGACCTCGCCGAAGGGAATCGCCTTCTTGCCTGTGCCGCAGATCTCCTTGAAGGTCAGGCAGGTGTGGCCGAGGTGGCGGCTCGCCAGCTCGTCCATCCCGTGGCCGCCACCGATCCCGTCGAGCTGGCGCCCGGCGTCGAGATCGAAGCTCATGATCATCGTATCCTCGACAGGCGCGACGGCAAGGCCATTGCGCGCGAGCACGTTGAGATCGTATTTGCCATTGTGGAACACCTTGACCACGGCATCGCTGGCGAGCAGCGGCGCGAGCGCGGCGAGCGCAGCGGCCTTGTCCACCTGCGCCGGACGCTCGGCAAACATGTCGCTGCCGCCATGGCCCAGCGGGACATAGCAGGCATCGTTGGGTCCGAGCGCCAGGCTCACCCCGACAAGATCGCACAGCATGCAGTCGAGCGAGCTGGTCTCCGTATCGACCGCGACCAGCCGTGCCGCCATCGCCCGCGCGATCCACTCTTCGAGCCGGTCAAGCGTCTGCACGCATTCATAGGCGCTGCGATCCACTGCGGGAAACTCGGGCAGCGGCTGGCGGTTACCCGTACTGCTGGTCGGCGCGCCGGCGGTTTCGGGCTTGGCCGGATTGAGATCGGTCGCGCGCGAAGGGCTGCCATTGCCTGCCTCGAGCCGCTTGAGCAGGCTGGTGAAGCCATGCTTGCCAAGGAAGGCGGCGAGCGGTTCGGGCGGAACCTCGTCAAGCTTCATGTCCTCGAGCGTGACGGGCAGGCTGCAATCCTCGCGCAGCGTTACCAGCACGCGGCTGAGTTCGGCATCGGCGCGGTGTTCGATCAGCCGCTCCTTGAGCTTGCTCTTCTTCATGCCCTCGGCCGCATCGAGCGCAGCGGTAAGCCCGCCGTGTTCGGCAATCAGCTTGCTCGCGGTCTTGGGGCCGACACCGAAAATGCCGGGAATATTGTCGACCGAATCGCCCATCAGCGCGAGCACGTCGCCGACCTTGTCGGGCCCGACGCCGAATTTTTCCTCGACCTCGTCGATATAGATCCGGGCATTCTTCATCGTGTCGAGCATGTCGATCCGCGCGCCGTCGCGTTCGCCGACCAGCTGCATCAGGTCCTTGTCCGAAGACACGATTGTGACATGCCACCCCTGGCGCTGGGCTTCGCGCGCATAGGAGGCGATGATTTCGTCCGCCTCGACATCGGGTTCCTCGATGCAGGGCAGGCTGAACGCGCGGGTGGCATCGCGGATCAGCGGGAATTGGGGCACCAGATCCTCGGGCGGGGGCGGGCGGTTGGCCTTGTACTGATCGTAGATCTCGTTGCGGAAGCTCTGGCTCGACTTGTCGAGGATGACGGCCAGATGGGTCGGGCCGTCGGCCTTGTGCAGGTCGTCGGCCAGCTTCCACAGCATGGTGGTGTAGCCATAGACCGCGCCGACCGGCGTCCCTTCGGGATCGGTCAGCGGCGGGAGGCGATGGTAGGCGCGGAAGATATAGGCCGAGCCGTCGACGAGATAGAGATGCGGTGTTTCAGCCATGGTCTGGCGGCTTAGCGAAGGCTCGGCGCAATGGGGAGCGCCTTTTTTCCTGCCTGCCCATGGCTATGCACTGCTGCGTGCCACCGGGGGAAATATGACCGAAAAATGGCACCGGCGGCTTTATTCGCTTGCCGTGCCCTATTTCCGCCACTATTTAGACACTGTGAGGCCCCAATTGGGGGTTCGCGCGGGAGGGGGGTAAACCTTCCGAACGCATTCATATTCGCTGTTCAAGGATTTAGAACTATGCGCAAGATCGCTCTTTTCGCTGCTGCTTCGGCCGCTGCCCTGACCCTCGCCGCTTGCTCGGAAGCAACCGAAGATTCGGCTGAAGCAACCGCAGACGAAGCAGTTGCAGACGCTGAAACCAACATGGAAGCTATCGAAGCAGAAACCGACGAAGCCATCGCCGACGTCACTGCCGAAGCCGACGAAGCTGCTGCCGAAGTCGAAGCTGCTGCTGAAAACGAAACCACTGCCGAAGCTGCTGCCGACTAATCGCGCACGCTTCGCGGACGGTTATCGTTCACGAACAGAAAGGGCGGTGCCACACGGCGCCGCCCTTTTTCGTGTCTGACGTTACGTGAAGCTTATTCGCCGCCGTAATCGGCGGTGGCCCAGTTGCGGCCGTCGTTCATGCTTTGCCCGAACCCGGTGTAGAGCGCCTGCGTAATGCTGGAAATACGCGCATCACGATTGGCCCGCGCCTCGAGCTTGCGGCTGCGGCTGCCGTTTTCCACCGCCATCGAGGGGCTTTGCCCGGTAACGTAGATGGCGGCCGCGATCGCGCGGCCATCGGGCGTATGGAATATGCCGATATCGCTGGCGGTGCGGGCCAGCGTTCCGGTCTTGTGCGCCAGATTGGCGCTCACCGGGAGGGCCGAGGGCATCCGCCGCTTGCCCGTGGTGGTTTCCTCCATCGCATCTAGCAGGACCCGGCGTGAATAGTCGCTAAGCCATTTGCCTTGATAGATCCCGGCAAGCAGCTGCCCCATCGCGCGCGGCGTGGCGCTGTCCTTGATATCGACGCTCCACGCGGGGTCGATCCGGCCGTCCTCGCGGATCAGCGTGGCGATGTCGCGCGACAGGCTGAAGCCTTCGATCCCGGCATCCTTCATCCACTTGTTGACAGCGCTCGGGCCGCCGACCGCTGCGAGCAGCGCGTCGGTGCAGTCGTTGCAGCTCTTGCTGATCATCAGGCTGAGGTGGCGGTAGGCCGGCAGATAGGCACCGCCGGGCCGCGGCAGGCGGTACTCGCTCGTCAGGCTCCACCGATTCGCATCAACGCCCGCAAGGAACGTCGCGGCGATCGCGACCTTGCTGGTGCTCGCCATCGGGAAGCGCTGGTCCGCCAGCACGCCCACTTCGCGCCCCGTCGACAGATCGATCGCATAGACGCCGATGCGTCCGTCCGATCCATCGGCCAGCTGGGCGATCTGCTGTTCGAGCGGAGTCGCGTAGACGGCGTCGTAGCTTTGCGGGGTGCGGACATCGGTGCCCAGGACAGTGTCGAACTGGGCTTCGAACCCGGAACCTTGCGCAGCTGCGGGAGCGGCCAGGGCCATTGCCCCGATCGCCAGAAGTCTTCCGAGTAGGTTTGTTCGCATGCTGATCGTTTACACCCTGCGTGGTTAGGCGAAGCTTAACGGATATCCCCGGTAGCGATACAAGCGCGGCGCGACGAAAAGTGTTTCGATCACGACAGTTTCGCCCCGCACGGTGTCATATTCGTGCGGGGCGATGAAGGTCATGCGTTGGCAATCGCCTGTTCGATCCGGTCGGTGGGTTCGCCGGTCATGGTCTTGTCGATTTCCCCGACCAGCCGTTTCTTGAGCTCGCCATGATAGTGGCGGCGCATCTCGCCCAGCGTCTTGGGGTCGGCAATGACCAGGATGTCGCTGATATCGCCAGCGATCGCCTTGGCATTGAGCCATTCGGTTGCCGCCGCGCCATGCGCGAGCTCTTCCAGGTCGGTGCGTCCCAGCTGCTGTCCCGCATTGTCCTGATGCTTCACCCCGGCGCTGTAATTGGTTGCCGACAGATCGGGTTTCTCGGCCGAGCCGAGCTTGGGTTCGAGCGGCTGGCCGGTATTGCGCATGACAGTGAAATTCTCGCCGTCGACGATCGCGACATGGGCATTGCTGGGAAGGCGCATCGAATGGTCTCCTCTTATTGGTGATTGGTGCACGGACAACGTTCGAACGCCGCAGGAGGTCCGGGCTTGAGCCACGCGGCGTTTGTCTGCACAGATGTGTCCATGGGAGAGATCGAAAGCGCGGGGGCGCTCGAGCAGGGATTGGCCAAGGCGCTGGCGCGTGCCGGCATGGCGGCGCCCGAAGGGGTGCGGCGGCTGACCGGTGGGGCAACCATGGAAAGTTGGCGGTTCAGCAGCGGCGGAGAGGATTTCGTCCTTCGCCGCGCGCCGAGCCTCGCTTTCATGGAAGGCCGCCCCTTTGGTCATGACAGCGAAGCGGCGATTATCGGTGCGGCGCATGCCGCGGGCGTGACCGCGCCCGAGGTGCTGGTCGGCCTGCAGCCGGGCGACGGGATCGGCAGCGGCTTCGTGATGCGCGCACTGCCCGGCACGCCCGATCCGCGGGCGATCCTCGCAATGGACGATCCGGCCCGGTTGCTGCGCGACGTGGCACGCGATCTGGCGAGAATCCACGCGCTCCCGCGCGCCGGTCTGCCGGGAGACGTGCCCGAACTGGACTACGCCGAGGGTATCGAAGGCCTGGCCGAACAGTTCGAGGAAGCGGGCGGCGACCGCCCGATCATCGCGCTGGGCCTGCGCTGGCTGCGCGAGAATATGCCCGAACGGGTGGAGCCGGTGCTCAACCATGGCGATTACCGGCTGGGCAATTTGCTGGCGCAGGATTCGCAGCTGACCGGCGTGCTCGACTGGGAACTCGCGCATTTCGGCGACCGGCACGAGGACCTGGCATTCGGCTGCATGGCGGTGTGGCGCTTTGCCCGGGTCGACCGCCCGGCATTGGGGCTGGGATCGCTGCAGGACTATGTCGCGGCATATGAGGCGGAGAGCGGGGCCAGGGTCGATGCCGGGCGGTTCCGCTTCTGGCTGGTCTATCGCACGGTGTGGTGGGCGCTTGGATGCCTGCGGATGGCGAGCTTTTGGCGCAGCGGCGATGACCGCATGCTCGAACGCGTGGTCATCTCGCGCCGGACCAGCGAACAGGAACTCGACCTGCTGTTGCTGCTCGAAGAGGATGCGCCGGAGGCCGAACAGGCCCGCGCCATGCCGCCGCGCGATGCGCTTCCCGAACCGCTCGGCGAAGCCAGCGCGGGCGAGCTTGCCACTGCCGTGGCCGAATGGCTCGGCAGCGTGAAGGACCGGATGGAAGGCCACGACCGCTTCCAGCTCGCCGTTGCGCGCAATGCGCTGGGGATGATCGCCCGCAATGATGCGGCGGCTACGCAGGTGGAAGACGACATGCTCGCGCAGGATGTGCTCGACGGGCGCGCCTCGCTGGCGACGCCGGGACTGCTGGCGATGCTCCGCCGCGCCGCGCTCGACAAGCTGGGGGCCGATGTCCCGAAATACCCGATGCTGGCGCTGGCACGGAAAAAATGGACGGGAGAGGATTGATGGATTTCGCGATACCGCAGGACTTAGAGCACTATTACGCCGAGCTCGAAGCCTTCATCGAAAACACGATCGACCCGATGGTCGCCCGCGATGACAACATCCGTTTCTTCGACCACCGCCGCGAAGACGCGCGCACCGACTGGGAACGCGGCGGGCTGCCCAGCCACGACTGGGAAGAGCTGCTGCGCGAATGCCGCAAGGCGGCCGACGAGGCTGGCCACTGGCGCTTCTCCGCCCCGAAGAAATACGGCGGCAAGGACGGTTCGAACCTGTGGATGGCAGTGATCCGCGACCGGTTTGCGCAGCGCGGGCTGGGCCTGCACAACGATCTGCAGAACGAACATTCGATCGTCGGCAATTTTCCCTTCGTCGCCATGTTCGAGACTTTCGGGACTGAAGAGCAGAAGCAGGAATTCATCAATGGCGGGTTCGAAGGCACGCGCCGGGTCGCCTTCGGACTGACCGAACCCGATCACGGATCGGACGCGACCTGGATGGAAACGCGCGCGGTGCGCGAGACACGCGACGGGGTCGACGGCTGGCGGATCGATGGCGAGAAGATGTGGATCACCGGCATGCATGTCGCCACGCATTGCGCGATGTTCGCGCGGACCAGCGGCCACAACGGCAAGCCCAGCGGGATAACCTGCTTCCTCGTCCCCAATCCCACGCCCGGCCTCGAGATCGAGGAATGGATGTGGACCTTCAACATGCCGACCGACCATCCGCGGCTGTCGGTGAATGACGTCTGGGTGCCCGATTCCGCGATCCTGGGGTGCGAGGGCGGCGGGCTGGCGCTGGCACAAAGCTTCGTCCACCAGAACCGCATCCGCCAGGCCGCCTCCAGCCTTGGCGCGGCGCAATACTGTATCGAGCAGAGCGTCCGCTATGCCCGGACCCGCAAACCCTTCGGCGAGGAGCTGGCCAAGAACCAGGCGATCCAGTTCCCGCTGGTCGAGCTCGCGACCCAGTGCGAGATGCTGCGCCTGCTGATCTACAAGACCGCGTGGGACATGGACAACATGCCGCACGAGGACATCGAGAAGACCATCTCGGACAAGGTGTCGATGTGCAATTACTGGGCGAACCGGCTGGTCTGCGAAGCCGCGGACCGCGCCATGCAGGTCCACGGCGGCATCGGCTATTCGCGGCACAAGCCGTTCGAGCACATCTATCGCCACCACCGCCGCTATCGCATCACCGAGGGCGCAGAGGAGATCCAGATGCGCAAGGTGGCGGCCTATCTGTTCGGCTATATGGGGCCGCGGCGGGGCAGCTTCGACGAAGCCTGATCGGTACGGTCCGCCGATGCTCGTACGCCCGCCCGGTCAATCGGCGCTTGACCCGAGCGGACGGGCAAGGCCTTGTAAGCGGCAGATATTCAGGGGACCCATACGATGACACCGACACTTCGGACACTGGCTGCCGGCCTGTTGCTTTCCACCGCCACCACTGCGCTCGCGCAGCAGGCTCCGATTGTTCTGCCCGGTGCGCCCGGCGCCGCGCCGCGGGTGATCGACGAAGACGAAGCCACGCGCCTTTCCGACACGCGTTTTTCACCCGCCGATGTCAAATTCATGCAGGACATGATCGTCCACCACCAGCAGGCGGTCGATCTTGCCGCGCTGGTCGAGGGCCGCAGCAACAATTCCGATATCGTGGCGATCGCGGGGCGCATCGACGCCAGCCAGGCCGATGAAATCGCCTTCATGCGCGAATGGCTGGCCGAACGCGGGCAACCCGCGGCGATGCAGCATCACGCGGGAATGGATCATGCCGCGCACCACCTGATGATGGGCATGGCCACGCCCGCGCAGATGGCCGAACTCGGCACGCTGGAAAGCACTGCATTCGACCGCCTGTTCCTGCAGCTGATGGTGCGCCATCACGGCGGCGCGATCGACATGGTCGAAACGCTGCACGACCAGCCCGGCACTGCCTACGATCCGGTGATGTTCGAATTCACCAACGATCTGGTCAAGGAACAGCAAGCCGAGATCGACCGGATGAACGCGATTCTGGCCGAATTGTCGGACGACCCGCGGGCCAATCTCGCGGCAGGCTTTCGCGATGCCGAGGAGGCGATCAGCAATCTGCGGCTGGTCGCCGCGCTGCCCAAGCCGACCGGCTTCTACGATCCTGAAAACCCCGCGCAGCTTGCGCCGCGTATCGCGGAAGACGCCGAAGCCGACGAGGCGGGTGATCTGGTCGATACCGCGCGCCCCGATATCCGCGAGGAAGAGGACGAGGACGGCAATCCGCGCTTTGGCGAGCGCGGCTCGCTGCTGAGTTTTGCCAACACCGACATGGCGTTCAGCGGCGATCTCCTGGTCGCGGGCAATTACCACGGCTTCAACGTGTACCGGTTGGGCGATGACGGGATCCCGCAGCTGGCCAGCTCGATCGTCTGCCCCGGCGGGCAGGGCGATGTCTCGATCGCGGGTGATCTGCTGCTGATGAGCGTGCAGGACAGCCGTGCGCGCAAGGACTGCGGCCTGCAGGGGATCGAAAGCAATATCAGCGACGAGCGGTTCCGCGGCCTGCGCATCTTCGACATTTCCGACGTCACCCGCCCGCGGCAGGTGGGCCAGGTGCAGACCTGCCGGGGCAGTCACACCCATTCGATCGTCAGCGCCGACGACCAGCGGCTGGTGGTCTACAATTCGGGCACCAGCTACGTGCGCGACGATCGCGAACTGCCCGGCTGTTTCGAACGCGGCGGCGACAACACCGCGCTGTTCAGCATCGATGTGATCGAGATCCCGCTGGCCGATCCGGCCGCCGCGCGGATCGTCGACAGCCCGCGCATCTTCGCGCAGGACGGGCGGATCGCCGGCCTGTGGCGCGGCGGCGACCATGGCGAAGGCACGCAGGAAACACGCGTGACCGACCAGTGCCACGACATCACCGTCTTCCCCTCGCTCAATCTCGCCGCGGGCGCGTGTTCGGGCAATGGCATCATTCTCGACATCGCCGATCCGCTGGCGCCGAAACGGCTCGACGACGTCACCGACACGGGCTTTGCCTACTGGCATTCGGCCACCTTCAACAACGATGGCACCAAGGTGCTGTTCACCGACGAATGGGGCGGCGGCGGGCGGCCGCGCTGCCAGGCGGGCGACCCGATGACCTGGGGCGCCAATGCGATCTATGCGATCGAGGATGGCAAGCTCGCCTTCCGCAGCCTCTACAAGCTGCCGGCCCCGCAGAGCGACGTGGAGAACTGCGTCGCGCACAACGGTTCGATCATCCCCGTGCCGGGCCGCGATATCTTCGTCCAGGCATGGTATCAGGGCGGCATCTCGGTGATCGATTTCACCGATGCGGAAAACCCCTTCGAAATCGCCTATTTCGACCGCGGCCCGGTCGATGCGGACCAGCTCATCACGGGCGGATACTGGTCGGCCTATTGGTACAACGGCCGCATCTACGCCACCGAGATCAGCCGCGGGCTCGACGTCTTCGCGCTATCGCCGAGCGACTTCCTGACGGCGGAGGAAATCGCCGCGGCGGAAGCGGCTCAATACGATGGCGGCGTGTTCAATCCGCAGACGCAGACGCAGGTCAGCTGGCCCGAGGCGGCGATCGCCGCAGCGGCGGCCAGCCGGAAGGGCGGATAGGATGGCCGCCCGCGAACGGACCCGGGGCAGCGGCCGGACACGCGCCGCGAAAATCGTGATCGGCCTTCTCGTGCTGCTGGTTGGCACTGCGCTGATATCCTTGCTCGACACCAATCGCGGTTCGGTCCGCATGCTCGACATGGTCCGCGAACCCTCGGTCTATCTGGCGGCGGCGCTGGCGGTGCTCGGCGTGATCCTGGCGCGCAGCCGCGCCGTCGTGGTGGTGGGCCTCGCCGCAATCGCCATCGGCATCAACATGTGGCGGTTGTGGCCCTATACGGCGCTTGCCGCGACGCAGGTTCCGCTACCCGACGAAGTCGACGGGATGAGCTGTGCCCGGCTGCTGTCGTTCAATGTCCTGCAGGGCAACGACCGGCACCGCGATACCGCCCGGCTGATCGAGCGGGTCGATCCCGACATCCTGCTGCTGATGGAAACCAACCAGTCGTGGCTCGACGCGCTCGAACCGCAGCTGTCGCGCTATGGCTACCGGCTCGACCGGCCGCTCGACAACAAATACGGCATGGCCTTCGCCACCCGGCTGACGGTGGATCGCGCCGAAATGGTG
>PVBE011045772.1_pt1 | contig 12602 bp, 11 predicted proteins | sample 1631181 | NCBI WGS metagenome assembly PVBE01 (sample SAMN08397723, study PRJNA350692) | Marine metagenome, whole genome shotgun sequencing project. | isolation source: water | place: Pacific Ocean | collected 2012-04 | reverse complement strand
TACATCTTTGTCAGAGATGACAATGTTAATCAGCTTAGAAATACAAAATACCTCGGCTTATCGCGTCTACTTGTTCTTTATCGCAGCCAAGTATTTAGCTAGTTCCTCTTTTACGTAAGGCGCCAAAATGAACAACCCAATCATATTGGGTACCATCATAGCAAAGATCATGGCATCTGAAAAAGCCAGCACATTGCCCAAGGTCGATGCCGCCCCTATCACTACAAAAATGCAGAACAGCACCTTATAGATGATCTCGTTGCGCTGCGATTTCCCGAAAAGGAAGGTCCATGACTGCAGGCCGTAATACGACCACGAGATCATGGTGGAGAAGGCGAACAGGATCACCGCAATGGTCAACACAATGGAGAAATGTGGAATCGCGCTCTCGAAGATGTGTGCGGTGAGATCCACACCGGAAAGTACGGTTCCGTCCATCAAGGTGGCGCTACCCCCTGCATCTCCATATTGAAATGCACCTTCCACGTTGAATATGACGATGACCAATGCCGTCATGGTGCAGATGACCACGGTGTCTATGAAAGGTTCAAGCAGGGCGACCACTCCCTCAGACGCAGCATGTTTGGTCTTCACTGCCGAGTGTGCTATGGCCGCAGAACCGATCCCGGCCTCGTTGGAGAACGCAGCCCTGCGAAAACCCTGGATCAATACTCCCAATGCGCCCCCGATGATACCAGTACCCGTGAACGCCCCATTGAAAATGGCACTGACCGCGGTCGGCACGTGTTCCATGTTCATGAAGATGATGATGAGTGCGGCACCCACATAAATGACTGCCATGAACGGGACGATCTTCTCGGTCACGGATGCGATGCGCTGTATGCCACCGAGGATGACAACGGCCACCAGGGCCGCCATGATCACTCCGAAGATCGTTCCAGCAAAGGGAGATTCAATACCCACACTGTTGATGAACATACTTGCCGCCTGGTTTGCCTGAAACATGTTCCCGCCACCGAACGAACCACCGATGCACATGATGGCGAACAGAACGGCAAGCACTTTTCCCAGTCCGGCCATGTTCTTCAGGCCGAGTCCCTTGGAGAGGTAGTACATGGGGCCGCCATAGACCTTTCCGTTCTCATCCACCTCACGGAAACGGACACCGAGGGTACACTCCACAAACTTGGATGACATGCCGAGCAGTCCGGCAAGGATCATCCAGAAAGTTGCCCCGGGACCACCGATTGCCACAGCAACCGCAACACCGGCAATATTTCCAAGATCAACGGTTGCCGACAATGCTGCCGTTAAAGCTTGGAAGTGATTTACCTCTCCTTCAGCACCCTCAATTCGGATCGTATCCGGCTCATCGCCATCCACGATATTGAGGTCGGCAGACATCTCCTCCACATGTTCGTACTTGCCGCGCACCGTGTTCACTGCAATTCTGAACAGTCGGATGCCCGGCACGCGGAAGATGAACGTGAAATAGAGTGCTCCGAGGATCAGTGGGAACAATACCCAGAAAACCTGTATGTCGTCTGAGAACGGGATCTGGTAGAAGATCAGGTTGACGAACCATCCGGTGGCCTTTCCGAAATAATGGTCGATCTTCTCATCGAGACCCATGGTCTCCTGCGCAAAGGTGTAGAAGGGGGCAATAGTGGCAACGAGCAGGGCAATGATCCTTTTCATGAAATGGCGTTTATGATGTTCGATGGTTCATGAGAGCGGCAAATGTAGCGGTTTGAACGGCAAACCCTTACCATTGAATCTGTGTAGGGGCGTATGGAAATAGGTCCAACAGGTACAAGAGGCTGTCTCATAACTCTGCGGCAGCCGCTCGCATCTTGCGAGCGGCACTTCAGACGGCCTCCGGCCATATTAGGCAGGATGCCTATTGAAAGACACACTCGCGAGACGCGAGCGTGTGCTGCTACAGGTCCTGCATCTGTTCTTCCATGATGGCGATGCCTTCTCTGAATGAATGCGGATCGTAGCCCAGTTCGCGTCTGGCCTTATCGAGGATGAAACCTGTTTTCGGTGGCCGCTTGGCGGGTTGGTTCAGCGTTTCAGAGGATACCGGGTTTATCAGGCCCTTGTCCAGACCATAATAATCGGCTACTTCCTTCACCAGATCAATTATGCTGAAAATGTCCTTTCCTGAAATGTTATAGATACCGGTGGCATTCTTCTCAACCGCCAGAATGCAGCCGTCCGCAAGGTCTTCGGCCAGGGTTGGCGACCGGAACTGGTCATTCACCACGTTTATCGGCTCGCCTTTTTCCAGAGCGCCCTTTGCCCAGAGCACAATATTGGACCGGCTCATGCTGTCCACGATACCATAGACCAGAATGGTGCGCAGTATGGCCCAATTCAAGTTGCTGTTCTGGACGATCTGTTCGCCTTTCCACTTGGCATTGCCGTAATAACTGAGGGGATCGGCAACGCCTTCCTCATCATACGGGCCATCCTCACCATTGAAGATGAAATCAGTAGAGATATGCACGAGGTGGCAGTTATTCCGTTCGGCAGCATCTACTATATATTGCACCGCATCCACATTGGCGAGGTCGCAGGCGGCATGGTCCAGTTCGCAGTCGTCCACCTGGGTCATGGCAGCGGTGTGGATGATATTGTCCGGGCGCGTGCGGTCGATCACATCGTCCACATTGGAACGGTTTCCAATATCCATCGGGTAAAACGCGTATCCATTCTGATCGATAAGGCGATTTTCTCCACGGGCGGTGGCGATCAGTTCCAGGTCATCCCTGTCCTTGAGTTTATAGACCAACTTCTGTCCGAGCAGCCCGTTGGATCCCGTAACAAGGATTCTTTTCACGCCAGAATGGAATTCTTCATGGCAGCTATCTGGTCTGAGGTACCGAGCACGAACAGTTTCGATTCAGGCATGATCTCGGTATCAGCGGTCGGGTTGAAAATGTACTCTCCGTTCGATGTTTTGAAACCGACAATATTGGCACCCCATTTTTTCCGTACATCCAGCTCAAGTATCGTTTTTCCGATATAAGACCTGGGAAGTACCTTGCATGGGATCTCCTCAATGTGTGTTTCTGAGGTCGATTGGCCGGTAAGGCGATCTATGAACTCGACCACATCGGGCTTTACCACCAACTGTGCCATGTGCGCCCCGCCCACCTTGTCGGGCATGATCACATTATCAACCCCGGCATGGCGTAGTTTGGTGTCTGAATTATCTGCCGAAGCGCGGCTGATGATCTTTATAGCAGGGTTGCTGACTCGTGCAGTGAGCACCACGAACAGGTTGTCAGCATCCTTCGGAAGGGATGTGATGAGCGCACGGGCTCGCCCTATCCCCGCACGGATCAGCACATCATCATGTGTAGCATCGCCCTCAATGAAAAGCAGCTTGTCGCGCTCCATCAGTTCCGCCACCACGGCCTTGTCCTTCTCAACCACAACGCATCTGCAGTTGTGTTCCATGAGGGTCTGATAGGCCTGTTTGCCGTTTCGGCCGTAACCACAGATTATGGTGTGGTTCTTCAATTTATTGATGGACCTGTCCACGCGAATGTGCAATAATAGTCTTTTGAACTCGCCATCGATCACATACTTGGCGATCTCGGTTATGGTGAAGGCGAATGTACCAAAACTGCTCATGATGAGAAAAACGGTGAAGATGCGTCCCTCAAAAGACAGCGGCCTGACCTCACGGAAGCCCACCGTGCTGATGGTGATGACGGTCATATAGACGGCCTCAAAGAAGCCGTAACCTTCCAACAACATGAAGCCGAAGATGGCCACCATCAGCAGCATGCTGATGATGATGAACGGGTAATAGATGGACCGCATCCGTTTTCTCACGGTCTCAAAGTAACATCATAAGTCCCAAACGCTGGTGCGTTTTTTCGGGTAGAGCCACGGTTTGAAATAACCCTTGTGTTCCAGGATGAACGAACTGATCAGGTAAACGATGATCGGTGAACCGAAGGTGAAGAATGACAGGTAGATGAAATACATTCGGATGCGCGTGGCCCGCATTCCCAGCCTGTCGCCCAGCCATGAGCATACACCGAAAAGCTGCAATTCAAACAGCGAGATGAACCTGTCCTTGTTCTCCTTACTCATGATTCACGTTTGAGCAACTGTGCCCCGATACTGCAAAATAAGCATTTTTTGTGGTCGCAGTATCCGGTCCGGAGTTCCAAGAGTGCCTGTGAGGTTGCCGCATCGGATACCTTCAGACCGAGGGCTCCGAATTCCCTTACCCGGTTGTTGTTCTCGGCCGGGAGGAGTGTCAGAAGTTCCAGTGCACGGTCTTTCAACTGCGGTCTGGCCTCTCTGTCGGCCGTGGTGAAAAGAAATGGCGCAACCGCATTTATAAGCATGTTGTGCAGCATGGCGCGGCCTATGTGTTTGCTGCGTGTAGCGGAGCTTACACCGAATCGATAATGCGTTTTCCAATAGGTTGATGGCTCGATCTTCAGCGAAGAAACCGTTCCAGGGTCCCGGTCAGAGAACCATTTCAACAGAGGCCCTGTGCTGTGTAAAAGGGCTGCAAGCTGCGCAATGCGCACGGTAGGAAAATTGGCCGGTCTTAACCGCAGGAACTTCCACAGGACCGGGTCTATCGGCTTCAGGCCGTACTTGTGCCTCAGGAAGTCATATTCCTTTTTCAGGCTGCGTTGATGGTCATCCTTCGGCATACCGTTCAATAGTCCTGAATTGCCGAAAAAAAGTGCTTCCAACTGCATGAGGTCATCGCCATGTTTGGCCGCTATCTTCCAAGGTGTGGCCTTTGCCAGTTGCTCAAATGCCTCAGCGTTCACCTTCATTCCGAATGCACGGAAAATGACGGTGAGGAACGCCTGTTCAAGATCCCCGTTCTGCTCTGTCATCAATGTCCTCATCCATTCAGATCTGCGGATGAGCCGCTGCACGAGCAACGACTCGAACCAACCGGTGAGGATGACCCGTTGCACCTCTGTCAGTCGGTTGCCGCAGGGTATCGGGTTGCGGTTGTTCCGCAGTGAGTCATATCGCTGCAGTATCTGGTCGGAGATGAACGGTCGCAGTTCAACGGTCGCAAACCCGCCCACCGATTCCCCGAGGTCATTCTCATAGACCGCATGTAGGATGAGATGGTCATAGGCCCGGTCATGCTGATGGCCGTGACGCAGCCAGTCGGAGGCGCGGATGTGCATTTCAACATTGCCTGCCCAGATGGTGCCGTCCAGCCTGATGCGGGCGTTCAGAAAATCAGGTCCGGCATCGGTGTTCAGCTCCCCGGGACGCAGGATCTCCAAGATTCGCCCATCCGATGTTCTCAGTTCCTGCTGATTGAAAAGACGGTATTTCCAGATGTGATGTAAGAGTTCCTCACGGGGGAGTGGCATGACCTAAATATCGGCCTTATCCAGGATCTCCTTCATTTCACGCTGGATCTCAAGTGCCGCACTGCGTGCCGCTTCGGCAAAATCCTCCCCGTTGTCTGCGTAGATGATGCCTCTTGATGATTTGACCAACAGTCCGCAGTTGTCATTCAGCCCGTATTTCGCCACCTCTGCCAGGCTACCGCCCTGCGCACCGATTCCGGGTACGAGCAGAAAATGGTCCGGAATGATCTTCCTCACTTTCTCCAGCATTTCAGCCTTGGTGGCACCCACCACGAACATGGTATTGTCCATGTTGCCCCAGCCCGCAGCCTGTGATAGCACCTCCTCGAAAAGCTGCCTCTTGCCCGTGTTGAGATACTGAAGGTCGGCAGCCCCATCATTGGATGTCAGGGCCAGGATGACCACCCATTTTCCTGCATGTTGGAAATAGGGCAGCACACTGTCCGATCCCATGTAAGGCGAGAGTGTGACCGCATCAAAACCCATCTGGTCGTAGAATCCCCTGGCGTACATGCGTGATGTGTTGCCGATGTCACCGCGTTTGGCATCGGCCAATTTAAAAACGTTGTCGGGAATATGCTGCACGGTCTTCTCCAATGAGAGCCAACCCTCAAAGCCACGGCTTTCATAGAAGGCGGTGTTGGGTTTATAGGCCACACAGAGATCGTGGGTGGCGTCAATGATGCGTCTGTTGAACTCGAACACAGGATCGTTGAATCCGAGAAGATGTGCCGGTATGCGGGTTATATCGGTGTCGAGTCCGATGCAGAGAAAACTGCGCTTTTCCCTGATGTGGCCTACAAGCTGATGGTAGTTCATTGCCGGCCAAAGCTAATGATCCCCGTGCATGATCCACGGTCATTCATCGAAATTCTCCCATCGCATCCGGGGGCATTTCACACACCGGATATTCGTAGTTTTGTTTCCCGTTCATCAACAGGGGAATTGACTTCCAAGATGTCGGGCACCAAATATATTTTCGTTACAGGCGGGGTTACCTCATCTCTTGGAAAAGGGATCATTTCGGCATCCCTCGCAACGTTGTTGCAGGCGCGTGGATTCCGTGTCACGATACAGAAACTGGACCCCTATATCAATGTCGATCCCGGAACACTTAATCCGTACGAGCACGGGGAGTGCTTTGTAACGGACGATGGGGCCGAGACCGACCTCGACCTCGGCCATTACGAACGGTTCCTGAACGTGCCCACGAGTCAGAACAACAACGTTACGACCGGCCGCGTTTACCAGACGGTGATCAACAAGGAACGTGAAGGGGAGTACCTCGGAAAGACCGTGCAGATCATACCGCACATCACCGATGAGATAAAACGCAGGATAAAGCTGCTCGGTGAAACAGGCGAGTATGACATTGTGATAACCGAGATCGGGGGTACGGTCGGTGACATCGAATCATTGCCGTACATCGAGGCTGTTCGTCAGTTCAATTGGGAGGTGGGGCAGACCAACCATCTGGTCATACACCTGACGCTGCTGCCCTACCTCGCCACATCGGGCGAACTGAAGACCAAGCCCACCCAGCATTCTGTCAAGACCCTGTTGGAGAGCGGTCTGCAGCCGGATGTGTTGGTATGCCGTGCCGACCGCAAGATCCCCCGCGACCAGCGTCAGAAGATCGCCCTGTTCTGCAACGTGACAAAGAATGCGGTCATCGAATCGCTCGATGCCAAGACGATATATGATGTGCCGATCCTCATGCTGAAGGAGAAGTTGGACTCCGTGGTGATCGGCAAACTGAAACTGTCTTCGAGGAATGAACCTGACCTTGACAACTGGAAACATTTCCTCGGTATCCTAAAGAACCCTACTGCTGAGGTCAGGATAGGTCTGATAGGAAAGTATGTTGAACTCAAGGACGCTTACAAGTCCATTGCCGAGTCGATCATCCACGCAGGTGTTGCCAACGAGTGCAAAGTGAACGTGCAATGGATACACAGTGAGGAGTTGGAGGCCGGCAACATCCCACAGAAACTCAAGGGACTGAAAGGGATCATTGTGGCACCCGGCTTCGGTGATCGCGGCATTGAAGGCAAGATCCTGGCCGCCAAGTATGCACGGGAGAACAGTATCCCCTACCTCGGCATCTGTCTCGGAATGCAGTGCGCGGTTATCGAGTTCGGACGGAATGTCCTCGGGCTGAAAGGGGCCGACAGTACCGAGATGAAACCACGCACCAAGCACCCGGTGATCGACATAATGGAGGCGCAGAAAAAGATCACGAAGAAGGGCGGCACCATGCGACTTGGAGGTTATCCGTGCCGACTGAAAAAGGGAACAAGGACCTTCCACATTTACGGCACCACCAACATCCGGGAACGGCACCGCCATCGGTTCGAATTCAATAATTCCTATCTGAAACAATACGAAAAAGCAGGGATGATATTTGCCGGGATCAACCCCGAACTGAATCTGGTTGAGATCATGGAACTGAAGTACCATCCATGGTTCATCGGGGTGCAGTTCCATCCCGAATACCGGAGCACGGTGGCAGAGCCGCATCCACTCTTCGTGCAGTTCATTGCAGCCGCATTGCGCTGTTGATCCCCTTCTGTCAATGACCATATCTTTGCAGACTGATCAGAACTGAGCATGGACAAGAATTCAGCCATCGGGCTAACCCTCATACTCCTCATTTTTCTCGGATTCAGTTTTCTACAGCGGCCGAGTGAGGAGGAGATCGCTGAGGCCAACGCCAACGCGATTCCATTGAGGCGGTGGAACAGGAAACGCAACGGCAGGAGGCCGAGCGCATTGAAGAAGAGGTTGAACAGGTAGACAGGAAAGAGGAGCCTCCTGTGGCAGACGATTCTTCGAGCATCGCATCCCTAAAGGACCGCTTCGGTGATTTCGGGACGGCTGCCGTTGGCGAAGATGGCGTGATCACCATCGAGAATGAACTCCTCGCCATCAACATTGACCGAAAGGGCGGGCATCCGCGCTCGGTGCAGGTCAAGGATCATCAGACCTACGATTCACTGCCGCTGCTGCTCTTTGACGGGCCGGAGAACCGCTTCTCGCTCGATTTCTTCGCAACCAATCGGAGGATCTCAACACAGGAACTCTACTTCGAACCATCGTCAGACGGGTTCACCGTGTCTGCAGATGACAGCCGGAGTCTGACCATGCGGCTGGCGGCCAATGAGGACACCTATATAGAATACGTCTATACCCTTGAGGGAAATTCATACATGGTCGGCCTGGACATCAATCTGGTGGGCATGGACGGGGTCATACAACGGAACGTGACAGCCATAGACCTGCACTGGAAACAGGATCTTCCGCACCAGGAGAAGAGCCTGCAGAATGAGCGCGACAACTCAACGGTATATTACCGTTTCAGTGATGATGAGGTGGATTACATCTCAGAGAGGTCGGACGACAGGGAGGAGTTTGCCACCGACCTGCAATGGGTGGCCTTCAAGCAGCAGTTCTTCAGTGCGGTGCTCATGGCCAATGATGGATTTGAAGCGCCTACCGAGGTGGAGACCGTCACTGATGAAGAGTCGATGGAGACCGTCAAGACCTGCGAGGCCCGGCTTTCCATTCCCTTCGGACACCGCGAAATGGAACAGGTGGCCATGACCTTCTATTTCGGGCCGAACCATTACAACACACTCAAGGAATATGACCTCGGCCTGGAGGAGATGATCCCCCTCGGATGGGGCATCTTCGGTTGGGTCAACCAACTGGCGGTCATCCCCATGTTCTCGCTGCTCAAGGATACCGGGCTCGGCTACGGCATCATTATTCTCATCCTCACACTGGTGATCAAACTGGCACTGCTGCCGCTCACATACAAGGCGTACATGAGCACGGCCAAAATGCGTGTTCTCAAACCCGAAATAGAGGAACTGAACAAGAAATTTGAAGGCAAGGATGACCCCATGGCCAAGCAGCAGGCCACCATGGCACTTTACCGCAAGGCGGGGGCCAATCCGCTCGGTGGCTGCCTGCCCATGCTGCTGCAGATGCCCATTCTCATTGCCATGTTCCGGTTCTTCCCGGCATCCATCGAACTGCGGCAGCAGAGCTTCCTCTGGGCCGATGACCTGAGTAGTTACGACAGCATCCTGCAACTTCCCTTTGAGATCCCCTTCTATGGCGATCATGTGAGTCTCTTCACGCTGCTCATGACCGTTTCAACCATATTCTATTCGCGCCAGAACATGAACATGCAGGCGGGGTCACCGCAGATGGAGCAGATGAAATGGATGATGTACCTGATGCCCGTGATGATGCTCGGATGGTTCAACAACTATGCATCAGCACTGAGCTATTATTACTTTCTGGCCAACATGGTCACCTTCGGGCAGAATTTCCTGTTCAGGAAGATGGTTGATGAGGACGCCCTTCACAGGAAGATGAAGGAGAACCAGAAGAAGCCGCAGAAGAAGTCGGGTTTCCAAAAACGTTTGGAGGAGATGGCCAAACAGCGCGGAGCACAGGCCACAAAGAAAAAGAAACGGTGATCCGAGGGTTGCAGTACACCGGCTTTCGGTGCTGCATTGCCCTACCTTCTCAGAATTCTACCCCGGGACAGGACGGATAAGGGTTCATTTCCCCTTGCTCATCCTTTCCCGTAAATGAATCTGTAAGCTACATAGGATCCTGCCATAAGCGCGAGGAAGATCACTGCCAATTGCTGATTGTAATAGCTCATGGCGATCATCGAAATACTGGCTATGATCAATGCCAATGCAGGGAATATCGGATAGAATGGGACTTTGAAAGGCCGTTCCATATCTGGTTCTTTCTTTCTCAGAACGAAGAATGAGATCATGGAAATGATGTAAAGCGCCAATGCCCCGAAGCAGGCAATGGTGATGATCTCGCCCGTCTTGCCTGTCATCAATGCAATGATGCCTATGACCATGTTCAGGATAAGCGCATTGGCAGGGGTGTGGAATTTCGGGTGGACCTTTCCGAGCACTTTCGGAGCCAGGTTCATCCTACCGAATTCGTATGTCGCACGTCCCGCAGCGAGGATGATCCCGTGGAAGGAGGCTATCAGACCCAGAAGCCCGATGGTGAGCAACAGGTGATACATCCAACCGCTATCGCCCACAACATGTGCAATTGCGAGGGGCAGCGGACTGTCAGATGCGTTTCCTGCCGAATCATAGACCACAGCCTCCCAACCCGCCACACCGACCGAGGAAGTGAACGTGAGGACACATAGAATGACGAGGGTGAGAATGGCCGATCCGAAACCGAGCAATACATTCCGTTGCGGGTTCTTGGTCTCCTCCGCCACATTTGCCACGCCTTCTATGGCAAGGAAGAACCAGATGGCGAACGGAATGGCTGCGAAGATGCCCGGGATCCCATTCGGAAAGGCATTCGTTGTGAGGTTTACAACTTCAAACTCCGGAAGAGTCACCCCTGCGAAGATCAGTAGCTCAACAACGGCCAAAACTGTAATTACGAGTTCAAAGATCGCGGCTGCCCTCACACCTATTATATTGAGGGCGGTGAATGCGAAATAGGCAAGAATGGCGAGCCAGGGAAGTTCCACACTCATGGATCCGAGTTCGAGTATGAGCGGCTCTGTCTTCAGAAAAAGGTTGAAATATGCCCCGATTGCCGCTGCGATTGCCGGTGGCGCAAATACGAATTCGATGATCTGGGCCATGCCGCCCAGAAAGCCCCAATTCCTTCCCAATGCCCTATCCGCGTAATCAAATGCACCGCCCGCTTTCGGTATGGCACACGCCAGTTCCGTATAGCTGAATGTGAAGGTCACGTACATGATGATGATGAAGAACGTGGCTATTGCCAAGCCGAGGGTTCCGCCTTCGGCAAGCCCGAGATTCCACCCGAAATACATGCCTGAAATGACGTAACCCACGCCCAACCCCCAGAGCATTACCGGGCCGAGGGTTCGTTCTAACTTGGGTGATGTGCTTTCCGTATTCTCCATGGATTGAAGGCTGTGCGTCCCGGTAAGTTTGAATCTGTTACGAATATGGCGAATTACAGTTCATCGGCCTTATGTCTTCTCCTGAAAGGCAGCAGAAAACCCACTCCGAAATTCACATTGAGCAGATAATAGCTGAAAAGCCGTGCCTGGGCCTGGGCGTGCAGGTCCTGTTCCTGCGAATCGCGTTCTATCCCGTTGTTCAGCTTCTGCATATAGGGTGAGATGCCCATGGGAACAAACCCGACCTGCACCGCAGAGCGGAATACCACCAGGTCCCAGAAGATGCGCTGCCGCCCTAAGGTTATGGAGAACACAGGTGTGAACAGGCGCGAAGTGTAGGAATGCACGGTCTCATGCTTCCGGTCAAACGCCCTGATGCGTGTATCCAGTACCATAAGGTCGAGTTTGACATAACTGCCGACAGGAGCGATCCCGTTCTCCGAAGGTTTTCTGAAAAACTTATAATTGAGGCCGTAACCGTAGCCACTTACGCGCGCATGGGCAAATGACCTGTCGATGTCAGGCACAAGCCAATCCGCATAGCGTTCGGTGTTCCAATCGTATTCCATGCCCGTGGCAAACACATCGAATGTGACACCCACCGAGCCGTTGCGGGCAATGACATGGTCGAGGTCCATGGTGGCGCGCACATTGAAACTGAAATTGCGCAGCCCGCTTCTCATGTTGTGGTTCGGATTGAAAAGGGCGTTCAGGAAGCTGACCTCGCCCGTGACCAGCATCTTTCTGCCCATGTATCCCGGTGCCTGCCCAAAGGCGGAAACCGACATGAGAACCGATATGATCAAAGTCCACCTCATCCCTTGCTGCGCGGACTCCGCTTCATCTGCCAGAACGAATCGTAAACGCTGCTGTTGATCAGGTCGCGTGCATCGCGCTTGCTGAAATTGCTGTAGTTGACCAGGACGGGCTCTCCTGTTCTCAGGTTGAAGGTGATGCAATAGTAATAGGTGTCATAGGTCGGCTTCACCATGTTGTAAATGGCGAATGGAATGGCCGGGGGCATGAGCACGTACAGGAGGTAAAGGGCGAAGATCTCCTTGTTCTCGCGGTAGTTGATCACCCCGGTCCAGGCGAAGTTCTCAGTGCCGTACTTTTCTATGAGCCGGTCGATGTGACGTTGATCAAGGTTGACCATGGTGGCGTCCAATTGCAGAAAGCGGTTGTCCACCCATTCATTGAGGAAGGCCATGTCGTTGAACGTTCCGGCCTCACCGGGGTCGAGTTCTGAGGCTTCCAGGATCTGCACTTCGAGGTTGAGCAGGTCCGCAGCCGTTTCAATTCGACCGATGAGTTCATGC
>PVBE011040551.1_pt1 | contig 12602 bp, 13 predicted proteins | sample 1631181 | NCBI WGS metagenome assembly PVBE01 (sample SAMN08397723, study PRJNA350692) | Marine metagenome, whole genome shotgun sequencing project. | isolation source: water | place: Pacific Ocean | collected 2012-04 | reverse complement strand
TTTTCTTTATCAACTATTTTAATTCCAGATTCAAACTGAGTAATTAAATCAAGATCTAGTACAATATTTATTAATCTATCTACTCCCTTTGCAGCTCTTTTAAGATATTTATCTCTAACGCTTTTATCCTTTAGCGCTCCATCTAATAATGTCAAAATATAACCTTGAATAGTAAATAAAGGAGTTTTTAATTCGTGTGAGACATTTCCGAGAAATTCTTTTCTATATGAGTCTTGATCTTTTAGAACATTTATCTCTGTAGTTCTATTTCTAATAAATTCTATTAAATCTTTAGTCGCTAAATCTAAATTAGCATCAGAAATCATATTATTTTGGTTTGAATCAATTGAAATTTCATTAATTAATTTGATAATACCCTTTTTAACAAGTCTTTCAGTATTCCACTGAATAAAAAAAAAGAAAATTAAAAAGGATAAGAATAGAAAAGGCAGATATTCTATTATAGAATTTGTTATAAAAAAATCTTCATTAGTTAGTAACTCTTTGATAAAATAGCACAAAGCAGATATCGCTGTAATTAGCAATGAAAATATTAACGATTGTTTATACTTATTAAGTTTTAATGAAAAACTCATTACTATTGACTAACAAATTTATAACCAACCCCTTTTACAGTTTTAAAATAAACATCACCTAATTTTTCTCTTAATTTCCTCATATGAACATCAATCGTTCTATCTCCCACAACAACATCAGCACCCCAGATAGATTGCATAATTTTTTCTCTTTTAAATACTTTCTCAGGTTTAGATGCTAATAAATATAAAAGTTCAAATTCTTTTCTTGGAAGTAGAATAGTTTTTCCAGAAACTTTTACTTTATACTCATCTCTATCTATTAATAAATTACCGATCTCTATCTTTGATTCTAAAATATTTTCTTTTTTTAATCTTCTTAAAAGACCCTTTACTTTAGATATAAAAACTTTTGGTTTTATAGGTTTAGTAATATAATCATCTGCACCTGCATCATATGCAGCAACATGAGAGTAATCCTCACCTCTAGCAGTAAGAAAAACTATAATAGTATCAATAAATTTTGGGTTACTTCTAATAATGGAACAAGCCTCTATTCCATCCATCTTAGGCATCATAATATCCATAATAATTAAATGCGGATGATTATTCTCTACTTTTTTTATAGCAGATTCTCCATCCTTTGCTGTTATAACATCATAACCTTCTTGAGTTAGATTATATCTTAAAATTTCGATAATATCAGGCTCATCATCAACCAAAAGAATTTTAATATCTGACTTTTTCATTTAAGTTTAATCAATTTAAAGAAAATGTGTAATATTTATCTAATATTAAGGATTTAATAACAAAAAATATTCAATTATTTAATATTAACTAAAAAATAATTTTTCCTCCCTCTTTGGAGAAGAATAAATTTATTATTAATCAAATCTTTATCACTAACTATAAAATTATTTGAAACCTTATTTTTATTGACATAAATTGAATTTTCATTCAATGCCCTTTTTGCCTCACCTAGGGATTTTAAAAAATTAGTCTCTTTTGATAGTAATATTTCTATATCAATTCCAACCTTAAGGCTTTTAGATTCTAAGCTTGAATTTGGCACTCCATCAAAAATTTCCATAATTGTATCTGAATCAATTGATTTCAAATCTTCTTCACTTGATTTGCCAAATAAAATTTTAGATGCAGTTAGTGCATTTCCTAATTCTTTTTCTCCATGAATTAATTTAGTTAGTGAATCTGCTAAATGTTTTTGCAGTATCCTTAAGCCTTTATTTTTATCATGTTCAATAATCAATTTCTCTACTTCTTTTTTAGTTAAAAATGTAAAGACCTTAATGTAGTTTTTAGCATCTTCATCAGAAACATTTATCCAATACTGATAAAATTTGTAAGCAGTGGTTTTGTCTTTATCAAGCCAAACATTTCCACTTTCAGACTTACCAAATTTTGAACCATCAGATTTAGTTACTAGAGGACATGTTAAGGCAAATGCTTTTTTATTTTCTTTTCTTCTAATTAATTCTGTTCCTGTAGTTATATTCCCCCATTGATCACTTCCTCCCATCTGAACGGTACAATTCATATTTTGGAATAAATAGAGAAAGTCATATCCTTGTATCAATTGATATGTGAACTCAGTAAATGACATTCCATCGTTTGATTCCTTACCGATTCTTTTCTTAACTGAATCCTTTGCCATCATATAGTTAATTGTTATATGCTTACCAATATTTCTAGAAAAATCAATTATTGAAAACTTACTCATCCAATCATAATTATTTAACAATATTGCAGAGTTTTCTTTCTTTGAATCAAAATCTAAAAATTTTTCGAATTGTTTTTTAAGCTTTTTAAAATTATAGTCTAAAATGTCTTTATCTAATAATTTTCTTTCATCTGATTTTCCTGAAGGATCTCCAATCATACCTGTTGCACCACCTAATAAAACTACTGGAGTATGGCCATAATTTTGAAAATGCATTAATATAAAAATTGGAACTAAGCTTCCTACATGAAGTGAATCAGAAGTTGGGTCAAAACCAATATAACCCAATGATTTGTTATTATTTAAGTGTTTATCTGTTCCAGGGATAATATCCTGTAGCATTCCTCTCCATTTTAACTCATCAATAAAATTTTTCATATTCAATTAGTTGATATAGAATCCATTGTTTTTAATATTCTCCTTTTCACGTTAGAATAAATTTCAGAATGATCTCTTGGTCTTTTTGAGTAATAAATTTCACTTTCATAAAACTGTATACTATCCACAGAATATCTTTCAAAAATAAGCTCATCACTAATAACTTCTATTTTAGACATTAAAGAATTTACATTAATAGAATTTAAAATCAATATATCAAAAATTATATTTTCCATCAGTTCTTTATCTATAAGATTATCAGGTTTCTTATCTGATAACCCACAACTTAATGGAACAATTAAAATTAATAAAATAAAAATTATATTTTTCATCTATCAAAAATTAGTTGCTTCCCTTCTGGATCTGATACTATTTCTCCTTGTTTATAAACAATTTGACCATTAACAAATGTCATAAAAATTGAAGAGTCGAAAGTCTGACCTTCAAAAGGTGACCAATTACATTTGTAAAGTAATGAATCTTTAGAAACATTATAACTTTTATTAGTATCTATTAGAACAATATCTGCATAATAGCCCTCTCGAATAAAGCCTCTATTTTTAATATTAAAAACTGTTGAAGGGTTATGGGAAATTTTTTCTACAATTTTTTCAATGCCAATATTATGTTTTTTAGATTCAGTTAAAAGAGAAATTATTGAATGTTGAACCATTGGACCCCCAGATGGACATTGAGTATACAATCTATTTTTTTCTTCAACTGTATGTGGAGCATGATCAGATGCAATAATATCGATTTTATCATTTAAAACAGCTTCCCATAGTTTGTTTTTGTCATCTTCAGTTTTAATTGCTGGATTCCATTTTATTTTAGATCCAAATAGCTTATAATCTTTATCTGTAAACCATAAATGATGAGCACAAGCTTCAGAAGTAATTTTCTTTTCGCTTAAGGGTATATTATTATCAAATAGTTCAAGTTCTTTAGCAGTTGAAATATGAAATACATTTAATCTTGCACCGGTTTTTTTAGCTAAATCTATTGCAAATTTTGATGATTTGTAACATGCTTCTTCATTGCGAATCACAGGGTGAAGATCTATTGGAATATCATCTCCATATTTATTTATATGATTAACTAAATTTCTCTTAATTATATCTTCGTCCTCACAATGAACTGAAATTGGTAGTTGTGTACTTCTAAATATTTTTTCAATAGCCTTGTGATTGTCTACAAGCATATTTCCCGTTGATGAACCAAGAAAAAGCTTTATTCCTGCAATATTATTTTCATCAACATTAAGGATGTCATCTATATTATTATTTGTTCCCCCAAACATAAATGAAAAATTTGCAAAGGATTTAGATTTTGCAATATCTATTTTCTGATACAATTCTTTGTCATTTGTTGTATTTGGAATAGTATTAGGCATTTCTATAAAAGAAGTCACTCCACCTGCTACAGCCGCTCTAGATTCTGTAAAAATATCTCCTTTGTGAGTTAGACCTGGTTCTCTAAAATGAACTTGATCATCAATCATTCCAGGAATAAGTGTTAAGCCATCAGCATTAATAATATTTATAGAGCTTGAAATATTAATTTCTTTATCAATTCTACTAATGATTGACCCTTCAATTAAAACATCCATTATTACTGAATTTCCTTCATTAACTATCGTTGCATTTTTAATTAAAATTTTATTACTCATAGTCTTTTAAAAATAGAATCTATTCTTAACTGCAAAACACCAAACACTGCTTCTAAAATAATTCTTTTATCCAATTTTGACTCTCCCAACTCTCTATTAATGAAAATTATTTGATGTTCTTTTAATTTAAATTTTTTCTTCCAAATTTTATATTTCATTTCAATTTGAAACGCATAACCAATAAATTTAAACTTATCAAGATTAAGAGAACCAATAGATTTTGCAGAGTAAGCAACAAAACCAGAAGTAGGATCATTAATTGGCATACCTGTTATTAGTTTGACATATAATTGGGCAATATATGATAAAAAGATTCTCCCTATAGGCCAATTAACTACACTAACACCATTTAAGTATCTTGAACCAATAACCACATCTACTCCATTGCTAAAATATTTTAAAATTTTTGGTAATTCACTCGGATTATGAGAAAGATCTGCATCCATGGATATTATATAATCATATTTTTTTTTCAAAGCCCATTTAAATCCATCAATATAAGCAGTTCCAAGACCCTTTTTATCAAGCCTTTTGATTAAAAAAACTCTATTTGAAAAGGTTAACTGCTTTTCAGAAACTATAGCTGAAGTCCCATCTGGAGAATTATCATCAACAACTAGTATATCAATATCCGCATTATCAAATATTATTAGATCAATAATTCTAGAAATATTTTCCACTTCATTATAGGTGGGAATAATTACAATAGTTTTATTGTTCATTGATTAAGAAGATTAATTTTGTATAATGCATGTTTATATAAATTATATAAGTAAGGATTTTTATAGCTTTTATCTATTAGCATTTCTAGTATCTATTTTTTTATTTAAAATATCCAACTCAACAAAATTAATTTATTTATTTAAGAGATTTGTCTATTCAATGAGTAATTTCTTTCCAGGAATTAATGAAGAAGATAAATACACGTTATTATTAAAATCATATAGCTTTTTCAATTTATTTTGGTTTCTATTCATTACTTCTATAATTAGCTTAACAATCGACTCATTTTTAAATTTCATTAGTTTAATAGATATACTAATATTATGGATATCTATTATTCTTATTTGCATTTCTAGATTTTTATTTATCTCCTATATTATAAAAATTTATAAGGACATTAATATTGATATTGTCCTCAATAAAATCTATATAATAACTATATATACAACAGTTTTTTTATTCCTAATTAATCTTATAAATAGCTACTACTTTTATATAAATTCATATTTTCTTAAAGTATCTACATCTATTTGTTTGATAATATATATGATAGCACAGTTAAACAATTATTTATATATAATTAGAAAGTATAATCTTAAAAAGATATTTTATTTTATTTTGTATCTTTGTGCGTTCAAATTAGCCCCTTGGATATGGCTTTATTTAAATATTCTAAAGGACTATGTTTAATGAATCATAAGAATGAAAATTAAGACAATCCTGATTTCTCAACCAGAGCCATCCAATGAAAATTCTCCTTATTCAAAGCTCGAAAGAAAATATAAAATTAAAATTGATTTTCGGCCATTTATTCATGTAGAAGGGTTAAAAGCAAAAAAAGTAAGATCCCAAAAAGTAGATTTTTCAAAATTCAATAATATTATATTAACTAGTAGGAATGCTGTAGACCATTTCTTTAGAATTGCTGAAGAAATGAGATTTAAAGTGCCAGATCAAACCAAATACTTCTGTCAATCTGAAGCAGTTGCATTTTATCTTCAAAAATATGTTGTATACAGAAAGAGAAAAATTTATGTAGGTAATAATAATTTTAATGATCTTGAAAGTATTTTTCAGAAATTTATAGGAGAAAAATATTTGGTTCCAACATCTGGGAGTTTAAATCCAAAAACAGCAAGCATACTAGATTCATATGATATCTCTTGGGATAGAGTTCAATTATATAAAACTGTTATAAGTGACCTATCTGATCTTAGTAATGTATCTTATGATCTTCTTGTATTCTATAGCCCTTCAGGGATTGATTCTCTGTTTAAAAATTTTCCAGATTTTGTGCAAAATAAAACACTTATTGCAGTTTATGGAAAAACAACACTTCAAGCTGCTATAGAAAAGAACTTAAAAGTTGACATTGAAGTACCAACAGAAGAATCTCGGTCTATGGCAGAGGGTATTGAAAATTATATAAATAGGTAGCTTATCTTCTCATTCTAGTCCAGAAATAGATCAGCTGAGCTAAAGACCCTAAAGCAGCAACAACATATGTCATCGCAGCCCATTTAAGAGCATCTTTTGATGCAATTAATTCTCTTTGGTTAACGATTCTCTTTCTCTCAAGCCAGTATAGTGCCCTATTACTTGCATCGAACTCTACAGGAAGTGTTACAAAGCTAAAAAGAGTTCCTGAAGCAAATCCTAGTACACCTAATTGAGCTAAAGTCTGACCTAAAAACGGAGAGCTGTTCATAAGAACCAAACCAAAAAATATAAGGTAGATACCTAAGTTTGAGCTAACCCCAACAAATGGGACAAGAACTGACCTCATTTTCAACCACTCATAACCTTTAGCATGTTGAACAGCATGTCCACACTCATGCGCGGCAACTGCTGCTGCTGCTGCATTTCTCTGATTATAAACTGATTCACTAAGATTAACTGTTTTTTTTGAAGGATTATAATGGTCTGTTAATTGCCCCCTCACAGATATTACTTTAACATCATAAATTCCATTATCATTTAACATTTTCTCAGCAATTTCCTTTCCAGTCATTCCAGTAGAAAGATTCTGTTTTGAGTATTTTTTCATTTTATATTTCAACCTCCCACTAATTATCATACTAAGAAGAACAATTGGGATTAATACCATATAATACTCTAAGTCATATCCATAAAATAAATAGTCCATAATGTTTTTTTTCAAAATTATATAATTAGACGATTAATAAAAAGAATAATTACTCTTTTAACTTATAGTATATTATAGTAGCGCTTAGAATTAATGTTATTCCATTTGCTATTAAAATTGATATACTTCCAATCAAATAACCATAAAAAGACCAAAGACAAAGTCCTACAAAAAAAATTAAATACATTGTCAAAGAAACTCCAGCTGCGTTTTTCTCTTTGTAAACCTTATAAACCTGGGGAATGAATGCACTAGTTGTTAAAGCAGCTGCAAGCAGACCAATAATCTCATAATTAAATTCTAACATTATACTACAATATTGATTATTTTCCCTTTAACAATAATAATTTTTTTCGGCTTCTTATTGCTTAATTGCTTCTTTGTTTGATGATCATTTAGAAGTATTTCTTCGATTTCTTCATCACTTAAATCCAATGAAAAATTTAATGTAAATTTTGTTTTACCGTTAAATGAAATTGGATATAGCTTTTCTGATTCTACCAGAACACTATCATCACAAACTGGAAAAGGTTCATCCAAAATAGATTTTTTATTTCCCATTATGCTCCATAGTTCTTCAGCAAAATGGGGTGCAAAAGGAGAAATTAAAACTAAAAGTTGCTTTAAAACTGATTCACTATTACATTTTTCTTCGCTAAGCTTATTAACGCATATCATAAAACTACTAACACATGTATTGAGACTAAACTTTTCAATATCATCAGTTACTTTCTTTATTGTTTGATTCAAAATTTTTATTGACTCATCTGAAGGATCATCTTGAGAGATGTTGAATTTATCATTTAAAAAAAATAGATTCCAAAATTTTTTTAAAAAAGAATGTACTCCTGATATACCTCTAGTGCTCCAAGGCTTTGATTGCTCAATCGGCCCAAGGAACATCTCATACATTCTAAGAGTATCTGCTCCATATTCGTCACATATATCATCAGGATTTACTACATTAAATTTAGATTTTGACATTTTCTCATGCTCTCTCTCGACAATAAAATTTCCATTTTCAGAATAAAATTTAGAATCACTGAATGATTTATCACTTTTTTTAAGATTATCAATATATAGGTTATTTTCAATATCAACATATGATATATCTACTCTAACCTTATCTACATTTTTATCTTTTATCAAACCTTTAGAATAAAACTTATTGGTTCCTCTCTCTCTATATATAAATGATGAATTTCCAAGAATCATTCCTTGATTAATCAATTTACTTGCATACTCATTAACTGGAAGAATATTTAAGTCGAATAAAAATTTCTGATAAAATCTTGAATACAGAAGATGTCCAGTCGCATGCTCGCTTCCTCCAAGGTAAAGATCAACACCCTTCCAATAATTTATTGCCTCTTTTGATGCGAAAGAATTTTCATTGGTTGAATCCATATATCTATAAAAATACCATGAGCTTCCTGCCCAACCAGGCATAGTGTTAAGCTCTAGAGGGAAAACATCCTTTCCATTAATAAAATCATTTTCAACTACAGATTTATTTTTTTCATCCCACGCCCATTTTTTTGAATTCCCTAATGGAGAGTCTCCATTTTTTGTTGGTAAAAAATTATCTATCTCTGGAAGTTCAAGAGGTAAATCAGATATACTCAAAGTAACAGGGTCACCGTGTTTATAATAAATTGGTATTGGCTCCCCCCAATATCTTTGTCTACTAAAAATTGCATCCCTTAACTTATATTGAATCTTCGATTTTCCAATATCTTTTTTTTCTATTTCTAGAATAACTTTATCTATTGCATCAGAAAAGGAAAGGTTATCAAGAAAATCAGAATTTTCCAAAGTAAAATTTGTCTTTTCTTCAAAAGCTGATTTAGAAATATCAATTTCTTTAAATATGTTTTTTATTTCTAGGCCGAACTTCTTAGCAAAGTCATAATCTCTTTGATCACCTGAAGGTACTGCCATCACAGCACCTGTTCCATAGCTTGCTATAACATAATCTGAAACCCATATTGGAATTTTATCTAAAGTGAATGGATGAATTGCATATGAACCAGTAAAAACACCTGTAACAGATTTTACATCAGAAATTCTATCTCGTTCAGATCTACCTGAAATTGAATTTATATAATCTTCAACTTTTTCTTTATTATCCTTTGTTGTTAATTCAGTTAACATATCATATTCCGGAGCTACAGTTAAAAAGGTAGTTCCAAATATTGTGTCAGGTCTTGTAGTAAAAACTTCAATATTTTTTTCTAATCCCTCAACATTGAAATTAACTGAAACACCTTTGGACTTACCTATCCAATTTCTTTGCATTTCTTTTAAAGGTTCAGGCCAATCTATTGATTCAAGGTCAGATAAAAGTCTTTCAGCATATTTGCTAATCCTAAGACACCAATGCTTAATTCTTTTTTTTGTGACTGGATACCCTCCTCTTTCAGAAAACCCATTAATAACCTCATCATTAGCCAGTACAGTTCCTAGTTCCTCACACCAGTTTACTTCTCCATCAGACAAATAGGCCAACCTATAGTTCATTAATATCTTTGATTTTAATTCCTGCTCAAAATTATTCCACTGTTTAGAATCAAAAATCATAGCATCTGACGATAAAAAAGATTTAAATTTTAGATTTCCTTCACTTTTAAATACTTTAATTAAATGCTCTATACTCTTTGCTTTATTGTCAAATGGACAATAATATGAGTTAAAAAATAAAATAAACATCCATTGAGTCCACTTATAATATCCTGGATCAGAAGTCCTTATCTCCCTACTCCAATCAAAGCCAAAGCCCATCCTATCTAATTGAGTCCTATACATCTTTATATTATCAGAAGTAGTTTTTCTTGGATGTTGACCAGTTGTAATAGCATATTGTTCTGCAGGTAAACCAAAAGAATCATAACCTTGAGGATGTAAAACATTATAACCCTTATGTCTTTTGTATCTAGAAAAAATATCACTAGCAATGTAACCTAAAGGATGACCAACATGAAGACCTGCTCCTGATGGATATGGGAACATATCTAAAATATAGAATTTTGGCTTAGTACTAGAATTTTTTACTTCATATACTCTATTATTACTCCAAAACTTTTGCCATTTCTTTTCTATTTCCAGAAAATTATATTTCACTTTTTTTTGTAAAAATACATTTATTGTTTAAAAGGAGAAACTAATTTGATTAACATAAAAAAGTTAATTAATTTATACTTTATTAATTTTATAAAAAAAATTGAAATCTACGAATTACGATAACATCAATAAAAATAGATTAAGAAGTAATCTTTTTTCAATATTCATAATTATATCTTCAGTCCTTTTTCTACTGGGACTATTAGGGCTAATATTTGTTAAAACAAATAGTATTGGAAATTATTTCAAAGAACAAGTAGTAATTGGGGTATATTTCAATGAAGACACAAATGATTTCCAAATTAAACAATTAGAAAAACTTCTGACATTAAATCAAAGCTTGGCTTCAATTGAATATATATCTAAAGAGGATGCCGTAGAAGTATTTACTGATGAAATAGGTGAGGATTTCACAACTTTTTTAGGATTTAACCCTTTATTAAGCTCACTAAATATTAATTATAGAGGTGAGAATTTTGATGCTGAAACTGTTGATAGTTTTATTTTAAATCTAAAAAATAATTATGATTTTATTGAAAGTGTAGAATATGACAAGCCATTAATAGAGCTATTAAATTCTAATTTCAAAAAAATTGGGATATGGATAATTGCTTTAGGAATTGTTTTTTTAATTATATGCTACCTTTTAATTAATAATTCAATCAAACTTTCTGTATATTCAAAAAGACATATAATTAAGACGATGCAGCTTGTTGGCGCAACCAAAAGATTTATTAGATTCCCTTTTATAATTACATATCTTAAATTAGGGTTACTTTCTTCTATTTTCTCTATATCATTATTATTTATTGTAATTTATCAGGTTAATATTAGATTTCAAGATTTAGAAATACTAAAGGATTCTAGTGATATAATCATGGTGTTTATTTTCACTTTAATCTTCGGAATTTTAACATCAGTTATAAGCTCATATCTAGTAACTCAAAAGTACCTTAATCTAAAGACAACTGAACAATTATAGCATTATGGAAAATAAAAATAAGAAATTTTTATTTGGGTCAAATAACTACAAATTACTATTAGTATCAATTATTATCTTATTTATTGGATTCTTACTAATGTCAGGAGGCGGATCAGATGATCCATCTAAATTTAATTCAGAAATTTATAATTTTAGAAGAATTAGACTTGCTCCAATTTTAATTATTATAGGTTTTGTATTTTCTATTTTATCAATACTTAAAAAAAATAAATAAGTATATTCTATAATATGTTATTTTCAGAAAAAAACTATAAACTAGAAAATATTTTAGATGGAGAGATTATCCTGATAAACAAACCATATAAATGGTCTTCATTTGATGTAGTAAAAAAAGTCAGAAGTCGACTTTGTAAAAAATTTAAATTAAAAAAAATTAAAGTAGGGCATGCAGGCACTCTTGATCCATTAGCTACAGGGTTATTATTGATTTGTACTGGTAAACAAACAAAAAATATTTCTAGTTACCAGGATATGAAAAAAACATATGAAGGAACATTTAAATTTGGTGAAACAACTCCATCTTATGATCTAGAAACTGAGGTTAATGAATTATTTGATTTCAAACATATTGAAAAAGAAGACCTAGTAGAAACAAGTAAAAAATTTATAGGCACAATCTCTCAAAAGCCCCCAATATTTTCAGCTTTAAAAAAAGATGGTAAAAGGTTATATGAATATGCAAGGAATAACGAATTGATTGACATACAAGAAAGGGAAATTAAAATCTACAACTTTAAAATAAAAAAATATAATAAACCATATGTAGAATTTCTAATTGAATGTTCTAAGGGGACATATATTCGATCCATTGCAAATGATTATGGAAAGTCATTAAAATCTGGAGCATATTTGCATTCATTAAAAAGAACCAAAATAGGAGCATATTCATTAAAAAATGCATTAGACATATCCTAAAACTTTCAAAACATTATTTCTATATTTGTAATAGTTATCTTCTATAATATGAAATACAAAAGAATTTTATTAAAATTAAGTGGAGAGGCATTGCTTGGAAAGAATTCATATGGAATTGATAATGAAAGACTTTTAGATTATGCAAAAGAAATAAAAGAGCTGCATTCACTTGGAGTAGAAATTGCCATCGTAATAGGGGGAGGAAATATATACCGAGGTTTATCAGGTGCTCAAAATGGAATTGATAGAGTTCAAGCTGATTATATGGGAATGTTAGCTACAGTTATAAATGGATTAGCTCTTCAGACTGCTCTTGAAAGCATTAATGTCCCTACAAGACTTCAAACTGCAATAAAAATGGAGTCTATTGCAGA
>PVBE010502127.1_pt1 | contig 12602 bp, 6 predicted proteins | sample 1631181 | NCBI WGS metagenome assembly PVBE01 (sample SAMN08397723, study PRJNA350692) | Marine metagenome, whole genome shotgun sequencing project. | isolation source: water | place: Pacific Ocean | collected 2012-04 | reverse complement strand
TTTAACTTGAGGCAAAAACTTTTTTACTATTTCCTTAAGCTTTTTAAAATTTACAAAACCTTTTCTTCCATTAAGCTGTTTATTGCTTAATCCTAGCAACCTAGTTACAGGCACGCGCGTAACATTTTTTTGGCTTGTATCCCCTTTATAATGTTTATTAGCTAATTTTATTATATTTTCTAATCTTGGGTCATTAGTTCCTGCAAAAATAGACCCTTTAAAATAATTTTCAATTAATCTACCTTCTTTAAAAGCTTTATTATATTCTGGCGTACCCTCTAAAACAACATTTAAATTTTCATAGCCATCAACACTTGACAATTTTTTATATATACGAACACCTTTACGAACCGAACTTAAGCTAGACATTAAATCCGCGTCAGGACTTAAAGAAGATGTTCCTTCTCCTCTTACAAGATATTGTTTTTTCTTTTTTCCTCCTACATCAATTCTTTCATTTAGATATAATTTACCAAAATTTGCTAATTTAGCTGCTTCAAGAACCGCCGGATTTAAATAACCTTGTTTAGCTAATTTTTCTAAAGCTGCTATAAGAATATCTCTTCCTGTAATAGTATTAAGATCTATTGGAATAAATTTATCACCTACTTTATCAGCAATTATTTTCTTTTTATCTAAACTTTCTATATTATCAGCTTCTCGAAAATCTGGAACCCCTGCAAGATGTGCTAAAATATCATTTACTAAGTCTTGCTTTTTTTGAACCGCTGGAGATTCTTCCCCCGCTTTCTTTGAGCTAAACATTATTATATTATCTTCGGCAACATCTTTATTAGATTCTTTATTTAATGTTTCCCTTTCCTTAGGATTTTGTTCTAAATATTCTTCTTGCAGTTCTAATGCGAATTGTTTAGATACAGCTTCCGCTAATGATGCTTTTCTATCAGCCACTGCTCTACTTTTTTGTCCTTCTGTTATTGGTTTACCAGTTTTTTTACTAATTTCTCCAACAACAATATCCGCACCATTAAAATAATCTTTAACCTGTTCCTGAGAAGGGGGAAACATAGACCAATCTTTAGCCACACCCTCTCCCTTGGTAATAGATTTTTGAGCCAAAAAAGCTTGAGTTAAAGGAACCCAATTTTTATTAAGGTAATTATCAAAATCTTTTTTAGTTTTAGTATTTTTACCAAACTCTGTTTTTATTTCACTTAATACTCTACCTTCTATAATATCAGCTATCGATTTCTCAGCTAAAGCTATTCTTTTTTTCTTACTTAATTCTTTACCTTTGTCAGTAGTCAATGCGTTTTTTACATTTAACAAAGCAGCTGGTATAGCTTTTTTAGCTTTATCTATTAATTTAGTAGGTAATTTTAATAAATCCGCTAATACTTTAGGCCCCATAACAGGATCAGCCATTCCTGTTTCATCAGCAATTACATTAGCTACTTCTGGTGCTGCAAAATCTTTAGCCTCTAGTTGAGGAACAATAGTTTTAGCTGCCCTATGAACTCTTCTTTTTAATAATTGTCCTAAATGTGATGATATAGATGGATTTTTAGCAGGATCATAATTTTGAATTATTCCTATAGCACCTTCTTTACCATATTTTAATTGAGAAACTAAGGCTTCAACATCACCTTGTCTTCTTTTATTTTTAGGAACTTTGTTTAATTTATCAATTGCAATTTTTCTTATTAACCCTTCTTGTGAATCGATAATTTTGTCATAAGCTTCGACCCCTTCGTTTTCAAATATTTCTTGAGCTTTTTTAGATAATTCAATATTTTTGTTATCATAACTATTAAATATTTCCGCTTGTTCTGTTTTTATATCTTGTAACTTATTAAATGCAACCTTTTTTATATTATCTGTAGACGTTTCGTCTTTATAAACAGATTCATAAATAGAATATTCATCATTTAACTCCATTAATCTAGCCCCTTGTTTTGGGCTTAAATTAGATATATTGTTTATAATTTTATTATCTGCTTCAATAATACTATTATCGATGTCTAATATATCTTCACGAATTCCTTGAGAAACAGTACTTAATCCTTTTTCTTTTGATTCTAATAAAGTCGCACTTAACTTTAATTTTTCTTCATTTTTTCTTTCAATACTTTCGCTTAATACCTTTGGTTGTATTCTACTTTGATGCTTTTCAGCTGCTTTGAAATTTATTGTTTCGCCAGTCGCCCCAGCGCCCCCGCCTTCTGGAGGTTTTTTCTCATCTAAACTTTCAATATGAGTACGAATATCTTTATCGCTTAATATGCTTTCGCGTTTCTTTTGAACTTGAGCCTTTAAGGCTTCATCGTTAATAATATTAAACTTCATGTTCATAAAATCCTCCCCAGGAGCTTTAAGCATTTCGCTTATTTGCTCTGCTGTAGTCTCCCCATCATTTACTTTATATACAGGTTTACTATCTTCAATACTTTTTTCAGCTTTCTTTTTAGCAACCTTAGCATCTTGTATTGAGCCATATAATTGAGCCGGGGCCATAGCAGTTCCAGCTATCCCTTCTAATAAAATTTCATCACCAGCTAGTTCTTGTCCAGCAGCAAGCATACCTCCAACTTCTCCAACAGATCCACCAACGCCTTCAATAAGAGTAGTAGCTCCAAATGCTTTTGCTCCAGTTTTAGATGCTAGTTTTCCAGCTGCGCCACCCATTATTTTTCCTCCAACTCCTGCACTAACTAACCCAAATAAAGCTTCAGTTGCTCCTATAGTTAAACCCCTACCTGCAGATTTCCATCTAAGGTCACTCATTTCTTCAGGGTTTTCTAATACCGCTCTAATATCTTCATTGCTATCAGGATTACCGCCGTTTTTAATTATTTTTTCTCTTAATAAATCAGCAAAAGTGGAAGTTGTCTCTAATGCAGCCATTGCTCCACCAAAAGCACCACTAACAGCGCCAGTTCCAGCACCAATACTACCTCCAATTGCAGCTAAAGGTCCACCCCAAGCAGTTGCAGCGGCACCTATACCAGCTCCAGCTGCAGCTCCTGCACCAGCGCCAGCGCCTGCCATTGCAGCACCCTCTTCGCTATCAAATATAGTACCGGCAGCTCCTACCATACTAGATATTATAGTTTCAACCCCAAAGCTGGGATTTTGTAATATAGCCTTAAGTCCAGCCCAAGCCCCACTATCACCTTCAGACTTATATTTATTTACTAAATATTGATATTCTTGAGCTTCTTCAGAAGGACCATGTTCTTGAGCGTCTTTTTGTGCTTGTTGATAAGCATCAATCTTTTCATCAGTTAAGTCCCCTTTGAATAGATCAAAAGTTTCGTCAACAGCATGAGAACTAGCCCACCCTTGTTTTACAGCTCTATACATATCACTTACAAAGTCCACCCCATAAGTATCATTACCAAACCATTCTTCTAACCAGGTTGCTTTTTCAGGTGCAAATTTTGGCAAAGGGGGATTTGTTGGGTCTATTGGATTCCCAAACTCATCTAATTCCTCTTCCTCCTCATAACCATAATCTATAGCATAAGGGTCAACAACTTGAGCTTGTGAAAAATCAAATTCGTCTTCCATGAAATACTTTTAATTATTAATATTTAAATTCATATAATTGTGGGCCTACATTCCAAACAACCCCAGCTAATAATTGCGCTAACCTGTTTGGATCTTTGTACATATCTTCTGTAATTTCTATAGCAGTTTTTTCATCTCTGCCATTAATTAAATATTGTTTACCACTTTTTTTATCAGGCACCACCCTCCAATTAGCTTTAGATGATTTATTAGATAACCATTTATTTAATTTATTTATATCCGTAGGTGGTTCTAATTTTTTAAGATAATTTAAAGATTGGTATGCTTCTCTTTCCCCTTTAGTTCTACCTGATTGTTGTTGTAATAAAGAATTTCTTCTATTAGTTTCAGCCTGCATTCTTTGGGTTTGGGCATTATACATAGGCCCGTTGAATTGTTGAGTAACATAGTTTTGATATTGATCAGCTGCACTAGCAAGCCAATCTTGTTCCATTTCATATTCTAACTGATTCGCATACTCTTCTCCATCAGGACCCTCATAAGTACCTGAATTTAATAATTTATCAATTCTTTCTCTTGTATAACCCGCATGATCTGCTGCTAAGGATCTTAAACCATCTTCTCCTCCATTTTTAGTAAGGAAAGTGTCAAACGATGCCCTAATAGTTTCTTTAAACCTAGGATCATTCAGCCCCATACTTTGCTTAACCCATTCCCCGTTAGGCAGTTGAGTATCAACTGGTTTAGCAAGATCTATAGCAATTGGCAAAGTGTTTTGTTCAAAAGAATCCACTTTTAAGAGAGGCATTGGCATTTGGTTTAATTTATTAGCTGGAAAACTAAAATCATCTCCATTTTCTGTTTTGCCTTTATAAACCAACACATTGTTTTCATCCATAGCAAATTCACCAGCCCCATCAGCTATAGCCTTCCATAACGCATCATCTTGAGGGGACATAGCTGAACTTAATGATTTTTGAGCTAACCCCGAGGTATATATCCCTAATCCAGTATCAAATTGACTTACAAATCCTTTAATTTGTGGCACTTGACCACTAATTTTTGCACTTTCAGAAGCAAATTGTGTAGAGTCAATATCCCCTGCCTCTAGTTGTTCTACTAAATTAGCTTGTCTATCTACTAAATGATGACTCATCATTTGAGCATAATCTTGAGCTGTTTTATGAGGTGACTCAGATGACACAACTAATTTACTCATTTGATTAGATTTCAATTGAGCATATTGCATGTCTCGCATTTTTCTTTGTTCTGCCTCTTGCTGTTTTTTATAACCTGCCTCTATATCTAAATCAATTTGTCTTGCGGCGCGATCCATATAAATACCATTCCAATCTGTCATGGCTTTATCAAGCATCCCGTAATTTATTCCACCTTTAATTGCCATAATTATTTAATTAATTTAAATTCAACATCTAATTTAGAATAGTCTACACGATCATATCCATCTGAATGCTTTATAACCGCGTAAGATGGTATTTCATCTGACATAACCCCTTGAAATAATTCAGGTCTATGCTTATACCTAAAATTGTAAATTTTAATACCTTTAGGCGAAACTCCTATAAGTTTAATATTTCTTTTAGATCTCCTGTCACTTAAAAGAGCACCAATAGGACCAGAGGCAGCTTTTACAACCCCTCCAATACCACCAATTAAATCACCAGTAGCTTTAGCCCTAGCTTGATCAGCTAAACTTTTTCTACCTGCTGCAATATTGAACATTTCAGTATTTTGAGTCCACATATTTTCATCTCTAGCTTGTTGCCCTTGCGCTTGCTGCAACATAAAGTTATTCATTTGTTGCTGATTTTGCATCATAAATCTATTTTGTGCATCAGCCCCAAATCGAGAAGCTTGATTCATAGCATCCATGTTAGCAAGTCCAAATTTATTGCCTGCATCAAATTGAGCCATTCCAAATTGGTTTTGTGCACCTACATTAAATTGATTCATTTGGTTTTCAGCACCAAATCTTTGTAATGCAAATTGATTCTGAGCTTGGGCACCAAATCTTGCGGCTTGATTCTGTGCGTCTGCACCAAATCTTGCAGCTTGATTAGCAGCATCTGCTGTAAATCTTGCGGCTTGATTACCTTCACCTACATTAAACTGTTGCTGCCCTAAGTCAAATTTTGAAGCTAAATTTTGCTGTGCTAATTGCTGTTGCTGTAGTTGGCCTTCAGCTTGAGCGCGCATAACTTCGTTAGATTTAACTTGTTTATCTATATCTGCACTAATACCAGCTTTTGATTTTGCAGCCGCCGCAGCTAATGCTGTCGCGCCTCCTGCCCCAGTTCCAGCTTGTGCTGCTAAATCTTGTGATGCGGCTAATGATTGATCAGCTTCTCTTGCAGCCATTTCGGCCCCTGCAGTGGAAACTTGTAGATTATTCATTGTATTAGTAAGACCCGTGTCGGCACCCCTAAGCAATTGACCTGCATTAGTTTGTGCAGCATCATATCCTTGAGATTCATAACCCACTGCATCATATCCTTGAGCTCTGCCTAATTTACCCATTTGTGCTTGAGCCGCATCCCCTAAAGTTCCTGCTTGCCCTTGGGCAGCACTGTAGCCTTGTGCCATTGAAGGATCTAGTTGACTAGCTTGCAAATCTCCAAAATAATTTCCAAATTCAAAATTTTTCAAAGCATCTTTAGTTTCCCCAAATTCCTTATTAGCGTCTTTTGCTTCACGCCTTCGTGCCCTGCCTCCAAAGAGTGAGGCAACTCCTTTTACTATACTTCCCATTAGTATTTCATTATTAATTCGTATGACGGCGTTTCATCTTGATAATATTCCGCCTTTTTATATTTATCTAATAACATTCCTTTTTTTGCCCAAGCAAATGCATATTTATAACCCATGTCTTCAGCAAAATCAGTTGTAAAATCTACTAAGAGTTGCAATGCATCACTTCTGTCTGAGTCTTGATAACTTTTATCACTTACCACTACAGCTGGAATCGCAGTCTTACTGTTGGTCATCCAAAGCCACATAGCTGCAATAGGATCATCTCCTTTGCACACCATAAAGCCCCCTAAACCTTTTCTTTTATCTTCTTGCTCATCGCCTATTCTAAAGGCGCCTGGCAAAAAATCTCGGGGGAAACCTTCTTGATTATAAGCTTCCCACCATTTTGGTAAAAAATCCCAATCGGATTCTTTTAATTTTCGTACTTGTAATTTCATATAATTTAATTAGAAGAATTAACCGCCTCTGCATTCATTGCAAAAAGTTCTTTTTTTACATTTGCATTAGTGGCTGGGAGAGTTAGTTTTATTTTAGCGAAAGCCCCCTTTATTCCGCTCACAATTTTATTACCATTAGCCTGTATTGATCCATTAACTACAATATAATCTGGTTCTTCCGAAGCTATTGGAGCAAAAAATTTACCTTCTTTCTTTTGAAAAGGAAAATCAACTAAATTTGACATATTAATTTTGTGTTATAGTTATTGTATGATCAGCTAATGGCGAAGAACCTGTTTGAATTCTAGTGTTAGAACAAGAAATCGTTACAGTTGCTTGCCTTTGGGCTCCAGTATTATTATCTTCTGCATTAATTGTAAATTGTCCTTTAGGAGCAACACTAATTGATTGTACAGCCCCATTAATTAATAACCACCCTACTCCGGCTTGGGGAATGACATTAATTGTTACATTAGATTTTTCTGCCGCATCATCTCCTAAGGTTAAAGCTGTAGGACTTGTTTGTACAAATGTATGTGTTGCTGGTAAAGTACCTAAAGCAGCAGTTTCCTCTGCATTTGTTGTTGGACTCAAAGTAGTAGTTGCTGTAGTATTAGCGGAAATAGCTGGTAATACCATTGTTGCAATCAGTGTTCCATAATCATTAGATATAGCTTTACTTATAGTAGCACTAGCAACACTAGATGTAACTGCATAACTATCTTCAAATAATACTTTAGTATCACCGGTTGCAGTCCACGTAATAGTAGCTGTTCTATTAGCTGCACTATCATAAGGATAAGTGTTATATGCTGTGCCCGGTGTTGTACCTGCAGGTCCAGCTAAAACTCCCCCAGTAGTTCCTGTTAAAGCAGCCCACGTTAAAGTTGGTTTAATTACTGCTGCACCTGTAATAGTTACATTACCAGAAGTAGCGGCAGCGGGTACTTCACACGTTATAGAATAATTTACATTTTCATTATTCCTAGTTGGTGTTACTACAAACCCTCCTGGTTGAGGCTCAGTGCTACTTGGCATTCCAGCAGTACTAATTGATATATTACTTGTTGTATCGTCAATATAGTAAGTATTTGTTACCGCAGTTCCAAAAGTAATATTATTAGGCCCAGCTGTAGTAAACGTATTCACTGCTGTAGTAAGTGATGCATTTGAAATAGTATCAAAAATATTAACTGTTAACAATGCTACAGTAAATGCTAATGAAGCTCCTGTCCCTCCAATATCTAATGTTTGAATAGTATTAGCTGTTCCCACAGTATGACTTATTAAAAATACTAATTGGTTGTCATTAGTAATAGCTGTAGGTGAAGTTACAGTCAAAGTACTACCAGTTGCAGGTGTTAAAGTAACATCATTAGCAGCAGTAAATTGATAAGCTGAACTAATAGGCTCTGCAAAAATAACCCATTGGGCCGTTTCTGAAGTTTTTCCAATAAATGTATCGGTACCTACAAATGTTGAATTAGCTGCAGTATTATTTAATTGTAATGTAGTACTATAATTAGTAGCTAATGAAGGAACTATCCCTACAGAATTTAAATCGGTTTCTATAAAAGTTAAATCCCATCCTTCATCACCTTCATAACTTAATGCATTAAACTGTTTAACTGACGAAGGGGCATCATTAAATATTGGAACAATATAAGATTCAGTTGTTCCATTTCCATAAAAATTATTATACGTTACATTTTCACTATTGTGTTGCCACAATTTTCCATTACTAAAAGTATAGTAAGTATTATTTAATGATAATCCACTTTCTTGTTTAAAACTAGTAAAACTTGTCCATCCATTAGAACGATCATCAAAAGTAGCTGTAATATATCCAAAAGTAGCGGTGGCCACATTAGTATCTTCTAAGCCTGTATAACCTTCTCCTATTATGGTTAATGTATATAAACGGCTAAATTCATCATAAGATCCTATAATTTCAGTTGCTGTTTGTAAAACATCTCTAAAAAAATCACCCATACCAGCTTGAGATATTTCTTGTATTCCATTATTAGAAAGTCTTAATACAGCCCCTCTGTTTCGATCTGTAAAATATCTAGAAAACCCATATGTAGCAAAAGACAACGGATTATCTGCTATCCCAAATTGTCCGGCATAAGGGGCAATAGTACCTAAATATTGGGTACTACTTGTAACTGGCACTGCACCACCCTCTGCTGAATAAATAAAGTCTTTATCAATAGGTGAATAAGAAACCTTATCTTCTTGAAAAACAATAACTTGTGTATCGTCAGCAAATAATTTTTGTATTCCCCCATTTTGAGGATCTAATGATACTGTTAATCCTCCTTCAGCCTCATTGAATTGATTTATATAATTTATACCTACTCTAGAATTAAAAAGTCCGCTAGAATGTATTAAAGTATTAAATCTTCTTTCTTCTGCAAAGTTATCTTGTACTACATAAGCCCTTACTCCAATATCAAAAAATGGTTCGTTATAACCAGCTCTAATTCTATTAATTTCTATATGATCATTTCCTATTCCTCCTGGATCAAAAGTTAAAAGATAACAATTAAAAAAATCCACATCAATAGCAATACCTGTTAAAGCACTAACTAAACCACCAGTTGAAGTTTCATAAAAAATATCTAAATTTGATTCAACAGGTTTAGTTTCAAAAACACACAGCCCGCTAGAAACCGGATTTCCTGATTCATTTAATACAGTTACTAATGCATCTCCAGATGGATTACCTATAGATTGTACTTTAGTTAAATTAGATTGTGGAGTAGTATATACATTTCCCCCATCTACATATTTAGGATAAACCGAAACATCACAAGGCGAAATTGTGGATGAAGTGCTTGGTGGAATTACTGCAGTTTGATCTCTTGGAATTTTATTAATACTATCCCCTAATCTTTCTACAGTACTTGCTCCACTTACTACAGAAATCCAATTATAATATTCTTGCTCTCTTTGTTTAACTACAATTCTATATGAATAAGCCCAAGAAGGAATTTGATTTAAATCATTAAAAGTAACTCTTAATGCATTAAATGCAGTTCCTGCATTCCCAGTAGACGGAGATAGTGCATTTCCATACCCTGGGTCTACATATATTGTATCATTACCAGTGCTAGATAAAATTACTGGTGATTGTCTACCAAACTTATCAGCTAAAACAACCCCTACTTGATAAGTTCTTCTTGACTTAACTGAAAAATAATTTAACTGAGGATGTCTAGCATCAGAATCATGGGTACTACTAGCTGTAAAGCTAATGTCAGGAATATTATAATTTTGTAAAAAATTTCCATATATTATTCTACCACCAGCTATTTCTTGAGATAAAGCTTTTCTAGGAACAGAATCATATACCCTAGTTAATTGATCAGGAGGTAAAGTTCTAAAAGGATCTTGTGATTCATAAAAGAAGTTTACAAATGACTCTGTAGTAACCTCTTTATCTTCTACTACATATAAAGTTGAAGAACCTGTTTCCTTATAAACTAATTCCACATTAGTAATACCAAACCCTGTAGGTGTAGGCACCTGAAACTGTGCAGCTTTAATAGCATTAACAAAAGTTTCAATCTCCCCAAAACTACTTAAATTTATACTGATAATATCTAATTCATTTAATCTAGAAAATATTATAGGTGTAAAAGGAGCTAGTACACTATATTCCCCATCCTCGAATTTCCATCGATAAGAAAATCTAACTAATTTATTTTCTAAAAAATTTGATGTAATAGTATTTCCCGCTTGATCTGTAGTTCCTACATTTATAATATTTGCCGACTCATATGGTGCAAATTTACATACAGATATCAAATTATCTACTGTGGAACTTGAAGCATAATAATTAGGTTCACTCCTAGCTTTTTCTACATTAATTTTTCTTGGTGCATTTCTATTATCAGTCCAAAATAATAAACCATCAACAAAATTTATTCCAGATATAGGAAAATTCTGATGGAAATTTAATTGATTAGTATATAATAAAGTAGTTAACTGTTTAGACTTTTGATCATATTCATATATACCATGTCTTGTAGTTGCAGGATTAGTTTCATCATAAATTTTATTATCTGTTACAAAAAAATAAACACACTCTGTTCCATTATCTTTATGAGAACCTATACACTTAGCATCTGCTAGCCCACTAAACTGTGTAGGCAAAGCTACCGCTTCATTACCTAGTAAATTTTCAACAGCCCCTACATCTGACCCTTCCGATTGACCAATATTTATATTCAATCCTTCTCTGTATTGTCCAGCAGGTACTAATCTATCATCTAAATCTCGGTTCATTTTACCGACATTAAATGCGCGTTTTATTTCCGGCATAAAATTTTATTAATGTTTAATCCACTTAGCTTTATTACGAAATATTTGTGCCATTTCAGCAGGCTTCATATTAGATATTCTTATTTTAGCATTACGCATTTTAGCAGATGCTTCTTTCTTATATAGAGGGGCAGCTCCTGCTGCAGAAGGCCTTAATTTAGATAAATTATATAGTATGCTTGCCATTACAGCATCTTCTGCCATTTTAGGAACATATACATTGTCAAAATTGCCATTATCTCCTAACCCATCTGAAATATAAGTTAAAGTTACATAAGCATTCTGGTCTAGCGAGGAATCAAAATAAATTTGGCCGGCATTTAAATCTATAATACACGTACCATTTGCATTTTGGAACTCTGGGGTTAACCCATAACGTCTACCATAATATGCATAATTAGAATCAAAAAAATACCCATAATAATAATCATTAGCTCTCTCCTCAGCTATTATAGTGTCTCTATCTTTAAATCTATCTATTGTTTCTGATGTTTCTGCATAAATTATATTACCATCTTGATCATATAAGTAATGATAATTTTCGTCTTGTGCGACGCCTTGATTAGCTCTTGTTAAATTGCTAGGTAATATTTTTCTTTGAACCCCTGCGTTATCTGTCCATGTTATACTAATATAATTAACATAATCCGAGGGTAAAGACATTTGTCTTAATGAACTCAACTGAATCTCCATAGCTTTTTCAGAATGAAATATATCATAATTAAATTCCTGCACAGCTTTTTGAGCCCAGAAAGCTACTTCATATCTTGGTATTTTAGTTAAAACTTTTCCATCACCAATATAAGCAACAACAAAATTGTTTATTATATCATTTAAATTGGTTCTTCTATAATATCCTGGTACTGCTAATCCATTCCCTCCATCTAATGCTGAGTAATTATCGACGTCTAAAGGTTTTCTTGATATTGCCATTATTGTTCAGTTGCTGCGTTTTGTTGTTCTTTTCCTTGTGAGAAGCCAGTAACATCCCCTTGTTTTATAACAACTCCTGCATAAGTTAATATTCTAATAACTAAATTATTTTCTTCCGAAGGATGTAATTCAAAATTATAAGATTTAGCTGGAGTATCATAACTATCACTTGCTGGATCAAATACAGTCGGATCATAATAAGGTACGGTGCCTTGTAAAACATATCCCCATTTAGGCCTAATAGGAGTTTTTAAATAATCAGCTTTAACTCCAGTAGTAACTGTATCAGGATATACTGTAACTCCTACATTACCCAATGTATACACTGGTTGAGTAGCCACAGGCGCGGTTAAAGGAGATAAATTAATATATTTAATCTCTTCATGAGACGCCCTATCGGCAACTTTACCATCAACTGATATTACCCCTACTCTGTATAAATCATCAGGATAAGTAAATACTCCATTGGCTAATGTTAAATCCCCTGATTTATAGAATACATTAATCTTTTCAGCTAAATAAGTTGTAGGATCTGAAAAATCACTTTCAACAAAAGCACTTAATTCATAACCAGCTTCTCGTGCGAAATAACTTGCAAATATTTCATTTTGGGCTTGTTCAGCTAATCTGTTAAATTCA
>PVBE010405610.1_pt1 | contig 12602 bp, 7 predicted proteins | sample 1631181 | NCBI WGS metagenome assembly PVBE01 (sample SAMN08397723, study PRJNA350692) | Marine metagenome, whole genome shotgun sequencing project. | isolation source: water | place: Pacific Ocean | collected 2012-04 | reverse complement strand
GATGGATTCGACGCGGCGCGCGCATTGTTGGAGGCGTGGGAAGTGATGGATGTCGGGGACGAATACACCGTCTCGCGTAAGAGTTTGTTCGGCGGCGGCGCGTTGCGCAGAGTCATGGAAAACGTTTTCGTCTCGGGCGCCGTTTCGAAAGCGACCATGGTAAATCTCGCGAGACGATGCGAAACGGACTCACGGATCGGGAACGTGTACGTGTTGGGCGCGCTTTTCCGTTCGAGTGCGGCGTTGAAGGATTTGGAGCTCAAGGCGATGTGTGCGCAGACGATGGTGAGTACGGCGAGCGTGTTAGAAAAGTGGTTAGCGACGTCGACTCGTGACGTTACGCTCGAAGCGCGAGCGTTGGCGTGTATTTCCTCGTTTTCTGCGTGCGTGGACATAGACGAGTCGAATGGGCCGCTCCGATCTTTGAAGACACTCTTGGCGAGAGCGACGCTGAAAGTATTTTCGCACACGCACGGATCGCTCTTACACTCTCTCGCGGAGAGGAAAACGCCTCAAGACGCTTCGCACATCTTACACGATCTGACGACGTCTCCGATTTACATGAATGCGCACTTCATCGCGGAGGCGGTCTCTCGTGATGACGGCGTCGATCCGTCGGCGGCGTTTCCGATGCTCGCTGAATTCGCGAAACACTCGTACGAAACAGCGAGAGAGTTAAACTCGCGCGACTACGCCACTTGGGTCAACGCGCTCGACATCGCAATCATTCGCGCTGCACGAGCGCACGTGTACGAATTCGTCTTGGTGGTGTTGAAACACACTCTTCGAGGACGACTCGATTCGCACGTCACAGAGGCGTTACACGTGCTGGGACACATGGAGTTCGCGAGGACGACGAGCGTTGAGTACGCTCAAGTGCTCGGTGCGATCGCGAATGTGTTGATCAGTCTTCCACCTGCGGGGGATGCGCCGATCGCGTTGGCTTTTCTCGAAAATTTGCCGATTCTCGCCGATTCGTGGGCGTCGGACAACGTGTTGGGCGCGCGAATTCATCTGTCGCTCAGGCTTTTACCATTCATCCTGTCCAAAGTATCTCGCGCACGCGTGATGCGCGCGCTGTGTCCGTACATTCGTCAGTGTTGCGATCACGATTCGAAAACGGTGGTGAAAGCGGCACACGTGGTGTACGTGGGAATTTTCCACGTGTGTCCCGAGCTCAACGACGAAGTCTTTCCCGAGTACATGCGCATGGCGCTGGAGAGATACCCCGCTTCGACGCCTTTAGAACCGTTCATCGCGGCGGTCGGTCTCGTGACGAAGTTCGGCGAGGCGGGCAGTGAAATCGCCCTGTTCATTGCGCAGAAGTTGATTCAAAAGGTACGAATCATGGATGCCGCCACGACGGAAGCGCCGCCGGCGAGCGACCCGCCCGTGGAGGCGTTGCGACGTTTACTCTTCCAACTCGTGACGCTCGTGGATTTCCCACTCATTCCAGCCATTCAAGAGATGTTACAGGACGCCGTCCTGAGCACCGTCGACCCGGGGGCGCGCGAGAATCAATACCAGACGCTCGCGTACACGGTGATGCGATGTCCCGATTACGCGCGCAAACCGATGTGCGTCGATTGGATCATGGCCATGTCGAGTAAACTTTAGTGATGATTGTAAGAATACAAGTAGAAGAATTGTAGCGAGCGACTAGAGCGAAAACGCTTTGCGAATGTCCTCAAAGAATGCGGTTGGATCGCGTTGGACTTGATCGATCCCATCCTGAATCCACTTCGTGCCGAGCTTGATTCGATGTTCGTTCGTCGGCATGCGGTACAGGTAGGCAAGACGTCGAAGCGCCGCGGCGGCCGGGCCTTCGAGCGTGATGTCGCCGACCGGAAACGCCACGGCGGCGTCGAGGCTTCCCAGAACCATCATGTCGCCGAGATGTTGATAACGGAACGGCAACTCGGTTCTACCGTTCATGGACGCCCAAATGTTCCACGCCGCGTAATCGGCTTGCTGGAACGCCACTTGCGCGGTCGACGGTAATTCGTCGTGGTTCGCATCCATGACATCGGCCGAGCTCGACGACGCGTCACCGACGGCGTAGATGCGAGAGTGCCCGTTCACGCGAAGCGTCGCGTCAGTTTTAATCTTCTTCGCCGCCGTCGTCGCCACCGGCCAGTCACTCGGCGTCTCGGCGCGTTGACCGACGGTCCAGCACACGATATCGTACTCCTCTTCCCGTTCGTTTCCTTGATCATCAAAAATGAACACACCGGCCGCCTCGCTCGTTGAATCGTCCTCGACGAGCTTTCGCAGTCGAGACACGCGTCCGTCGACGACGTTGACGCCGTCCTTTTCCAAAATCTTCATCGCCGCCTCGCGCTGCCCGAACGGCGCCGACGCCATCACTTTCCCATTCGGCGTGACCACATCCACCGATCCACCGCTCGATTTCCCATTCACGCGCTCGGCGATGACGGACGCCAACTCCACCCCCGACAACCCTCCGCCGATGACGGCCACCCGCGCGCGTCTCCCTTCATCCTCCAATCGTCGAAGCGCCCTCACGATTCGCATCGCGCCTCTCTCCGTGTTCAATCCAATCGCACACTCTCTCGCCCCGACCACCCCACCGTCGCTCGTCGTCGTCCCGAGCGCCAAAACCAAGTAATCGTACGTCAACGTCGTCCCGTCCGCCAGCGCGCACGTCCCGCCTCCCGAACTACACGGCGTCCCGTCTCGCGTCTCCCCACCCTCATCCGGCGCGAACGATCGAACCTCTCCCTTGACGTGCGTCACCCTCGACGTCGGCGCGAGTAAATCATCGAACGTCGGCGCCACTTCCCACGGTTCCATCGTCTCGTTGACGAGCTCGTACAGCAGCGGTTTGAAGACGAAGGCGTCGTTCCTGTCCACGACCGTGATCTCCGGTCGCGTCCCTTCGTCGCGCGTCCAATCGAGGGCGTCGAGGCGAAGAGCGGTGTACAGCCCACCGAAACCGCCGCCGAGGACGAGCACGCGCGGGGGCGCGGGGGCGGTGGACGACGACGCGCGCGCGGTCGACGTCATCGCGGAAGAGACGACGACGGGCGAGGCGCGCGAACGCGCGAACGCGGAGCGTCGCGCGCGACGCGAGGACGAGGACGAGGCCGACGCGCGCGCGGAGGCGGGCGCGACGCGCGACGGGGCGGAGACGACGGGCATCGTCGGCGTCTCGAAGTGGCGTCTCGAAGCGGCGGCGAAGACGAAGAAGCTCTTGATTTTACAAATCGCGTCGTCTCGTCCTCGAGGGCGACGATGCGCGCGTCCGAAGCGACGCTCTCGCGTATGTCACCCCTCCGACCCTCGCACGCGCGTCGCGCCGTCGGCGCCGAGCGTGTATAATTTTTGTCGCTCGCACCTCGCGACGTGCCGAAAACAAAACGTCGCGCACGGCAACGGCGCGCCGTCGCACTCCTCCACCGCGCACTGCGTCGCCCGCCCGATGGTCTCCCCGTCCTCGGCGACGCGAGCCTCGATCACCTTCGCCTCGGCCTCCCTCGAACCGGCGTGCCCGCGACGCATCTCGAAGACGCGGTGCTCGCGCTCGAGGTCGTCGAGCAGACGCGCGTACCGCTCTCGATACGCCGCGCGCAAGTCTCGCATCCGTCGCAAACGTCGCTCCACGAGCTCGCGCTGCGTCATCTCGTTCGACGCGTTCGTCGCGCCCTCCTTCGACGGGTTCACATCGCCGTCGACGCCGCCGAGACCGATCTCCTCGTCGTCGCCGTCGTCGCCGCCGCCGGCGCGCGTCGTCGTCGCCGCGCCTCGCGTCGACGTCCCGACGTCGAGTCCGAGTCGTCTCGCCACGCGCTCGCGAAGGACGACGTCGCGATCGATCGTCTCGGACGTCGTCGTCGCGTCGACGGGCGCGTCGCGCGCGTCGGGAACGCCGGCGTCCCGCGCGCCGTCGAGGTCGATGGCGCTCGACGCGGGCGCGCGATCCTCGCTCGCGCGCGCGTCCGCGACCGACGGCGCGCCGTCGGCGGCGCCCATGACGCGAGGCGTTTCCGACCGCGCGTTCGTCGCGCGCGCGCGACGATCGCGGTCGCCACCGGTCGCGTTGTGACGCCGCGCGAACGAATTGTCGAATCGTCACACCATGGCGACTGGCGCGCGCGCGCGCGTCTCGGCGCCCGCGCGCGCGTGCGTCGCGCCGCGCGCGCGGTCGAAGCGATGCGAGATGATCGTCCGCGCGTCGTCGACGTCTCGCGCGCTCGATGACGTCCTCGAACGCGCGAGGGAGGCGATCGATGCGCGAGGCGGATGCGCGTACGCGCTGTGGGGACACGGCTCTCACCTCGGGTTACCGGCGAATTGGTACCTTCGCGTGGACGACGAGGCGTTCGTGGAGGAGACGATGAACGCGGAGTTGTGTTACGTGAGCGGGCGGGCGAAGGGGCGGCGTGGGGAGTGCTGGGAGGTGGACTTTAGTGGACACGCGCAGACGCTCGAGTTGGACGACGCCGAGGCGGCAATGCTGAGCGCGTGGACGCGGACGGGGTACTGGGCGAGCGAGGCGTGCGTGAACGAATACGTGGATTTGGAGATGATGGATGCGGACGAGAGGGAGGGCGCGGTGCGGATCGGGATGAAGATGAGGGGGGGACGGGTGACGAGCGTATTGACGCTGGACGCGACGACGTGGCGGCCGAAAAAGCTGGCGGTGGCGGTGTGCGGCGATGAAGACGTGTGGACGTTCGAGGATTGGAAGACGAGCCCGTGTGGGGTCGTGTACGCGGGGACGACGACGTTGTACGGCACGAACGGGGGGACGCAGGAATTCATCGCGCACGGCGTCGCGGCGGGACGCGGGAAAGAGGGACGGGCGGTGTTTAACAAGCCGACGACGCCGTCACCCACGGTGGTGTTCGACGCGGACGTGAGTTCGGAAATTGACGTCGTGCGCGCGTCCTCGTCGCACGTGTTGGTGGAACCCACGATTGATGGGAAGAACGCGGGGCCGTTCATTTTGGACACGGGCGCGAGCGGACTCGTCATCACGCCGAGAGCCGCGAAGGCGCTCGGTCTTCGCGCGTTCGGTGAAGTACACGTCTCCGGCGTCTCTGGTCGCGTACCCTGTCGGTTTCAACGAGGGCTAGAGCTCAAGCTCGGCCCTCTGACGCTCAAGCGCCCGGTGTTCATGGAAATGGGGTTGGACGGCATCGTCAGCGGCGCTGCGGAACCCGTCGCAGGCATCATTGGTTTCGACGTCTTCAAGAGCGCGATTCTGAGCGTTTCAGAGGGTGGTGATCGAGTGAATATTTACGACTACAACGATGTGAGCAGCGTGGATGAAAAGTGGGCGTGGCAGGAGTTGCGATTGGTGTCCAACGTGCCGCACATCTCGGCGACGTTTTCGGGCACCAACGATTCGCACAAGACGACGCCAAACATCTTCATGATTGACAGCGGCGCCGGCGGTGCGGACGTCATCTTTCACTCCAAGGCTGTAGAGGACATGGGGTTAGATAGCTTACTAGCGCCTGAGGGACGGCGAACGTCGAGTCGCGTGCGCGGCGTGAGCGGGGCGAACGGCGAGAGCGGCGGGCAGACGCTGACCTATCGCGCGACGATGGATTGGTTGCAGCTCGCGGAAACGGACGCCGAAGGAGAACCGGTACGCTTCGAGAACGTCGACACGTTGCTCGCGTCCGGTGAAGGTTTCAGTCTTTCCGAACATAGTTGCGGCATGATATGCGCGCGATTACTCGGGAAACGACAAATAGTGTACGACGTCTCGCGCCGACGCATCGCGTTTGTCGGCGGCGACGAGTGAGTTCTTAAATCGAATAGGCGGGTAATATTAATGCGTAGCTATACTTCTGGCACCTGCGGAAGGTTCATAATCTTATCGACCGCCGTCTTGGCGTCCATGTGACCGTCCAAGATGCTCGCGACCGCCGTGAGCACGGGCAAATGCACCCGATATCTCTTCGCGAGCTGCACGACTGCCGCCGCCGTGGCGACGCCCTCGGCGACTTGGTTCATAGATCCTAACACTTCCTCGAGCGTTTCTCCCGCCCCCAACCGAACGCCCACGGTGCGGTTACGACTCAAATTGACGAAGCATGTGAGCATGATGTCGCCCGTACCGCTCACGCCGGCCAGCGTCTCCGGACGCGCGCCCATTTTCCCCGCGAGCCAACGAATCTCCGCCACGCCTTGCGCCACGAGCGCCGCCATGGCGTTGTTCCCGAGCTCTAAACCCTCGACGATCCCCGCCGCGATTGCTAAGACGTTCTTCATCGCGCCGGAGAGCTCCACGCCCGTGACGTCCGTGCTCGTGTTGACGCGCAAACACGACGAACCGAAGAGTTGCTGCACGCTCACCGCCAACTGCTCGTCCTCGCTCGCGGCGACGATGGTCGTCGGCAAGCCTTGCATGAGCTCAACCGCGAACGTCGGACCCGAGAGCACGGCTAACGGTTGATCGCGTCCGAGACCCGCGGGAATGATCTCGCTCATCATGTCGCACGTGCTCGTCTCCAAACCTTTACTCAGACACAGCATCGGCGTCTCGGGATCGATAAAATCCTTCACTCCGGACAAAAACACGCGTGACTGCTGCACGGGCACGGCGTGAATGATGAAATCACATCCACGCAACGCCTCCTCCGCGTCTGTCGTCGCTCGAATATTCGTCGGTAACTCATACTTTGGCAAATACTTTACGTTTCTGTGTTCGGCGTTCAACGCGTCGGCGTCGCCCGCGTTCCTCATCAAAATAACCACGTCCAAATCACCCTTATTTCTCGCCAACAGCGTCGCCATCGCCGTTCCAAAGCTCCCCCCGCCCATGATGGCCACTTTTTTCGAGCTCGCGAGCACGCTCTCATCGCTCGCCCGCGTGCTCTCGACGAAGTGCGCCCATCGCATGATTTTATCCCACTCTTGCGCGATCGTCGCCCGGTCCTCGTCTCGCATGCCAGCCTTGAACGCGTCGTACGCCCCCGCGTCCGCGACGACCCCGCGACGCGCGCGCGCCTCCTCCCATCCGCACCGCCTCGCGCGCATCGCCGTCGTCGTCGTCGTCGTCGCGAACCTCCTCGCGCGCGCCGAGGCGCGACCGGCGCGCGCATCGCGTCCTCGCGCCGCCTCTCGCGCGGACGCGCGCGACGCGAACGACGACGACGAGGGCGACGACGACGCGAACGACGCGGACATCGCGCGCGTCCGTCCTCGCGCGCGCGTCGATCGATGGCGCGCCGCGTCGTCGCGCGCGTCGTCTCCGCGTCCGAGACGAGGATCGATCGTGACGGGCGTTGACGCACTGTACTGTGTACCCATACGAAGGAAGAATGACGGGTCGTGACTCGCGCGTGTGTCCCTCCGAGCGCCATCGCGCCGATTCGGTCCGGATTGGGACGAATCCATCGAAACACGCGCGCGCGCGGCGATCGTCGATCGATGCGCGCGACGACGACGACGACGACGACGACGACGGCGACGGCGACCTCCGTCGCGAGGTCAGCGCGTCGCTCGGCGACTCGTCGAGGCGCGGGCGCGGGCGGGAAGAGTACCAGGCTTGCGATGAAGATTTGAAAACGACGCGAGATTACGACAACGACGACGACGACGACGATGACGCGCGCGGTGTCTGAACCGTTGGAACGCGACGAGGAGAGAGGCGCGAGCGAGACGCGAGAGGCGGTGAAAGCGTCGGACGGGTGCGAGGCGGTGGCGTTGGATGAGAATCTGGCGCCGCACGTCGACCACTTGAAGTATCGATACGCGACGTTTTTGGAGCGGAAAGCCGCGATCGAGAGCGCCGAGGGGTCGCTGGAGGCGTTCTCGCGAGGATACGATGCGTATGGATTCACCGTGGACGAAAAAACCGGGGACGTGACCTTCCGGGAGTGGGTGCCCTCGGCGGCGCACTGCGCGTTGATCGGCGACTTTAACGATTGGAACGGCGAGGCGACGCCGATGGCGCGAACGGAATTCGGCACGTGGGAGGTCACGATGCCCGAGGGCACGATCGAGCACGGGTCGAGAGTGAAGGTGCGCGTGTTCATGGACGATGGGAGGCAGCTCGATCGCGTCCCGGCGTGGGCGACGAGAGCGACGGTCGAACAAGGCGTCATGGGCGCGGGATACGACGGCGTGTTTTGGAATCCCGAGGAAAAGTACGAGTTCAAGCACTCGTCCCCGAAGAAACCGGAGGCGTCGAGAATTTACGAGGCGCACGTGGGCATGAGCTCGAACGATCCCAAGGTGAACTCGTACCGCGAGTTCGCGGACGACGTCCTCCCTAGGATCGCCGCCAGCGGGTACAACACCGTGCAACTCATGGCGGTGATGGAACACGCCTACTACGGTTCGTTCGGGTACCACGTGACGAACCCGTTCGCGGTGTCCTCTCGATGCGGCACGCCCGAGGAATTGAAGTACCTCGTCGACAAGGCGCACGGACTCGGCGTTCGCGTGCTGTTGGACGTCGTGCACTCGCACGCGTCGAGCAACGTCAACGACGGTATCGCTGGGTTCGATTTCGGTCAAAAGGACGTGGACTCGTACTTTGGCGTCGGCGACGCCGGCTACCACTGGTTGTGGGACTCGCGACTGTACAAATACGACAACTGGGAGGTGCTTCGTTACTTGTTGTCCAACTTGCGCTACTGGGTCGAAGAATACAACTTCGACGGCTTTAGATTCGACGGCGTCACCTCCATGTTGTACCATCACCACGGATTACAAATGGAGTTCTCCGGCGAATACGACCAATACTTTTCCACCGCCACCAACGTGGACGGCGTCGTGTACTTGATGCTCGCGAACGAGATGCTTCACTCGTTGTACCCTGAAATTGAAGTCATCGCGGAGGACGTGAGCGGCATGCCGACGCTCTGCCTCCCGGTGTCCAAAGGTGGCGTCGGTTTCGACGCGCGTTTGGCCATGTCGATTCCGGACTTTTGGGTGAAATACCTCAAAGAACGTTCCGACGAACAGTGGAGCGTGTTCGACATGGTGAGCACTCTGTGCAACCGTCGATACACGGAGAAGGCCATCGCGTACGTCGAGTCGCACGATCAATCCATCGTCGGTGACAAGACGACCGCGTTTTGGTTGATGGATGCCGAAATGTACTCTGGTATGTCCGCTCTGAGCGAACCATCCATCGTGATTCAACGCGGTATCGCGCTTCACAAGATGCTTCGTCTCGTCACCGCGTCGCTCGGCGGCGAGGGCTATCTCACCTTTATGGGTAACGAGTTCGGTCATCCCGAGTGGGTCGACTTCCCTCGCGAGGGTAACAACTGGAGTCACGAGTACTGCCGCCGTCGCTGGGATCTCGCCGACGCCGATCACTTGCGTTACCAACACCTCTTGAGCTTTGACAAGGCGATGATGGCGTTGGACGACGAGTACGCGTACATGGGCGCCTCGCACCAGCACGTGAGCACCGCCGACGACGGTCGTCAAGTCCTCGTCTTCGAGCGCGGCCCGCTCGTGTTCGTGTTCAACTTCCATCCGTCCAACACGTACGAAGGTCTCGAGATCGGCGTCCCGGAACCGGGTAAATACCGCCTCGCCCTGGACACGGACGCGTCCGATTTCGGAGGCTCGTCTCGCTGCGGTTTCGGCGTCGATCACTTCACGTCCCCCGAAGCGCCCCCGAGCTGGGTCGGTCCGTACGAGCAGACCCCTCGCGCCGCAAAGATGCGAGTGTTATCTCCCTCACGCTCCGCGCAGGTGTATTACCGCGTGCACGAACCGAGCGCGGCGCCGCCCACCGAACCGAGCGTCGGCGAAATCGTGCGCGAAATCGACTCCGACGCCTCCTCGGCTCGATGAGCGTCGCCTCGACCGCTGTTGTTGTAACGATCCTCCATCAAGACATCTCCACCGAACCGTTCCCCGCCCGTCGTGCGCATCTTCCACGTCTTCCGCGCGCCGCGCGCAATCTCCGCGGCGTCCCGAGACGTCGACGACCCGTCGGCCAAACCCTCAACTCGACACAATTCGACACAATCGCGCGTTCGCGCACCGTTCGCGACATGTCGCGACCGAGCGGACGACGCGGCGCGACCGCGCGCGTCGTGCTCTCCCTCTCCCTCTCCCTCGCCCTCATCGACGGCGCGCGCGCGACGGCGACGGCGTTACCCACGACGACGCTGAATGCGCTTCGAGCCTCGCGCGCGGACGACGCCGTGCGGGCGGCGTTCATCGGTGCGGACGCCCCCGGAGCGCTCGTCGTGCGCGGTGTGAGCGATGCGTACGTCGACGCGCGGCGGCGAGGATTGCGAGCGTTCGCCGAGTGCGCGGCGTCGACGGAGGTGGCGAAGGACGGCGAGTCGCCGCCGTTGACGAGGAGCGACGAGTGGGCGCGCGCGCACGATGGGGCGAGTCGAACGACGATCGCGAGCATGTCGAGCGCGCGATTGAGGTTTGATATCGACGACGCGTGCGGTGAGGCGGCGGGCGTGCGCGCGGATTTGGAGATTATTCGAGACGCCGCGGACGACGTCGCGTCGGCGGCGTTGGCGAGATTGGACGCGGCTTTTCACAACGCCACGGGTGGGTTTTACGAGAGAAGCGCGCGGTCGGACACGAGCTTGGATCACTTTCACGCGTACGGTGCGCCGAGTGTCGAGGTCGAGGCGCGGGCGGAGGATGTGTCGGCCGAGACGGAAGGGAAGCACGCGCACACGGATGTCGGCATCGCCATCGTCATGACTCCGGCGTTGTTGCTCGACGAGAAACCGGGCGCGAGCGGCTCGAGAGGTTTGTTCATCGGAGATATCGAACCAGACGTCCCGGACGATGGAATGATAGTCATGCTGGGTGAGGCGGCGCGCGCGTGGGTGCCCGGATTGAGCGAAGAGATGCGAAGTCTTCTCAAGGTGCCGACGCACGCGATGCGTCTCACGGGTGACCGCGCGTGGTTCGGTAGGATGGTCTTGCCGCAATCCACCACCGCGCACCCTACGGCGGACGTGACCTTTGGCACGTGGCACGAGGGTGCGATTCGAGCGGCGCAGAGCTCGAACGAAGCCGCCGAGAGTGAGCGATGGGCCGCCGTCGCGTGCCCGGCGCCGGTGTTCGATTCGCCCACTGTCGCGTCCAGACGACGCAGGTTGCAGAGCGATAACACGTGCGGCGCGGGACAAATTTATTGTTGGTTATCGTGCGTCGCCGCCCCGGATTGCGGGAGCGACACCGCGCAGTGCATCGATTCGGCGACGGGACAGGCGTGGATCAACGCGCCGAACAACCACTGTAACGCGTGCACGGCGCAATGTCCAGCGACGAATTACCCATCCTCGTCCGGGATGTGCAATAAGCGCCTCCCACCGACGACGATGTACATGGACGGGTTCAAATGGACCACCGGCGGTTCGAGCCAGCCGTGCACCGCGCTCCTCTTCAAGAGTTGGTCGCTGCACACGCCCGGTCTCCTCGCCTTGGGTTTCTTCTTCACCGTCGCCATGGGCGCGTCCATCGAAGCCATGGCGTCGATCAGACGCAAGTTACAGAACACCGGCTTCTGCAACTGTCACAACATTCCACCCACCAAGTCCCGCGCGTACTCGGTCGGCATTTACGCCGTCCAAGTCACCGTCGGCTACCTCCTCATGCTCATCTCAATGACGTACAATTTCGTCCTCTTCTCCTCCGTCGTCGTCGGTCTCGTCATCGGACACCTCTGTTTCGGCGCATCCGCCCCCGTCACCGCCACCACCAGCGCGTGTTGCACGCACGTCTCGCCCAGCGACAAACAAGACTGTCCCGGCTGCGCGCCCTCCGCCCCCGCCTCCGGCGCCGCAGACCTCCCTTCGTGCTGCGCCGCCCGCGACGAGGGCTCACCGGGAGCGCCTTCCTCCTCGGGCGATTCCCTCAACCGCCCGCTCAGTCGAGACGTAGAATCAGCCCGGTAATAATACTTCTAAAACCGTTCCCTAAAACTACAACCGTTCCCTCTCTGGGGATGAAAATCACGCAGCCGGCGCGTTTCGTCACTTCGCGCGCCGTCGAGCGACGGGAGTCCGCATGGCGGACGTCCGCTCGGCGCGGGAGAGCGTGAACGCGACCGTTCGCGACGACGCGCGCGCTGGTGTCGACGTCGAGGTGCGACGACGACGACGAACCGCGACGATGACGCGATGAATGGCGACGAGTGGTGACCCGCGCGCGCGGGAGGATCGAGCGCGCGGGAGGCGCGCGAGGCGCGCGAGGGGGGTCTGCGCGACGCGGAAAGGGGGGTGGATGGTGTTTTACGACACGCGGTCTCGCGCGAGGGCGAGACGGGGGACGCGCGCGTGAGGAGAGGGTTGGGACTGACCGAGGGCGCGACGACGACGACGACGACGACGCAGGCGCAAAGAGTGCCCAAGAGACGCGCGCAGGCGCGGTATAGGCGATCTGGCGGTGTTTTCTCGGTGCAAGATCGTGATTTGGTGAACGCGCTGGAGAATATTAAGAACACGCGCGCGACGGCGGCGTACGGGAACGCCAACGCATTTTCCTCCGCCACGGCGAGCGCCGTGCGAGCCGACGTGCCCACCGCGTTGGGGGTGTACGTCAAGGGTTTGGTGGATACAGTCGGGTTTAAGGATTCGCTGCAAAACGAACCCAGCGCCGTGGAGGTGCCGGTGCCCGAG
>PVBE011187059.1_pt1 | contig 12603 bp, 11 predicted proteins | sample 1631181 | NCBI WGS metagenome assembly PVBE01 (sample SAMN08397723, study PRJNA350692) | Marine metagenome, whole genome shotgun sequencing project. | isolation source: water | place: Pacific Ocean | collected 2012-04 | reverse complement strand
GGGTTCCAAATTTCAGCTGATGACGAGCATGTCTCACAATTGGTGTATAAGACTTCGACTATTGTTACGGAGAAGAAGTGAGTTCTAATACTGGCAGGGTGTTTACTCGCTCAAATAGTTTGTACGAAAGAGCGTTGAATTCGATCCCGCTCGCCTCACAAACATTCTCAAAATCTGCCATGATGTACCCACTCGGTGTCTCGCCCCTTTTTATTGAGAAAGGGATTGGTGCAAATGTGTGGGATGTTGATGGAATCATTGGCAGTGCTCGTTGAGAGCAAATTCCTGTTCCTTGATAGCGCTGAAAATGCCGACCCATGTGATTGTTGAGAGTGAGTGGGCGCTCAAGAGCGCTCGAAAGGCGTTCGGGGAGGATGTTGTGTGGGGCACGACTTCGCCCTGGCTGCTCAGGAAGGGGTCAGCCCTTGGCCTCCATATTGTTTCGTTGGAGAGCGATGAAACGAGAGAGACGGCGCAACGCATGTTTCGGGCGTCGTTCCAGTTTGGAAAGGAGTTCGCAACCGACCTGAACAGCCTGTGCGGTTGGCACGGCTATGCCGATCTCAAACAGATCTTTACCAAAAGCTTGGTGCGCTCCTTCGGGGGCATTTTCTACAAGGCAATCCTGCTGCAAGGGTTTCTCGACCGCGCCCACGTTGAAGGCGATGGTCGGGTCGTCTGTGTCGGCAACCCCGACAGGATCGAGCTCGACGGCATCAACCTGAACTATGGTCGCTTTGATACCCTCTACGCCCTCTTGGCGGCCCAGGGGGTTTCACCGGAACTCTCCGTTTTCCATCACGACCTTCCACAGGATGAGTTGATTAAGAAAGAGCAGTACTCTCGTTTCCGGAAGGCGGGTTGGTGGGAAAGGGCGTTGAGTCTTCTGACCAATACACCAAGCAGCTTTCTCTTCAAAATCTGGCGCACCCTGGTGACGTCGGGAATCTATCCTTTCAAAACCATCCGCCTCACTCCACGCGCCGAAAAAAACCTCCTGATTCTTCGGACCTGTGAGCTGATCGATGAGGCTTTCCTCTCACTGCTGTTGCAAGGGGCAGCCTTAGGCTATCTTGGGCGCATCCCAAGAGTCGGCACCGACGGGACGCCCCAGCCCGCGGAGGCGTCGCTTCCGGATGAGGAGGTCGTTCGGGAGAAACTTCAACAGGCGGTAAAGGCGGCCCTTCAGGCTGAGGATGTTCCCTTCTCTTCCGCCTGCCAGGCGGCATTGATGGTTTGTGAGGGGCGGATAATGACGGTACTGGCGCGCTTCCGTCAGCAATTGGCGCCACTTTCCGACCATTTTCAGAAGATGTTGGCGCCCTTTCCTAAAAACCCCACCGTTCTCACCAACGCCCTAGCCAGCACCGAAGAGTTGACCTTCTACACTTGGGCGCGGAAAAATAGCGTCAAGGTAGTCTCTTTCGAGCATGGCATCACAACGGGACTCTCCGAGTGGAGTCGTTGGAATGCCATGGTTTCCACCATGCCCATCACCGATGTCGGCGTATACCATACAGAGGAGGCGGCGGCCTGCTACCACGCCCACTCCGCAGAGCAGCGGAAAGTCGTCGTCGGCCTACCCCGGGTCACCGAGCATGTCCCCTTTGCCGCCATCCAGCGTTGGATTGGGCGGAGGATTCTGGGGGCCAAGCCGGGGGAGAGGGTGGTGATGTATGTTGCCGATTTGGCTCTTAACAACTTCATGCAGGGTCCTGGGCTCGGTGACGATCGACATTTCATGCAGAAGACCGAGGATGTCATCCGCTTCCTGTCGGGACGCTTTCCCGATTGCCGCATTGTGGCCAAGCTCTACCCCTCAATCCGTTACGTGGATGATGAGGAGTTCCGCGACTTGGCCGTGCTCGGCAACGTTACCTTCATCAAGGATTTTGAGTTCAGGTTTTTACGTGCTTCGGCCGATGAGCTGTTTGTAACCAGCTCCCAGAGCACCTTGGGTTGGGTTATAGGGGCGGGGAAACCGTTTACTTTCATAGAACTTGACGGGGCGCCGATCCTTTTCGGCGATAGCCAAAACCGCGAGTTTGAGTCAAAAAGCGGAATCCGTGGGCTCAAATCCTTTATTCGCCACGTTCCGATGCGAACGCGGAAGAACCCGCTTTTTCAGGAATTATAGAGGCCACCCTTTTTGGCAACCACCCTGATACCCTCTGAGGCTCCAATTCTGGGGCCGGATGGAAATCTTTTTCCAAGGAGAAACGCCATTGTGTGGCATCGGCGCGATCATTAATTTTCAGAAGGGAGCACCCCGAGTTGAGCAGGCGGAATTGGGCTGGATGCTGGAAGTTCTGGTGGGGCGTGGCCCCGATGGCGCCGGGACCTGGGTTTCGGAAAAGGGCATGACCGGCCTCGCGAATCGGCGGCTTGCGACGCAGGATGCACGCCTCATTGCCAATCAACCTCTCTTCAGCCACGACGGCCGGATAGTCGCAGTTCTCAATGGGGAGATCTATAACCATTCGGCTCTGCGCATCGAATTGGAGGGGCTTGGCTATAGATTCAAAACCCGCAACGACACGGAGGTGTTGGCCAACGGCTTCCACGCCTGGGGTCGCGGGATTCTTGACCGGATCGAGGGGCAGTTCGCCTTTGTGGTTCATGACACAAGGAGCGGTGAGAGCCTGATTGCGCGCGATCCATATGGAATCTGTCCACTCTTTTACACCAAACGCAACGGGCAGCTGATTCTCGCCTCGACAGTCAGGACCATCCTTGAACTGGGCAAGACGCCCAAGGCGTTGGACCGGCAGGCGGTTTATGACTACTTCATCATGGACTCCGTCGGCTGGGAGCGCTCCTTTTTCCAAGATATCTCCTATCTGCGCCCGGGCTTCTTTCTCTCGGTTCATCCGGGGCGGGATGTGGAGGAGGGGCGTTACTACAAGCTCACCCCCCACATGTTCCAACCCGACGAATCGTTGGACGAGGAAGCCTGGGTCGAACGGCTGCGGGAGATCTTGTTCCGCGGGGTCTCTTCCTGTATGTCGGGGGACAAGGAGGTCGGTCTCTACCTGAGCGGCGGCATCGATTCGGTCTCCCTGATGGCTATCGTTCGCAAGCTCTTCCCCGATCGGGTAGTCAAGACCTTCTCGGCCGGGTTTTGCCACGCCATAACCGGCGAAGCGATTGGCGAATACGGTTTCGCTCGGGAGATGGCGGATCATTTCGGGGCTGTGCATCAGGAGATTCTTGTCTCCTCGGATGAGATCGTCACCGATATCGGCAGTTTCGATCTGCCACCCTCCAGCATTATCAATTCCGTCATCATGCGGTTGGCCCGCGCCGCACGAGAGGCCGGGGTTAACGTCACCCTTTCCGGGGAGGGGGCGGACGAAATCTTCTTCGGCTACGACCATTACATGGCGGCTGTCGCCTGCCTCAACCCCGAAGAGTTCGGCTGGTTGGGCGACTGCTACTACCTGCGCGGCGAGTACGCCAAAGAGCTTGATCCGAAATCGGTGGCCCTGGAGGATCTCTTCCGGGGCGGCGGCGCCGACATCGACCTGGACAATCATCGTGAGCGCATGTTCCAGACTGCGGAAAGCCTGCGGCCGGCTCGGGACTATACTCGCCTCCTCAACGACGAAATCCGCGCTGTGGGAGAGGGGATCGACCTCGACCGTATCCTGATCTATATCGATTATGCCCAGAAGGTTCCCGAGAATCTGCTGCGGCGTGCCGAGGGGCCCTCTATGGGGGAGGGGGTCGAAATCCGTTTTCCCTTCCTGCGGGATGAACTTATTCGTGCCCTTTACCGTCTGCCGATGAAAACCCGTATCGGTGACGGAACCACCAAGTATATGCTGCGCCGAGTCATGCGCGGCCTTCTTCCGGAGAAGGCGCTTAATCGGCCCAAGTCACCTTTCGGCCTGCCCGCCGCGCGCCGGCAACATTTCAAAGGGGCGGGTCTGGACTTTAATACGCCAGCCTTCAAGCATCTCTTCCACATCCACCACGACCAATTCTCCGAGGTTCTGATGGAGGGTGCCTATCGCCAAGAGGAGTTCTTTGCGCCGGGAGTGGTCGAAGAACTCCTGGCGCGCCAGAAGGATGAATCCACCTGCGGTTTTTTCGCCTTTGACTGGAAAATGTGGAGTTTTGCCAGCTGGTATCAAAACTGGGTGGCCAACTAGTCCACCTTTCGAAACTCGGAAGACCGCTCCTATGTCGAATCTTGTTGCCCAGCCGGCGTAAATGTCTTACCGTTCCGCTATTGCCCTGTCTGCAGTAGACCGGCGTCTACATCCGTCTTCGCTCATTCACCTTGAGGAGTTGCGAAAATGAGCCTCCCCGTATCCGCCAAACTCAGGGTCATGCTGACCATCTCCGCTGGCTTTACACAGGAGATGGCCGCCGATGTTGTCGCGGCCACCCCCGAGGCTGAGTTCGTCCTGGCCGAGGACAATCTGGAGGCGATTCTCGCGGCGGTCGAGGGGATCAACGGCATGGTCAATGTGCCGCGCCACCTCTTTAGCGACGAAGTACTTGAGAAGGCGGGAGATTCTCTGTGTTGGATCCATATCGGCGGGGCTGGAGTCGAAGAGTTCATCATCCCCTCCCTGGTTGAGAGCGACATCGTCCTGACCAACGGGCGCGCCATCCAGGGCCCCGAAGTGGCCGACCACGCCCTAGCCCTTCTTTTGGCTCTGACCCGGAACCTCCACTTCCACCTGCTCGGAAAGACTGATCAGCAGATGAAACGCCCCATTGAGCTGCGCGGCAAACGCGGGGTGGTGATCGGCGGCGGCGGCCTTGGCATGTTGATCGTGGAGAGAGCGGCCGCCTTCGGCATGACCCTCGACGTGGTCGATCCCAACTATATGCAGATGCTCTCCATCATCGACAGACAATATACCCCCGATCAATACCTCGAACCGTTCCCCGATGCGGATGTAGTTTTCATGGCCGCCCCCTATACCTTCGTTGAAGGGAAGATGAAGTCGGAACGAATGATGGATGATGCCGCCTTCGGCGCGATGAAGCAGGACGCCTATTTCATCAATATCTCCCGGGGAAAGATCGTCGATACCGACGCTTTAACCGGTGCCATGCAATTGGGCCGTCTAGCCGGCGCTGGGCTCGATGTAACCGATCCGGAGCCGTTGCCGGAGGATCACCCGCTGTGGGCCATGGATAACGTCATCATAACCCCGCACATCGCTGGGCTCTCATAGCACAACCGCCGCCGCAGTTTCGACCTGATCAAGAAAAACCTCGACCGTTTTGCCAGAGGACTGCCCCTGATGAATGTCGTGAACAAACGTTTGGGCTACTAGAAAAGTGAGGATGGAGATGAGAGTTACCCTGGTTCAGCAGGAGGTGGTCAAAAAGTGGAACGCCACCTTTGCGAGTGGGAGCGACAAACAGTATCCATCCCTGGATTTGGTTCGTTTGGAGAAGTGGCATTTCGGTGGAGTTGGCCAGGGAAAGATGTTGGAATACGCCTTTGGCTCCGGCGTTAATCTGATCCACTTGCTAAAGTGCGGCTATACCATTGAGGCGATGGACGCCGCATCCGAAGCGGCCAAACTGGTGACGAGAAAGCTTAACGCTCTGCCGGAGTTGCGCGAGCGTGCCAATCTCCATATCGTCGATCCCAACGCCACCCGACTCCCCTTCGATGACGAAACCTTCGATTTCGTCAACTGCATGAACGTTCTGTCGCTACTCTCTTCCCCTGAGCGGGTTGAGATGCTGGTCTGTGAGTTGAAGCGTGTCATGAAACCGGGGGGCAAGATCATTCTTGATATCAATGGTCCCGAGGCTGATTTCGCCCGCTGTGCCGAGCCGTTAGGCAACGACATCTATTGCTTCAGGGGAATTGACGGCAGTGAGACGCCGGTACCGACCTACTGTCCGGCCAACGCCGAGAGTTTTGCCGACTTTGTGCGCCGTTTTTTCGAGGTCGACGACGTAGGCTTTACTCATCATAAATACTTCAAAAGTGAAATTGTGGAGTTCATCGTTTGCGCCCACAAAGCGGCCTGATCGCCCCGGACCAGCCGCCGACTCGAGCGCCATCTCTGTCCTTTGGCGGGCGGAGGCTTGGCGGCTTCGAGCCTGTGGTGGTTATCGCTGAGATCGGCATCAATCATGAAGGCGATCCCGAGCAGTGTGCTAGGATGATCGAAGCGGCGGCCAAGGCTGGGGCCGATGCGGTCAAATTGCAGGCTATCGACGCGGATGAAAATTATGTTCGCGGAACCGAGAGTCACACCCTTTTCAGTAGCGCTGGGCTCAGCCGCGACGAAATCGCCACCATGTTCGCCCTAGCACGTAGGCTGGGGGTCGAGGTTTTAGCCACCGCCGGGGATTTTTCAACCCTCGACTGGATCGAACGGCTCAATCCGGCTGCCTATAAGATCTCCTCCGGCCTTCTGACGAATCACCCTCTTGTGCGCCATGCGACATCCAAGGGACGTACCGTGTTAATGTCCACCGGCATGGCCAGGCAGGCAGAGGTCGATGCGGCTGTGGCGGTTGTCGGTAAGGCGGCGGGGGGAGTTGACCGGCTCGCCCTGTTTCAGTGCACCTCCATCTATCCGGCGCCGCGCGAGTCACTGAATCTGCGCGCCATTGGGGTCCTGGCCTCGCGCTACCGGGTTCCGGTCGGATTCTCCGACCACTCTCAGGGGATCGAGGCGGCCATTCTCTCTGTTGCTGCTGGAGCCTGCATGGTGGAAAAGCACTTCTCGCTGGATGTCTCCCGGCCCGGGTTTGACCATCTGCTCTCCCTTGAGCCCGACGATTTTGCCGCCATGATGGCGGGCATTCGCCGGGCTGAAACCATGTTGGGTCGTCCCGAGAAGGCCCTCGGCCCCGAAGAAGCGGCCAATGCCCGCCGCTTTCACCGCATTCTAGTGGCGCGGGTGGATATCAATCCCGGAGAGTTGCTGACTCCGGAGAAGGTTGGCCTGAAGCGGCCCTTACCCGGGCAGGAGGGGCTGCCCCCTTCATACTATGACGCCCTGATGGGGTGTCGGGCGGCGCGCCATCTGAAAAGGGATGATTCGCTGACTTCCGACGCCGTGGAGTAAAGCAAATGACGTTCCGGATTTTGGTGACTTGTGCCGGCGGCGATCTCGCCCCGCAAACTTTGCGATACCTGAGCGCGAGCCGACGCCATAAGGTTCACATTACCGCGGTCGACAATTCCCCGTCAGCGGTAGGCCGCCATTTCGCCGATGTTTTTGAGACGGTTCCGCGTGGGGAAGAGCCGGAATACGCGGAGCAATTGGCCGACATCGCGCGGCGCAACCGGGTCGATCTAGTCCTCCCATGTTCGGATGAGGAGGCATTGGCCGCTGCAACGAACCGAGCGCTTTTTGAAGCCTCCGGTGCCCAATTGGCCTGCGCCCCAATTGAGACCCTGCAACGGATGGCCAACAAAGGGGCAGCCTACGCTTTTCTCGAGTCGGTCGGGCTTTCGACCCCCACCTACCGGCGCGTTGATGCGGCGGATGGGATGGAGAGGGCCGTCCGGGAATTGCTCGATGAGAGATTGGATGTGGTGGTCAAACCGGCCATGGCCCGGGGCGGAAGGGATGTCTGCGTCATTCGGGGCGATATTATTGGCGCGCGCCCCTACAGCGGCGGTCGCGAGGTTCATCTCGACGCGAATACCTTCTTTGCCGAATATATCTCCAGGTATGCCGATAAACTGCCAGTATTAGTGATGGAACGGCTGTTCGAACCGACCTATGATCTGGACATTCTCGCTTGGGAGGGCGAGGCGCGCCGCGTGGTTCCCCGGCGCCGATCCAATCCGGCGGTTCCCAATGAGGGGCACATTATTGAGTCCCGCCCCGATCTGCTGGAGTTGGGACGGAGGGTCGCAGCAGCCTACAATCTCTCCTGGCTCTATGACTGTGACCTGATGTTCGATCGGGAGGGGCGCCCGCACATCCTGGAATTGAATCCCCGCCCCAGCGGCAGCACAGCAGTATCCATCGCTGCCGGGATGCCGTTGCTCGACGATCTCATCTCTCTGGCCAAGAGGGAAGTATTGCCGCCCGCGGAGCTTCCCGCGGGCCGGTTGATCGTACCCTATTTCGCCCTGGCCCCTGTTTCCGGTTGATTGCCCATGGCGCGTATTCTCATCCTCGAGGGAATCTCCTCAGTTGCCACCGATCTTTTGAAGCGGTGCCATTCCGTCGATCAGCGTCTTGGCGCCTCCCGCGCCGACACATTGGCACGGGTCAAAACCTATGACGCCATCATCGTTCGAAGTTTGATTCAGGTAGATCGGGAACTGCTGGACGCTGCCCCCAACCTAAAAATAGTCGGTCGGGCCGGGGTTGGCACCGATAACATCGATCTGGACCTAGCCCGTCAACGCGGTGTGCGGGTGCTGACGGTGGCAGGAGGGAACGCGGTCTCGGCGGCTGAATTTACAATCATGCAGATACTCAATTTGATCCGCAACGCTTATGAGGCTCAGAATCGGGTTGCGGCCGGAGATTTCCGACGGGCTGAACTGCGTGGGTGGGATCTTTCGGAACTGTGCGTGGGAATCGTCGGCCTGGGCCATGTCGGAAGCGCTGTTGCCAAGCGTTTGCGCCCCTTTGGTTGCCGATTGATTGGTTATGAGCGGAGCCCAGACCATCCAGCCTTCGTGGAGATCGATATCGAGTGTGAGACCGACTTTAATCGGCTCCTTGGCCGGGTCGACGTTCTGACTCTTCATGTGCCGTTGACCGATCAGACCCGCGGAATTTTGAGCCGGGAGGCGCTGGCCCAAGCCAAGCCCGGGCTGTTTCTGGTCAATACCGCTCGCGGTGGCCTGGTCGTCGATGAAGCGCTGCTCTGGGCGTTGGAGCGGGATATTGTCGCGGGAGCGGCCCTGGATGTTCTTAGCGAGGAGCCGCCGCTTGATACGCCGCCTGGCGTAGTTCCCTATGACCATGCCTTCCTCGGCCATCCGCGCATCCATGTGACTCCGCACATGGCGGCCTCAACCCATGATTGTCAACACCGAATTGCAGTTTCCCTTGCAGAACAAATGACTGTGGCTCTAGATGAGATGGCTTTGGCAGAGAAAATGGGGTGAACCCTAAAAAGTTGAAAATCATTGCCATTATCCAGGCGCGGATGAACTCGTCCCGACTCCCCGGCAAGGTGATGGCAGACATTTGTGGTAAGCCATCCCTGGAATGCATTCTTGAGAGAGTGCAAAGGGCGCGAAGCATACATCAAATTATTGTAGCGACAACTAGGGACCCGTCTGACAATGTAGTCGTCGACCTATGCAAAACTCTCGAAGTTAATTGCTTTCGTGGAGACGAAAATGATGTACTTGGGCGATTCTGGGGCGCAGCAAGGGCAGTGAATGCTGAGATAGTGGTGCGCTTGACGGCCGACTGCCCGATGATTGATCCTGATGTAATCGACGAGGTCGTCTCAAAGTTTTTAAGTGCCGACTATGATTACGTTTCTAACACTATAGAAAGGACATACCCCGATGGACTTGATGTTGAGGTAATGAGCATTGATGCTCTCGGCAAGGCGGATAAACAAGCAATTGATCCTTTTCTTAGAGAGCATGTAACCCCTTATATTACAGGTAAACGTCCTGATTTAGGGGCGGGCGAATTCAGTACTGGACAAGTAAAGTTTGAAGTGGGCTTTTCTCATATTCGTTGGACGGTGGATACGATTGAGGATCTGGATAGAATTAGAAAGCTCGTCTCGTATTTACCGGAAGGCTATCGGTGGTTACAGGCTTTGTCAGTTGCGACGCAGGAGCCTGAGCTGTTAGGTATATGAAGCCTAACGATTCTGCACATGATTTGTACTTGCGTCGAGTTAGGTCTTCAGATATAGATCTTATGTTTTATTGGGTGAATTCCCCCGATAGTCTGCGAAACAAAAAAAAGACACAGGCTCCTGTTAAATGGTCAGCCCATCAGCAGTGGTTCAATGATCGACTGAGTGATTCTGATACAAGAATATGGATTATCGAGAAGAATCATAAGCCAATAGGCCAGGTAAGGGTGCAGCTGGAGAATGGTGTATTGTCAATCGATATATTTATTGATCCTTCACAACGTTGCAAAGGTTATGGATACAAGGCGATCAAAATGTTGATAAAACAGTGCCATATGATATGGCCGGGAGTATCAGTACTTGCAGAGGTAAGAAACGAGAATTATCCCTCCCTCTCATTCTTCATTAGATTGGGGTTCCAAATTTCAGCTGATGACGAGCATGTCTCACAATTGGTGTATAAGACTTCGACTATTGTTACGGAGAAGAAGTGAGTTCTAATACTGGCAGGGGGTTTACTCGCTCAAATAGTTTGTACGAAAGAGCGTTGAATTCGATCCCGCTCGCCTCACAAACATTCTCAAAATCCGCCATGATGTACCCACTCGGTGTCTCGCCCCTTTTTATTGAGAAAGGGATTGGTGCAAATGTGTGGGATGTTGATGGAAATGTATACATTGACTATGTACTAGCATTAATGCCAGTTATTCTTGGTTATCAGGATTCCGACGTAGATGAAGCAATTAAGTCCCAACTCAAGAGGGGAATTATTTTTTCACTACCTTCAGAGTTAGAAATACAACTGGCAGAAAAACTGGTAGACATAATTCCCTCGGCGGAAATGGTGCGGTTTGGAAAGAGCGGCTCGGATGTAACATCAGCAGCAATTCGCCTTGCGCGAGCATACACAGGAAGAGATCACATTGCCATTTCTGGCTATCATGGATGGCATGATTGGTACATTGGAACAACTACGCGAAGCCTAGGGGTCCCAAAAGCTGTTCAGGAACTGTCGACTACATTCAAATTCAATGACCTGAATTCCCTTGAAGACATCTTGAAAAAGAATCCTGATGGGTTTGCGGCAATCATCTTGGAACCTAGTGGTGCCGAAGAGCCAGAGGCTGGATTTCTAGAGGGTGTTCGGGAATTATCAACCAAGTACGGAGTGGTGCTTATCTTTGATGAGATTGTCACAGGCTTTAGAGCAAATCTAGGTGGCGCACAAAAGAAATATGGTGTGACCCCAGATCTATCTACATTTGGTAAAGCAATGGCCAACGGAATGCCGATTTCCGCGATTGTTGGGAGACGTGACATCATGAAGGTAATGGACGATATCTTTTTCTCAGGAACTTTTGGTGGTGAGACGCTGTCGCTAGCTGCAGCATTGGCAACCATAGAAAAGTTGGAAGCAATAGATGCACCTAGTGTGTTTAGACAGCTGGGCAACAGAATTTCAACAAATATGTCCAGTTTATTAATGGAATTGGAATTAGATAAGGTGGTTAATATGGCCGGTGTGGACTGGTGGCCACGCTTAATCGTAAATGAGCATGAGCGTGCTTCGCAACTGGAAGTGACAAGTCTTTTGCGGCAAGAATTCCTTGCGCATGGGTTACTCTTGACTGGTGGATTTAATTTGTCACTAGCTCATAATGATGAGATTATCTTCCAAACTACAATGAACGCTATTCGGATGTCATTGCAAAAGCTTAAAGAATATTTATCAAGCGCTAAACCCGTCATCAATCTTCGAGGTAAACTTATTCAACCAGTGTTCCAGGTTAGAGAATGACTGCTAAAACAGTTCTTATTGTTGCTGCCCATCCAGATGATGAGGTTCTGGGGTGTGGAGGTACGATGGCTCGCCGTGTTGAAGATGGTGATCAAGTTCATGTTGTCTTCATGGCGGACGGCGCCACATCACGCGCTTCGCCGTCAGACAGAGGGTATATTGAAGAGCGCAATATGGCAGCACTTAAGGCCTGTCAAATACTCGGCGCACAATCGCCGGAGTTCTTAGGGTTTCCAGACAACCAGATGGATTCCATAGCATTACTCGATGTGATACAGGCGATCGAGAACGTCATCGATAAAATTCAACCCACTGTTGTTTATACACATCATGGAGGTGATCTCAATGTTGATCACCAAATTACCCATCAAGGGGTTATGACCGCTTGTAGACCCCAGCCTGGAGTCAGTGTGCGTGAGATATATAGTTTTGAAGTACTCTCCAGCACAGAGTGGGCAGCACCATCAGCTGCTACAGTATTCGTACCTAACTGCTTCGTCGATATTGAAAAAGTACTAGATCAAAAACAATCTGCTCTCGAAGCATATAATGTTGAGATGCGGAGATTCCCACACAGTCGCTCCATAGAAGCAGTTGTAGCGCTGGCGACACTCAGAGGGGTGAGCGTGGGAATGGTTGCTGCGGAAGGGTTTAAGATTGAGCGTGTACTGCTATAGCACAATGAATGTTTTGGTTCAATTGAGTTCCTAGTGCACGGTGAGCTTTGAAGTCCGATCAAACGACTGATCGACCCCCTTTGATAGGTCCACTATGAATGTTAGTGCATGACCGGCTCTTGGTCCATCTTGACGATCGTTTCGGGAGCCGGAGGGCGATAGCCCAAAGCACTGTGCGCTCTCGTCGTGTTGTAGTGTTGCCTCCATTGTTCGATGATGATTTGGGCCTCCTTCAACGAGTAGAAGATTTCACCGTTTAGTAACTCGTCTTCGAAGCGGCCATTAAAACTTTCACAATACCCGTTCTCCCATGGGGAGCCTGGCACGATGTAAGCGGTCTTT
>PVBE010356816.1_pt1 | contig 12603 bp, 10 predicted proteins | sample 1631181 | NCBI WGS metagenome assembly PVBE01 (sample SAMN08397723, study PRJNA350692) | Marine metagenome, whole genome shotgun sequencing project. | isolation source: water | place: Pacific Ocean | collected 2012-04 | reverse complement strand
GTAAAAGAGGTGAACAACATCCAAAAAAGAGATAGGTAAATAATATATGATATTGGATGTGATGTAACTTTTTTGTCGTACCTCTGTTCAAAAATGAGGTTGATAACAAAAAGCAATAGAACACCAAACATAAGAGGTTCAGTGGGTAATGAGACCCCAAGACCACCTTCAACATCACGAAGTTCGATAGCAAATGGGGTTAGGAAAGTAATGAAAAGAAGTATCTTGTCAAGAGAAATCAGATAATAAACGAGAATAACTAAGGCAACAGGAAGTAAAAAAAACCAATAAACATCTTTTTGCAGTATTAAGTAAAAGTTAACAACCAAGAACAAGGCTGTTATTAGATATACCCAAACTATTTTAGTTTTTTCTGTCACAACCATATTATGTTCAATAAAATTAAACTGTAGATCGTTTCTTCTTATTTTCAAGGAAGAAGATAATTAACAGTGCCATGACAAATGATGCGAGAGAAACTAAGGAAACGATCAACCATCTTATTGGATAACTTTTTTTATCTGAAGGATAAGGATAACTAACTATATTGGTATAAGTAAGATTTGAATCAAAAAACCTCATAGCCATTTCTAAATCAAGCTTTACTTCAACATATGATCTGGCCTCGTCTTGTATCATCTGAACTACCTCAATAAGCTGACCACTTCCTTTTTCCATGTTTTTCAACAGTCTTTCAACTTCTTTAATGTTTATTTGAGATCGATTTCCTCCATCAATTGTACCTAAGTAACCTCTCATTAACTCCTGCGATTGAAAACCATACTCAATCAAGCCATCCTCAGTACCAAGTTTATATAGAATGTTTTTCAATGAATCCAAAGCCATACGTTTTTTTTCTAGCTGGATATAGTACATGTCAATTACCTCCAAGGATTTGCTTTTGTGTAACTGAGAAATTTTGCGATCGTAAAAGTCTAGTATGGATATTACCATTAATGCTGCTGTGTCAGGGTTTCGATCAGAAACTTCGATAAGAACAGACTCGTATGGTGTTTTATTTATAGATACATGTTCGTGATAAAGATCATAAAGTACCGTCTTAAAATATTTGTATTTAGGATTTACTTCATAGTGTTTAGGTAAGTCAAACTTTTTTACCATGCTATCAACAATATCTTGAGAATTAAGAATTTGTAACATCTGCTCAGTTTCACTCTCATCTGAATAGGGTTCAACATTTGCAGGATAAGCAATGGCATATGACTTAAACAGAGGTGTAATGAAAGTAGGACCTGAGAATACTCCAGCTAGTATTGCGGAAATAACAACAATTGCTAATAAGTGATACCTCCACTTGGCAATTAAGTTTATTAAATGTGTGCTATTAAATAGTTTGTCCATGTCTATATTATTAATATCCCAAATATAATCTTCATCAGCACTTTGTGATAACCTTTCTTGATCATCAATGTTTCTATAAATTTCGTTCTTTTTTTCCTGCTTACGATAGACTACGGGCAGTTTAAAAAGATTGATTCTTATAGAATTTCTTTCAGACGCAGTTAATCTACGTCCAAATCTTTTTTTTTAAGATCCTGGCCCAGCTCTCCTGAGAACAAATCAATTAAGCTGAAAAGTATTATTGCCAAAAATAATGCTGCAATAGTTGAAACCAGCACAATCAGCCATCTTAGAGGGTATGTTTTCTTCTCTGCTTTATAAGCTGTATTTATAACAAATGTATGAGGTAAACTTTCATTAGCGTCAACTTTTGCTTCTTCATACTTAGCTTTCAATTGGCTTAACTGTTTTTTATCATGTTCAAGAGCATCTCTCAATGACACGTACGGACCGCCATATTTTGCAAGTGTCTCAAGTTTCTTTTCAAGTCTTTTAACACTTTTACTCTCACCTTTAGCCATTTCAATAGCTAATTGCCTGTTGAACATCTCCGACTGGCTCTCATAATCATGAACTCCAAACTCACGCAATATTGTTAATGAATCTTCTTTAATCTTAATTTCTTTCTTTAACTTGTTATACTCATCTTCTACAATTTTAAAAGCCTTAGTTGCAATTTTCTTTTGCATTTGATTTATTGTAGAGTCTACCAGATCAGCAACCTCGTTCGCCATATCTGCTGCTAATTGTGGATTCTTATCATAGACAGTAATTTTCACTGCCATATATTCTGTTCTTCTAAATTTAAAATTGCTCTCATATTCTTCATAAAGCCTTGTCATTCTATATTTTGACCCTTGCTTAATATTATAATGATTCAACAGATTATATTTACTGATTATACGATCGCGTATTTTATTTGAGTTTAGCACCTGAAGCATTTGTTCAGTTTGTTCAATCTCACCAAATTCAAGTATATCCTTTGAGTTATTAAAATTATCACTTAATAAAACTTTCGAAATAGAGTTGCTGGCAGTTGGATACAGTATTACCGTTGACTTAAATAGAGGTGTTATAAAATACGGACCTGAAAATATCGAGGAAAGTATAATAACAGAGATAGCTATTATTGTGAGATGCTTTTTGTAACCATAAACAACTTGCATCAAAACTCCTGATAAAAATGGTTTATGGTGTTGATTTTGCGAATCCATTTATATTTTGAATTTAAGCAGTCAAAAATAAGAAATATTATTTATGTCTTAATAAAAGTATAAAATTCGTTATACAATATCTATTTTTCCTTAATTATTGAAATAAACTCCTTGACATTTAATAACTTTAATACAATTGAAACACAAAGCCCCGAAATTAGCATCAAGATAAACGATAATTCCCATCTCAGGTTTATAACCTGGGTCAACAAATAACCGATTGTAATTAAGGCAAGTATTAAAAAAACAAGGTTTACAAAAATTTTGTAATTGATTTTGAATTTGAATATCTTAAAAACAAGAAGAAATTGTAAAATTGCTGTAATACTCTGGGTTGCTAAGCTTGCATAAGCTGAACCGATAGAATAAAGATAAGGGATTAGGATTAAATTAAGGGTAATATTAATTACTAACCCTCCTAGGGCAATTAAATTTAGTTGTTTTAGATTATGATTTGCAGTTAACAGCGTGCCAAAAATATAATTTGTCGAAATAGCAATAAAGCTGACCATCAATAATTTGAGTATTGTTGCTGATTGATTTATACGCGATATAAAATGTTGTTCTGACTCACCGGGATTAATATCATACATCAACTGCATTAAATCGGTGGCGAAAAATTGTAAAGTAATAGCTATTATTAACGAGCCAGAAATTATTATTGAAAAGGATAATTTGACCATTTTCTCAACAGATTCTCTAATACTTATCATTTTTGAGAATAGAGGTAATAATAATACTGCAAACAAAAGAGCAAAGTTTTGTCCAGCATCTAATAACCTGAATGCTTGAGCATACACACCTGCCTGTTCCTTGCCAAGAGGATTGGGTAATATTCGTTCAATAAGTACGGGGTCAAGGCGGTTATAAAAACTCATTATCAATACGAGCAAAGCAAATGGAGCACTTCTTTTTGCAATTAGTAAAAAGAAAGGTAGATTCCAGTTGAATTTAAGTTTGCCTGATTTATTAATTACAGCAACTATTGCCACAATTAATGTAATTAAGTATGCTGCTGTTTGTGAATAAACGAACCATTCAATTGTGAAGAGACCCTCAAAGAAGTTAAACCATAATAAAAATCCACAAATTAAAATCATGAGCATCCTATCTAACACTGAAATAAAACTGTCAGTTTTAAATAATAGTAACCCAGATAAATTAGATCTGATATACAAAATGAATGATAAGATAAATTGGTTGAACCCTACCCATGCCAATAAATATAGTTCCCTGCCTTTATAACCCCAGAGAAAACCAATACCAAAAATTATTATTGCATATAGAACACCTAGCACTAATTTAAGCATACTTATTCCGGCGAGATGTTTGTTTAGCAGCTGATTGTTTTGGGCAATATTGCGATTGTTGAAATTAGTAATTCCAAGATCGAGAAAAATATAAAATAAGAATGAAAAGTTGATGATAGTAAAGTACAGTCCGTATTCCTGAGTTCCTACAACATTTTGTACCTGCCGATCCACACCCAAAATCCACATTGGTTTGACCATTAGGTTAAGAAAAAGTAGCAGACCGAGATTCTTTAAAAATTTCTTTTGCATTAGTACAAAGGTAACGGTTTCAGGATTAATGTTTAAAGTTTAATTTTAAAATTTCAAAATTCAGACAGTGAGTTAATTATTAGTTTACGATAAATAATCAATTAGTAATTATAAATATTCAATGATCTATTATATATATTTGCTCATAATTTATTAATGTAATTAAAATGAGAAATTTTGTTGAGGAGCTTCGATGGCGTGGAATGGTTCATGATGTTACAAACGGAACCGAAGAACAATTATTGAATGAAACTACATCAGGTTATGTTGGAATCGATCCAACTGCCAACTCCTTACATATAGGGCATCTTGTTGGTGTAATGATGTTAGTGCACCTACAACTATCGGGGCATCGTCCTATTGCACTGGTAGGTGGTGCAACTGGTATGATTGGAGATCCTTCTGGGAAATCACAAGAACGTAACTTGCTTACTGAGGAATCATTACGTAAAAACGAAGATGCACTAAAAAATCAATTGTCAAAATTTCTCAATTTTAAAAGTGGTGATAACAGAGCTTTGATGGTTAATAACTATGATTGGATGAAATCATTTAATTTTCTGGATTTCATTCGCGATATTGGCAAGCATATTACTGTTAATTACATGATGGCAAAGGATTCTGTTAAAAAACGGATAAGCACTGACAGTAAGTCAGGAATGTCCTTTACTGAGTTTTCATATCAGCTGGTAAAGGGTTATGATTTTCTGCATTTGTTTCAAAATGAGAATTGTAAACTTCAGATGGGTGGCTCTGACCAGTGGGGAAATATTGTGACTGGTATTGAATTAATCAGACGAAAGTTAGGATTTGAGCAAAATGCATACGCAATAACTTGCCCATTGATTACGAAAGCTGATGGTTCAAAGTTTGGGAAAACAGAAAGCGGAAATGTTTGGTTAGATCCGGAGAAAACATCGCCATACGAGTTTTATCAGTTTTGGCTAAATGTGTCTGATGAAGATGCGGAGAAATATATTAAAATTTTCACATTGCTCTCAAAGGAAGTTATAGATCAACTTCTCGTTAAGCATGAAAAAGAACCGCATCTAAGGTTACTCCAAAAAAAACTGGCTAAAGATATTACATGTCGGGTTCATTCCGAAGAAGAATATAATTCTGCTATAGAAGCTTCGCAAATATTGTTTGGTAAAGGAACGACCGAGATGCTTAGAAATATGAATGAAAAAATGTTACTAAGTGTTTTTAAAGGAGTTCCTCAAACGGTGGTTTCCAGAGAGGAATTTGATAGAGGAATAGGCCTTCTCAATTTCTTGTCAGATATAGTAGGTGCTTTCAAATCTAATGGTGAGGCGCGCAGGATGATCAAAGAGAACGCAGTTTTAGTCAATAAAACAAGAATAAATGAAAGTTTTAAACTAACTCAGGATAGCTTGTTAAATAACAAATATGTTCTGGTTCAGAAGGGAAAAAAACACTATTTTCTTGTTAAGGTAGTATAATTCTATTTATCCTATAATTTTCTCAAGGAGATTCTAATATATCGAGAGTAAGCCAGGTATAGCCTCATTCTTTGTGTATTCTCATTGTTAGTTACTAACAATCTGCTGTGACTAATTTCCTGCTATTAATATTAAACAGATAAGGTAATGAAGTATTTTTATTGCTGTATGATTGAATATAAGATATGTCGCATGTGGGTGAAATAAAAGAGCTTAACGCATTGGTAAGCCTAATGGATGAGCCCAATGAGATTATGTTCAGCGAAATTCGAAACAAAGTAATGAGTTTCGGTAAACTAGCCATTCCAATCCTCGAGGAGGCATGGGTTAACACCATGGCAGATCATGATTCCGAACGAATTAAAAATCTTATCAATGAAATTCGACAGAAAGAGTTTGTGTTGGATTTTAATGCATTGATTAAAAATAGCAATAAGAATTTAATAGAAGGATTAATTCTTCTTACAAGGTATCTAAATCCTGATTTTGATGAGGATTATTATACAGCTCAGTTTGAAAAACTTGTTAGAGAAACCTGGTTGGAAATAAACGACAGTCTCACTGCACTTGAGAAGATAAAAGTTGTTAATCATGTTATTTATGGTGTTTATAAATTTAGCGGACAGATAGGCCCAACCGTAAAATCAGAAACTTATTTTATAAGCAAAGTGTTTGATTATAAAATGGGAAACTCATTAAGCATGGGAATTCTTTACATCGCTGTTGCCCAGAGCCTTAACATCCCTGTCTTTGGAGTTAATTTGCAGGGTCATTTCATACTAGCTTATATGGATGACTTAAATGACATACGCTTACCCGATAAATACAGTGAATCCGATATTCTGTTTTATATTAATCCCGTTAATAAAGGTGCTATATTTACTCGAAATGAGATTAATAACTTTATAGTTCAAATGAAAATAGCCACTAAACCGGAGTTCTTTCTGCCGTGTACAAACCAGGTTGTAATAAGAAGGATGATAAGTGAACTGATTATTTCGTTTGAAAAAGAAAACAATCATTCAAAAACTGAAACCCTTAACAGGTTGCTCTCATTTATGACAAAAACAACGAAGGAGTAGACAGGCAGGTAAGAAAGAGTTTGAATAAAATAGCACCTGATTCATGTTTAGTCCTTCGTGCTTTTTATATCTGATTTTTATTATCTTTGAGGCAACTACAATATAATAAAGCACCTAACCTATGCTCCATAATATTGCTGATAGTTGTATATTTAGTTTTCAAAATAACCGCAAGAAAATTATAAATAGCTGTATAACAAATACATACACCCCCCCCTATTTATAACACTGACTCTGCTCAATTTTTGGTTAAAGCTAAAAATACTACATAATTTCTCAGAGCATAGCTGTTTGTACAAATATTTATAATTACGTAGAAATAAGCTATTACGCAATCTGTTTTAGTATGATAATTTTGTTACCAGATATGGTATTATTTTTTTAATTGATATATTAGCGACTAAATAATTAATAACTTAACAAACTAATTTACTATGAAAAATTATTTTTTAACACTTTTATTGCTAGTTTTTGCAAGCATTGGCTTTGCACAAGACCCTCCTTTAACAGAACAGGAAAAATCAGAATTATTATCTAAAAGTCCGTTTAATGTAATCTATCCTACATCAATATTAAAAAGCGCAGATAAATATTTTGAATCACAGATGGGATTATATACTAAAGGAGTAATTAATGAAAAAGATGCTCACCTTATAGCACTTGGAACTGCTGCCGCTACTAAATGCGATTACTGTGTTCCATATCATGTTACTGAGGCAAGAAGGCTAGGAGCAACAGAAGAAGAAATTAAAACAGCAATCTTAATTGCCGCTGATATTATGCGCATGAGCACGCTATTCTATGGTAATGAATATGACTTGGATGCTTTTAAATTAATGCTGCGTGGACCAATGAGTGTATTGGTAGTTAATTATGAATTAAAGGATATTAGCCTTGATGATCATGCTAAACTTGGCGCTCAGGTAGCACCTATGTTTACATCTGAAAATGTACATGGACTTATTGGTAAAACCTTTATTGGAGATACTGATGATGGTGTCTATGGTGGTGTGTACTATTTCACAGATCAAGCTTCCATGAATGCTTATCTAAACTCTGATTTATGGAAAGGGATTGTAGCACACCCAAATTTAGTTAATTTCACAACAGAAGTTTATTCTGTTGCCCCAATATCAGAGGTTACAAATGGGATTGCGTCTGCAAGAAAAACTTCTAGTAATGGCGATGATGCGAAAGATATCCGCGTTCTAATTGTAAATTACGAACTTGAAAACATGACACTTGAAGAGCATGCCGAACTAGGATCAAAGGTAGGTTCAAATTTTTCACCTGAAAATATAGATGGTTTAATTGGAAAGACCTTTATTGGAAATACAAGCGATGGTGTTTTTGGTGGTGTGTATTATTTTACTGATGAAGACTCTATGAATACATATTTAGAATCTGATTTATGGAATGAAATTGTAGCCCGTCCCAATCTGGTAAACTTCACAACTGAAACCTATGGAGTTGCATCTATTTCTGCAATATCAAATGGAGTACCAGTTAAATAATTGATGTTAGAATAGAAAAATTTCAAAAGGAAATATGACAAAATAAAATGATTTTTAAAATACATTTAAGAAATGAACTGCACATTAATTGGATAGTATTATCATGCATTTTATTAGTACAAATTAACTCATTCTCCCAGCCCAATAAAAGAACAAACCAATGGTTTTTTGCCAATAATGTTGGGATTGATTTTAATTCTGGGGAACCTGTTGAGGGTTATCCTTGTCCTATTGATAGTACGGCACATGGGGAGGTACCTCTTCTATGTGTGATACAAATGGAAACCTTCTTTTCTATTCTGACGGTAAACATGTTTATAATAAAAATCATGAAATAATGGAAAACAGTTGGGCAGGTCCTGATTATGTACAAGGTGCTCAATCTGCACTTTGCATGCCTATACCCGGTTCTGACAGCCTCTACCATGTTTTCACAGCTAATACTTTTATTATACAATATAATCAACCACTAAATTTTTACCATACGGTAGATATGTCACTCAACAATGGATTGGGTGGTATTCTTGATACTGATACTTTACCAGGTGCATGGGATGCATCAGAGCAATTAAACGCATCTTATTTTAAAGATAAAACAGGTTACTGGATAGTAATGAGAAAATACAAGGAGCACCAATATGCCGCTTACAAAGTTACATCTGTAGGAGTTAATCCCAGCCCTGTATTAAGTGATGCACCAAATAGGTATCTCCCCAATGCTAACTACGGGTATATGAAATTTACTTATGATAAAAAATACCTGGTATTCTTTTACAACTATGCTACTGGTTACTTTCAAGATATTGAAATATGTAAATTCAATAATAATACTGGTGAAATTGAGTTTTTGTATTCTTTTCAACTAATTGAACTTTTCCCTAATAATCCTCCACCTTACCAAACAATGAATGGTGAATTCTCACCCGACTCAAAATATATGTACGTGGCTGGCCATTTACAAGCTGCGGATAGTACACACATATATCAATTCGATATGCAGTATATTGAGGATAAAGATTTGTTAAAACAATCTGCAGTTAAGATTGGCGAACCAATTGGCTTTAACCTACAACTGGCATCAAATGGTCGTATATATTGCTTCTCTAATAGTATTCCTGGACCAGAAGATAATACAGTAAGTGTAATTAACAACCCCGGTAAGCCGGGTTTAGAGTGTAATTACCAGGAGAACGTATTATTTATCAATAACGGAGATGTTGTAAGAGCATTTGTAAACTTCGCAACCGATTTTCTTTTTAGATTTGATTTTGATGGCATATGCGAAAGCGATACTTTTTCCTTCGATCCCTGGTTCTTCCCCGAACCTGTATCTTTCCAATGGAATTTTGGTGATCCCGCCTCAGGCACAAATAACACTTCTTTTACATCCAATCCTACACATGTGTTTACTGATGGAGGTAACTACGAAGTTTGGGTACGTGTTGTCTACCCAAGTGGCAGAATAGAAGAAACTTCGAGAGAGGTGGAAGTTGAATATTCACCTGAGCCAGATTTAGGTCTGGATACTACAATTTGTTATAGCCGGGATATTGTTCTGGATGCCGAATGTGGCCCTCATTTCTACCAATGGAGTACAGGGCAATTTGGAATAAGCCAGATTATAGTCTCCGATACCGGATGGTACTGGGTAAAGGTAACCAGTGATGCAGGATGCTTTGAGTACGATTCCATACATATTGGAAAATATGCGGCAGCAATTGCAGATACAGCAAACCTTATAATCAGTCCAACAACATGTGGTGGCAGCACGGGTGCAATCCGGGATCTGATAATTAGTGGAATACCTCCATACTCATATCAATGGGTTGATGATTTGGGAAACCCTATCGCTAACACTCTTGATTTGTATAATTTATCTGTTGGCAACTATACACTGCAAGTTACTGATGGTAATAATTGCACAACAGAATTTAGCCCGTTTTCAATAATTGATGCTGGTGATGTATTGGTTGCAAGTGTAAGTTATACTAATGAACACTGCGATCAGCAGGATGGTAGCATTATCGTTACAGCCACCTCAGGTTTAGGAGATATGTTGTATTATTCAATTGATAATGGGACTAACTACGTTCAAAATCTTGGAGTTTTTACAGGATTATCATCAGGAACTTATGCTGTAAGAGTTCACGATTCTACAATGTGTGAAGATGCTTATGATAACAATCCTATTATTATTGAAAATACTCAAGGGCCTCAAATCACTGATGTTCAAATAACTCCTGCTACAGTAGGCCAAAATAACGGTGCTATCAATATTATTGCACTGGGTAATGGCGATACTTTGTTCTACTCAAACAATGATGGCATTACTTTTCAAATTAATGATGGACTGTTTTCAAACCTGTTAGCTGGCTTCTACACTTGTATCGTTATGGATGAATTTGGATGCGATACAACCTTCATTGTAGAAGTAACGGAAGATTTTATTGTTAGTCTAAAGGCTGTTGCCGGTGATGATGAAGTTTGCCCGGGCATTTCAGCGTATGTACCATTAACAGTAACTAATTTTAATGATGTTGCCAGTTTTAATACATCATTATTATTTGATGTAAGTACATTAACCTGTATGGGGTTTGCCAATGCTCACCCATTGTTGGAGGATTCATTAGAAGTGTTCTTGTTTCCAATAGAAGGAAGAATAGAACTCATCTGGGCATCATCAGCTATAACCCTACCTGAGAATACTATACTGGCAGACCTTGTGTTTCAAACCGCCGATCCGGGATCACCAAAATTCCACAGGACTTGCAATTCCTGTAGATTACACGGTTAGTTTGTTCGAATCTTGCAACGTCCATTGGAGCAGCATGTCAGGGAGAAACAATAATGTTGTATCCAAACCTGTGGTCGAGTAACGGGCCTGTTTCTCATTTATGGAACTATCCTAATGGAGATACCAGCACAGCTAAGTTTATTGAAATAGGTAACGCACAACTAAACCAATCAGGAACATATTCAGTAACAGTTACAGATACTGCAAACTGCAGTTCAGATGCAATTGTTGATGTGTTCATATATCCAACCCCATTCCCTGAATTCGCAGTACAAGACACAATATTCACCGATGATCCAATGGACCTTGATGCAGGAGCAGGATTTATACATTATTTATGGAATACAGGTGATACAACACAAATTATCTGGGTTGAAGGAAAAGGGTGGTATTCTACGGAAGTAGAATCACCTGAAGGATGTATTGGAGTGGACTCTTCTTATGTTGTATTTTCAACACCACCTGAGCTTATCAAGATATACTTCCCCAATGCATTCACTCCAAATGGAGATGGGTTAAATGATGAATTTAAACCGGTTACAGTTACAGAAGGGGTAGAACATTTCTCATTATCAATTTTTAATAGGTGGGGAGCAATGATCTATCAAACAAACGATATATCCCGGGGTTGGGATGGAACGTACAATGGTGAGCTCTGCCAACCTGGCACTTACGTATATAAAATTGCATACAGCACTTTTATCCCACCAACTGCGGCAGCTGAAGTTAAGATGGGCACGGTTATGTTGGTGAGGTAGTAATGCCTCGGGATTTGCCAACGGTACAGGTTGCAGGCCTAACATCATTTTAGGGAGGTGTGAATGCACTCTAAACATTAGAATGCGAGTTAACTTTAGACAAGCTCATCATATTCAGCCAATTATCTGATTCAAATCTTAAGTCCTCTTATCAGCATAGTTTTTGCCGGCCGATAAAGCTTTTAGATTGAGGTTTATAATGTCCTTACCTTTTTTTGCAAAAATTGATTCTATTGCTTTTTCTAATGATTCGAATTTTATTCCCAGATATGGTGAAGCAGCTCCAAGAACAACAATATTTGCAGCTTTTATTGTGCCCTTTTCCTTGGCAACTTTTTCGGCATCAATAGTAACATTTCTTGGTACATCCCATACTGCTTTAAGGATATCTTCAATCGGAGGATAGTTTAGTGTGTTAATAACAGGATTTATACTTGTAACCAATCGCCCTTCATTTTTATTAAGCATGTTAACATATCTGAGCGATTCCATTGGCTCAACTGAAATTATCAAATCGACTTTGCCTTCTGGAATAAGATCTGATGCGATTGGCTTGGATGAAATGCGAAGATTTGATTGTATGTCTCCACCTCGCTGACTCATGCCATGTACTTCAGCCTGTTTTAATTGTAACCCTTCCATTAATGCTGCAGTGCCAATCACAGTTGCGATAGTTAATATTCCTTGTCCACCAACTCCAGCTATAATTATATCCTTTTTCATGTGTATATAATTCGTTAAATGTTTTAATTTCAATTAATTAAAAAATCAAGTTTAAGAGATTAAATTTTCATGTGCGTACTCCCTTCTTAAAAAAAGAAATGGTAACAACGGTTGGTGCTTAAACTTGAGTG
>PVBE012168639.1_pt1 | contig 12604 bp, 8 predicted proteins | sample 1631181 | NCBI WGS metagenome assembly PVBE01 (sample SAMN08397723, study PRJNA350692) | Marine metagenome, whole genome shotgun sequencing project. | isolation source: water | place: Pacific Ocean | collected 2012-04 | reverse complement strand
GGGCATCTAATCCGCTTAAGGTAACAGAATTATTACTAAGAGTTGTCCATCCATTCATAGGTGAAAAATTAATTTGAATTTCATCATTCAAATCTGTCAATCCACGATTTTTGATTTCCATTTCTATTGCCAATTCATCACCAGAGTTCACTTCTTCCAGTGATAGGTTTGAGTGTTGGAGTACTAAATCGGAGCCTGCTACAAAGGCAAATACTTTATTGGAATGTACCTGATCTTCACAAAGAGGTAGAACATCATTCTCAGATGGCCAAAATCCTTGAGTGTAAGAGCCAACTTCCGGTGTAAAAGCCACCAACACCTGGTCACCATAGGTCCAGTCAACAGCATCTCCATTTACAGTATATCCAATGAGTTCATACCCAGTCCCAACAGGATACCCATTGTACCTTGCCATTTCATTCCCAATTTCACGATGGGTTGTTAAGTCAGGTTCATCGGGTAAGGTCGCATTGCCATATGCATGGATATAAACATTAGAATAAGTATGATAGTGGATGACATTCATAAATTCTCTGTCTGTAATAAAATCCCTGACTACCTGGGTTTCAGGCTCTGAAAACGCTGATTCTCCTCTATACGTTGTTGCGCATGGATCTGGAGACGATCCAGTATTATTTGCACCCCATCCGAACCCATAATTTCTATTTAGATCTACTCCCCGGTTGGTACCGTCGCCGCAATTGGTATTTAATCGATTTTTCCGGTGCATTCCACCGCCATTGGGTTGAATGGATTCATTATAGACGTATCCATCAGGGTTTACGACCGGCAAGAACCAAATTTCACGTTCATTCACAAGATACGTTAATTCAGGATTAGTTCCATACTCTTCTGCTAGAAGTTGAACAAAATAAATTAAATTCATCATGCTCAGAGGCTCGCGAGCATGTGTCAATGCTGTAAACAACACTTCAGGCTCTTCTTCATCTTCTTCAGGCATGTCAGATACTTTAAATGCCCAAATATCGCGCCCTTCAACAGATTCCCCCAGAATAATTCGTTCAGAAATTATATTGGGGTATTCTTGCTGTAGTTCATCAAAGCGACTATTCAATTCATCCCAAGTGTAGTTCCCTTGCATGGATCCCAAGGGAAAATCCCGGGAGTTATCAGGGATATTTCTGGATAAATAATGTTCAGTAAGGTCAGGTATTAATATATCAATATCCAAACCTAATGAGATCAACTCAATCGTTTGATCTTGGGATGCAGTAACATCAATATAAATACCTTTTTTCCCTGATACATGATCCAAAGGAATTCCAGTTTGAGCGATAATTTTGATAATTTCAGGTGTTGAATTGAAAACTCGGATAGATTGATATACATCATTCCCAAAAATGAAATGGATAAAAAAGATTGATCTCAAGAGAAATCCGATGATTTTTTTCATAAAATTTATATGGTTTTTCTTATCCAATCGGTAGTCACCGATTTTGGGCGGGTAATTGGAATACCCAAGGCTCGTTCCCAAACCATTTGGGAAATCATTCCCATAGTTCGTGAAATACTGAACAAGACTGTATAAAAATTGAACTCCCTTAATCCATAATAATATAGTAATGATCCTGAAGCCGCATCTACGTTCGGCCAAGGATTTTTTGCTTTACCCTGCTCCTGTAACACATCCGGGACCACATTAAATAGACGATCTACTATTGAAAATACATCATCATCCTTAATATGTTCCTGGCCAAATTTAATGAAGGCAGTAAATCTAGGATCGGGGCAACGCAATACAGCATGTCCGTAACCGGGTATGACACGTCCGTTATTCAGCCGTTCCCAGCAATATTTTTTTAATTCTTCTTCTGATGGGACACCCCCAAATTCATCTCGTACACTTAAAACAAACTTGAGACATTCTTGATTTGCTAACCCATGAAGCGGACCTGCCAACCCGTTAAGTCCCGCTGTTACAGCATAATAAGGATCAGATAAAGCAGAAGCAACGGTGTGGGATGCAAAAGCGCTTACATTCCCTCCTTCATGATCGCAATGAAGCATGAAATACAACTGCATCAGTTTATGGAAATCCCCTGTATCATCCGGTAAACCAATCATGTGGACAAAATTGCCACTCCAGTCTTGGTTTGGATCAGGAGCAATACGGTCACCTTTATTGAAACGCATGCGATAAATACCTGCTCCCAAAGTGGGGAGTTTTGCCAATAACCGAATCCCGTCTTCAAGAATGGCTTCCCAAAATTCTGTTTTGGGCATGCCATCGTCATACTTTTTTCGAAATACACTTTCGTTCTGCATAGCGAGGATCCCAGTATTAAATAGGGTCATAGGATGAGCATCATCCGGCATTTCGCTTAATACCCTCCAAACATAATCCGGTACTTCAAGATGAGATGAAAAATCATTTTTCAAGTCGGCTAACTCATCTTTATTTGGTAATCGACCAGTAAGGAGTAAAAAGAAAACTTCTTCAGGTAAAATATGGGTGATTTCTAAAAGTGGAATACCACGGATAATCAATCCTTTATCAGCAGAGACTGAGGACGTATCACAAACAAATGCTTTGATTCCCCGTAAACCGGAAAAAGCCTGGGCCACTGTAACATCACTGATTTTTTCATCACCTTTATCAATAATCAGTTGTTTGATTTCGTTTTGTACTCTAGGAATCTGTTTACGTAATTCCTGTTTCAGCAAACTCATTCTGCTCACCTCAATTAAAATAATTAAAAATAGTTCGATTGAATTTACTTATTCAATCCCTTCCAAAAAATGAATCAACAACACAACCTATATTTTTCTACATTGTTGTCGAACTTATATTTTCAATAAATACCACGAGTATAAGTTCCAAGTTCCTTCATTTAAGTATCCTAATCTAATAGCCGTACCACAAGGCCAGATCTGAGTTTTGGTTCAAACCAGGTAGATTTCGGCGGCATCACTTTGTCCGCATCTGCCACGATCAATAATTCATCAATTGAAACCGGATGTAAAGCAAATGCAATTTTAGCATCAAGGGAGCAACGACGCTCCAATTCTTCCAGTCCCCTAATCCCACCTACAAAGTCAATTCTATTATTGGTCCGAGGGTTATCAATCACCAGGATGGGATTTAACAAATGATCTTGTAGTATCGATGCGTCCAGCCCATCAACAGGATCATCAGAAATAATTTTATTTTTTGCATTTAACCGATACCAATTACCATTTAAATACATAGAAAATGTATGTCTCTGATGTGGGGACTGAACATTTGGTAACTCTTCAATTATAAAGTTGGTTTTTATTAACTCTAGGAAACGATCGTCAGATAATCCAGCCAAGTCCTTTACTAATCGATTATAACCCTGTATCTGCATTTCATCATGTGGAAAGATAACGGATAGAAAATAATTATATGATTCATTTCCCTGATGTTGTGGATTATTCTCCTGCCTAATTTTTTGTACCCGCGATGCCGAGGCTGCACGATGATGGCCATCCGCAATATATAATGCTGGGATAGATTCAAAATAGCGGTTTAGTGATTCCAGAGTTGTAGGCGATATTATCTTCCACAACCTGTGGTTGGTGCCATCATCTGCCTGGAAAGTAATATCTGGTCCTAGGTTAGTAATATCTGGAATTTGATCTTGAAATTCACCATTATTTCTGAATGTAAGTAAAACGGGTCCCGTATTTGCGTTGGTGATTTCAAAATGCCGGGTACGGTTATTCTCTTTTTCAGGACGGGTAAATTCATGTTTCTTTATAAGTCCTTCATTGTACTCCTGAACAGAAACTGCCGCTATAATTCCCGTTTGGGTATGCTGATTCATGGATATTTGATAAATATAAAAACTGAGATTGTTATCCTTTTGCAATTTACCAGATCTAATAAATGCCTGAAGATTCTCAGCTGCATGATGGTGGAGTGTTTCGCTATCTGGTTCTGTACCGGGTGAATAATCTATTTCTGGTTTGATAATTCTTAAGAATGAATCTGAATTATTTTTCACCATTTCCCGAGCTTCATCTGAAGACAAGGTATCATAAGGAGGTGAAGAAACTTTATTTGCTATTTCAGATGGAGGTAAATATCCCTGGAATGGTTTAATTACTGACAAGATCTATTTCAATCCTAGTTTTTCAGCCACTTAATGAAGGATTTCTATTTTCGGCCAAAAGTAGTTCAATTTTTGCCTTGGTACGTTTTGAGGCTTTACCATCCAATCTAAAGAATATTTTATCTTGGTCAGCTTTTTGCGCCCTTTTCATTTCGGGTGTTGGATGTAATGCATGTTTGATACCATCTCTCAATTTATCTGTACTATTAATATGCACAAAAGAATCCTTTAAATATTCACGATTGTCGAAACTAAGAAGTGCCTCACCATCAAAATGCTTTAACTTTTCTTGGTCAAGATTATAAATAATCCCTGTCTTTCCTGTGGCTAAGAATTCAGTAATTGCACCTGATGCCTCAGAAACCAATGTATCTGCGGCATATAATAATGGCAGAATACTGTAGTCATCTTTTGGAATTATTACTGCGTGGGGATAGTTATTAATTCTTTTCTCAAATATCTTATGCTGACGATGTGATATGTATTTACCCATCCATGCATAATGATGCAACTTAATAATCAAATTATAATCTTTCGTTGCTCTAAATATTACATCTTTTAATTCATAAATACAGGTTGGTTTATAAGTGGGCGCAAAAAGCACAGTGGGCTTATCTGGATCGAGACCCAGTGAAATTAATATTTCATTTCTATCATAATTCCCATTTATAAAATATGGATCCATCTTAGGATAACCCACTTTATAAACTTCTGAATTCCCAATGCTACCAGATGCCATTAATGAATGCACTGATTGATCACCTTCAGCAAAAATAATATATCTGTAATCCGTATGTTTTTTCAATTCCCGATATATGCCTGTTTTGGTAAACGTAATTCCATGCCAAATCAAACATATTAGAGCATTGCCATATTTTTTTTCATCCACTACATCCGGTGCAAATACAATATCAAAACTTTCATTTTCATCACTAATTCGATGGCCTTCTTTTTCAAATTTCTGTAAATATTTTTTTGTCTGATCTTTATCAAATAAGCCAAAAGTCCGTTCAATCTCATGTGTTAATGAAAGAGAAACATCATATTTTGGATCCCTTTCAAAAAGCTCAATTAATGGATCATAAGCCGCTTTATGATACAAGTAAAACATTTTGAAGAGTACTTTTATCTTACCCATACTTTATAACACCTGACTCTTGGCAATGATTTTGCGAATTTGATATTTTCGAATGATATTTTGGGGCTTTTGTTTTAAATCATTTTGCAACCCATCAGCTAGAATTTCTGCTATCCCTTTCAGGCCACGATTAGAAGAATTCCCATCGGAATATGGGTGAATATCCTTTAAACAAGTTTTCCTATTGCCGGAAAACTCATCTGGATCATTTAGGCTACGTTCAATTGCAGATGAAAGTTCTGAAGGATCTTGTATATCAATACCTTTTTCTCTGCGTGCTATCGCTTGATAAGTAATCAATGGCCGGTTAAAATGTAAGAATTCATAGGCAACGGAAGATGTGTCAGTAATCATTATATCAGATCCAGCCATGAATGGTAAGATATTCAATTCATCTACTACACGAAAATTATTACTCTCTAACTTTTTATATCTTTTTGTAATAGACTCATCCATCAATGAGTGAAATTTGATTATCCAATTATACTTGCAATTTTTTAATTTATTAATGGAATCCAGCAAATCCGGAGCTGAAGTATATTTGGGTGGAAAAGTGGGTGCATATAATATTATAGGTAATTCAGAACTTAGCTTATACTGCTTAATTAACTGATCTTTCTGATTACTAAAACTCCATTCATTTTTATAAACAGGGTCAAGTTTTGGCCATCCCGTTTCTCTAACTAAAAAATGTTTTTTATGCATTGAAAGTAATGAAAAATTTTCTGTCATTATCGGTCCTGTTGTACAATATAAATCAAAGAATCCTGTTATGTTATAAAAGCCTTTTACTTCCTCATCCAGTCCATGGAAAATCTGTACTTTCAATCCTGGCCAGAAATGAGGAACAACATTGCCTGGCACAATGACTGCATCTGGACTATAGTCCGATACTTCTTCATTGGATTTTAATTGTGCACCTGGACATGAATAATTTGTTGCTGAACTGGCTGAAAACCATTTCACTACTCCATAATTTAATTCATTAATGGCTTGCTGAATCGGTTCAAGAATTGAAAACGAATAGGGTTTAGTTACAAAAAATAAATACTTATAATTTGAATTTTCCATTAATCACTATATAATTCTTTCAGTATCATTAGGATATCATCTGTTTGTAAATCCACTATATTGTTATCCATTCGACCTTTTGTAAAAGATTCTGCCGCTAATCTAGTTAATTGATTTTCTGGGATATCCCATTCATCAAGTGTGTATGGAATTACACCCTGAGGAATGGCTTTAATCCTTTGTTTCAATTCATTAAAGGTTAATTCAAGATTATTACAAATTCTATCTAGCGGCTCCTTGATGAATTTTCCATTTATTTCTAATAAGGGTAATAAACTGATTGAAGAAGCAATACCATGGGGAATCCCATAATGTATCGTCAGCGGATAACTTATGGAATGGGCCGCTGCAGTAGCTGTATTAGAAAAGGCAAGCCCAGCGGTTGTGGCAGCGTTTAATAGTTTTTTACGAATTGTTAAATTAGACGGGTTTGCTTTCAATGCTCCACCATTTTCAAGAATCGCACAAATCGCTGTGATGGCAAAATTAGTAGAAGTGTTATTCGCATTTTTGTTCCAAATCGCTTCTAAACTATGACTTAAAGCGTCCATCACAGTTGTGATAGAAATATTCAAGGGCAGAGACAAAGTTAAATTTCCATCTAATATTGTTATAGTTGGGTACAAATCTGGATGGGAAATGGAATATTTCTTTTTTTCATCCATATTCCAAATAGTCCCCCACATGGTAACTTCACTTGCCGTGCCGTGGGTTGTGGGGAGAAATATGGCTGGTGTTGTTTGTGGAAAGGGTTCTTTAGATTCTATTAATTCAACAATATCTGATTTCCCAAGGCTCAGGTGCGCCATGACAACCTTTGCTAAATCCATAGCAGAACCCCCGCCCAAAGCAATCAAACCATCAAACATATTCTTTTGACAAAATTCTATTACATTTATGCAATCCTCAAAATTTGGATTGCTGCCAACATCACAAAAAATAGACTGTGGATCAAATTTTGAATCAAGGTTTAATCGTTTTCGATTTCCAGGTGTTGTTACAATTATCGGTGCAGAAATTTTTAATTTCTTAATACTTTTGTTTAATTCATGCAGCCAATTGTCAGTTTTAATAATTTTTACGGGATTATAATAATTTGACATGACAAAATCCGAATTTTATTTTTCCAGAAATTTCATGAAATCTTTTTTATTATCAGCAGGTTCAATGGTTGGCCTGCCTAAATCTTCTCTTGAACCTGGTCGTATTTTTACTTCAAGAAAGGATGGTCCTGTACACTTTTTAAAATCTGGAAATTGTATTTTTAAATCACTCGCTGTTTCTGCTTTATAAATTTCAGTTATTCCAACCGCCTCAACGATGGCTGTCAAATCTATATTTTTTGCGGCTGTTTCCTGGCCCCCGACAGATTCATGAACTTCATTATTCATAAGAATGTGACGAAAATTTTTCGGTTTTAAACTTGCGATAGTAGCCAAGCTTCCTAAATGCATCAACATGGCTCCATCACCATCAATGCAAACCACTTCCCGATGCGGTTTAGCCAAAGCAATACCCAAAGCAATGGATGAACAATGGCCCATGGATCCCACAGTCAGGAAATCCTGCTGATGGGATTGACCTTTCTTTTTGCGAATCTCAAAAATTTCCCTTGATGTTTTTCCAGTTGTCGCAACAATGATGTGCCTGTCATCAAGATTCTCTAAAACAATCGTTAATGCCTCTTCTCGTTTGATACGTTGATTATCAGGTTCTTGGATTACTTTGCTATATTTTTCAAAAGTCCCTTTTTTAATTAATAGAACAGCGGGTCTGTTTTCATCTTTCGCTAATTTAACGATTTTCGATATTTTTGATTCAATCTGACCATCATCTTTGAAAATGATTTCATAGGGAATATTCATTGTCTCCAGAAGTTCTATTTGAACTTTCCCTTGTTTTACATGTTGAGGTTCATCTTTAACTCCTGGTTCACCGCGCCACCCAATTACAACCACCATGGGGATGGCATATACATCGGGATCACAAAGTGATAAAAGAGGGTTTATTGCATTTCCCAAGCCAGAATTTTGCATATAAACTAATGGGACAGATTTCTGTGCCAGATAATACCCTGCTGCCAAGGCGACAGCATTACCTTCATTGGCGGTAATAATATGTTTTCCCTTTGGAATAAAATCATCGATACATAAACAAAATTCTTTGAGTAGAGAATCTGGAACGCCCGTAAAAAAATTAATACCGTGAGCGGATAACTTATTATAAAAATCAAGGGGTTTAATCGCCATCAATTAACCTCTGGGATCAGGGAGATAACATCCTTTATTGACATGCAGTATTTATCTGATGCTTCTTTAGATCGGCTATTTTGTAGAATAGATTTTGCTGCATTCATCATAGCCGGATAGGCTGAGCGAAGTAAATGGTTAGCATAAATAATAACATTTACACCTAATTTTTCCAATTCTGATTCATTCATATGGGCATAGGTTGAGGGCACAACAATAAGAGGAACTTTTGTTTCAAATTTTTCAAATTTTTCACAAAACTCAATGATTTCTTTGCCGTTTTTTTCCTTACTGTGAATCATAATTCCATCAGCACCAGCACTGATATAAGCGGCTGCTCTTTTTAGAGCATCTTTCATTCCTTTTTTTAGAATCAGACTTTCTACTCTGGCGATTATCATAAAATCTTCTGTTACCTGCGACCGTTTTCCTTCGTGAATCTTTTGAGAAAAATGTTCGATAGTATCCTGTTCCTGGGGTACCGTTGTCCCAAAAAGCGAATTTCGCTTATCTCCAATTTTATCCTCGATGATGATAGCTGAAACACCTAATCTTTCCAGTGTTTTGACCCTGAACTTGAAATGGCCAATCCTACCACCAGTATCACCATCAACAATGATGGGTTTTGTTGTTACTTCTAATATTTCTTCAATTGTAGAAAACCGGGATGAAAAATCTACAAGTTCTGTGTCAGGCTTTCCTTTAGCTGTTGAATCTGTGAGACTACTTTCCCAAATACCGTCAAATTCAATATTCTTACCATCTCTATTTATACTGGTTTTTTCTACGATCAAACCCGTTAATCCATTATGTGCTTCCAAAATGCGAACGATAGGCTTTATATTAATCAACCGACGTAATGTTTTCATTCGTTTCCCAGGTGTAATACCTTGTGCTTTAACTGCACTGATTAAATCTGTTGATGAAATTCCTTCAGTATATTTAGGCTCAACCAGTGCTCCCCCCCATTCAGCTAAAGCATCAATCACACGTTGACGTATTTCTTTCTGGATACCCGTCTTCCAATCATCTCCATGGACAACATAATCCGGTTTAATAGCTTTTAAATTAGGGACATAATCCAATGATGTTTGGGGAACAACTTTCTCCACTCCTTTAAGATTCTCCACAATAAGTTTTCGCTCATTAAATGAAATAAGGGGTAAACGCTTATAACTGGCAATGGCTTCATCCGTAAGTAATCCAATAATTACTTTTCCAAGTTTGCGCCCTTCAGCGATCACATTCAAGTGTCCTTGGTGTATTAGGTCAGCGGACATACCTATATATACTTTTTTTGATTGTTTATTTTTCATTATATTCATCTCTATTTCGCATAATTAATTAAAATCCTTTTTCTGCAATGGCACCATCGTGTAATCCAGCATTATAATTTTGGTTCGGAATTTGCCAATTTCCATAGCGAAGAGAAAGATACTCTTCTGCATGATTAGGAATATTAATTGTTCGGCCTTCCCATTCAATTGTACTCAATGTATCATAATATTTTCTGTCCACATGCTTTAATGCATTGCTGTCCACCCAGCGATATTTATTCTTCACTGGATAAACACAAAATAAATCTACGTGAAAATTGACCTGTCTTATTTTTTCCCAAGGAGTTTTCACTTTGATCACACGCATATTTCCAGGAAGCCATGAAGTATGAACTCTTCTTCTTTTAATTAAGTAATTTGGTAACAATTTCAAACGAAGTTTCATGATATCATCGGCAGTATCTGCTGGTATTCCGAGATCAGCATCATAGTCCCACGGAATCAAATCACCATCGCGCATAATTCCCAAAAGGGTTCCCGCCTCCAGCCAGTATTTAAACCCATTTTCATTTAAGATATCAATTGTTTTCAATAGCATGTTTTTCATGCGTCGATGATAATCTCCCTCTTGCAACTGGATTTTTTCAAGAGGAGAGTTATTAATCACTTTTGTGAAACTAATATTTTCTAATGTTGAATCGTTCACAATGGAATTATCATCAATACTTGCAATCCATTTTAGGTTTGGATTTTTCCAATTTTCCCCAAAACGGAATTTTAAATATTCTTCAGTTTGGTATGGGACAGGAAATGATTGACCATAAATTTTAATTTCTTCCAATTGATCATAATACTTACCGTCGATTTCTTTACAACTGCGCTTGTCCACCCACCGATAATGATGACGCATTTTATATTTAGGCGTAATAAAAATTTTGAAAGCTTTAGTTTTATGCTTAAAACGACTTAACACGGCAAGACGGCAATATTCATTTTCTATCCATTGCCGTCCTGATTTATTCGGAATTGAATAAAATCGATAGGCGTAACCTAATTGCTTCAATACTACCAATAATTGAGAAAAATACTCACCGGGAATGCTCAATCGTACATTCTTAAAATTTAATAAAGGCAACTCCATTTTCTTTCCCATGAGTGCCAATAAAGTGTTGGTATCCAGCCAAAAAGGGATGTTGTTACTTTTCAATAATTTTACTGTAGTTGAAAAGAGATTTGTTTTTAATTGACGTAAAATATCCATTTATAGATTATAATAGAATTCCGAATTTAACTGAACTGAATATTGTAAAGATTACTGTAAAGCCCTTCTTTCTCCATGAGCTCATTATGAGTTCCCACTTCTTTAATTTCACCTTTATCCAATAAAATAATTTTGTTTGCATTCGTCACAGTTGATAACCGATGGGCAATCACTAATACCGTACGATTAGCCATGAGTGTTTCCAGCGCTTTCTGGACCAATCGCTCTGATTCAGTATCCAAAGCGGACGTTGCTTCATCAAGAATTAATATCGGCGGGTTTTTCATTATGGCACGAGCGATGGCCAAACGCTGACGTTGCCCACCGGAAAGTTTGATGCCTTTCTCACCAATCACTGTTTCAAAACCATCCGCAAGATCATTAATAAATTCCAAGGCATTGGCAGCTTTGGCAGCAGAAATAACCTGGTCATCATATACATCTTTTTGACCATAAGCAATATTGGCTCGGACCGTATCATTAAAAAGAATCGTCTCCTGCGTAACAACACCCATCAACCTTCGTAATGAATTTAAAGAAAGATCCCGAACATCGTGACCATCGATAGTAATTCCACCATTATTTACGTCATAAAAACGGGGGATGAGATCTGCCAATGTGGATTTCCCTGCACCACTGGAACCAACCAAAGCAACAATAGACCCCTTTTCAATTTCGAATGAAATATTTTTTAAAACTTTATCGTCAGATTCATAATTAAAGCTCACATTATTTATCCTGATTTTCTCTTTAAAAGAATCAATTTTCACTGCATCAACTTTGTCCACAATGGTTGGCGGTGTATCCAGAATTGAAAAGACTCGCTCTGCTGAAGCAGCCCCGGTCTGCAACGCAACATTTACCTTACTTAATTTCCTTAAAGGGTCCATCATGGCAAAAAGAAGTAGAATAAATCGCAGAAAATCTTCCGGTGTCAATCCTTCACCGCTTAAAACTTCGAGACCTCCTACCCAAAGTAATAATACCCCAATCATTACGCCGATGGTTTCGGTGATCGGTGAAGCCAACAAACGCAATTTTGCTCTGCGGAGAATTAATTGGAAATAATGATGTGTTTCCTTGAAAAATCGCTGTACCTCATACTCTTCCATGGCAAACGCTTTAACCACACGAATAGATGATAATGTTTCTGTAATAATATTGGTGATACCGGCAATCATGGCAGCGGTGCGTTTTGACTTTCGACGGATACTTCTTCCAATTGATAAAATCGTTAAACCGGCAATAGGAAGAATGATAATTGACAACAAAGCCAGTTTCCAGCTAATAATAAATAAAAGCAATATAAAGGCCAGTAAATTGATGGGTTCAACGAGCAATTGATGAAAACTGGAACCTAATGCACGACGTAAGTTGGCCACATCATTAATGACGATTGATGTTAATTCACCTGATTTTTTCTGATCAAAATAGGAGAATGATAATGCATTGAAATGTTTGTAAAGACGATTTCGCAATTCAGTTATCAAATGGAATTGAACCAATGTCAT
>PVBE012534095.1_pt1 | contig 12605 bp, 12 predicted proteins | sample 1631181 | NCBI WGS metagenome assembly PVBE01 (sample SAMN08397723, study PRJNA350692) | Marine metagenome, whole genome shotgun sequencing project. | isolation source: water | place: Pacific Ocean | collected 2012-04 | reverse complement strand
TGCTTGCTGATGCTAGCCTGCAAGTTGCACCGACCTCAGCAGCCGAAAGCCCGCCCCTGAGATAAACTGCACTGAGCTCCATTATCTCCTCTGCTGTGATGAGGGGTGCCTGCTGCAGCACCCCCATCACAGCCAGACAGTGTTCGATCGTTCCAGGGAAGCTGCTGATCAGGCTGGTGCGGATATTGTCGAACCCGAGCACATGGCGCTCGCGATATTTTCGGTCAAGGCAGGGTCTTGTTACGAGACGTTGAAGGAATTCTCGATCGATCCCGATTACGTGACCATGCTGGTCATGGAGTCCATGGGTTTTGAGGTCGAGGACGCACCGGACTGGTTCTGATCCGGCCGAAAATTCTGTTCGCAGCGCTATCGGCGCAGTTGCTCTACCTCTGTCATCTTTTCGACCAGTTCATCGGTCGAGCGTGCGATGGCCTTGGTGGTCTTGGCGATGGACAGGTAGGCAACAGGCGTTTCTTCGATGCGGTGGCCGCTTCTTTCGATCAGGATGGGGTCGTGTTTGGGGTCGAGCATCTGCACGATGCGCGATGGTACGTAGCACGATAGCGCGGCGCGCCGAAGGTTGTCGGCAGCTTCACCATCACGATCGCCGATGATCGTGATGGTCAGTGGCGGGTAGAAGATCAGATCGACGGCGCGCCCATATCCAGCGACGTAATAGCCGTATTCCTTGTAGTCATCGGCGAAGGATTCGAGGGTCATCACGGCTTCGTCGGATAACTCGTTTCGTCGTGACAGGTGAGAGAGTCGGACCAGTGCTTCGGCCATGACAGCATTGTCGAGAATGCTGCGGTTGCGGTGGCCGCCCGAGGCCTGATAGCCATGGTCATGCAAGATGTCGAAGAAACCGCCGCCCGGTGCTCTCTGCTGCTCGAACACCCTTTCGGCGATGGCTTCGGCCGGCAGCAGCAGATCGGCGTTGCCGGTGTGCTGCGAGGCGTCGATCAAGGCGCCAATGAGATATGCCTGATCCGACAGCATGCCGGGCAGGTGATAGGTGCCGTCCCAGTAGTGATAGGCGGTGCCCTGGCCGTCGAACAGATGCTCGAGCAGGAAGCGCAGAACGCGCATGGCGCAATCCCGAAGCTCGGGCCTGTCCAGGACAAGTGAAGCCTTGAGGAGACTCGAGGCGGCGACGGCATTCCAGCTCGTGTAGATCGTCTGATCCAAAGAGGGCGGTGTTGTCCCTGCTCGCATCTCAGGATCGGTCTGGTAGTAATCGATTTGAGCATCCTGGCTTCCGAAGAAGGCGCCGGTCTTGGTGTCGAGCATGAAGTTCAACATCCATCCGACGATGCCCTCGGCGGTTGAGCGGTAGGAGTCGTTACCGAAGAGCTGGTAGGCTTCCAGGTAGCACAGTAGCCGCTGACTGTTCGTCTCCAGCGTCTTCTCGTAGTTAGGTGTCTGCCAATCGACCGTATGGGAGTAGCGGAAGAAACCGCCATCGATCGGGTCGTGGAGAGCGGACTGATGGACGCGGTTGAGCGTTGTGGTGACGATCTCGCGCATGCGCTCATCTTGATGTTTCGCGGCCCGGACCATCGCGAAATCGATGGCTTGACAGTGGAAGAATTTGGACTTGTCTCCCCAGCCGCCGTAGCGAGTGTCAAATTTCTCGTAGATCGTTTCGGCGATGTGTTCGACCATTCGGTTGTCGAGCACGCCTTGATCTCTACTCGTCCGATCGGTTCCATCATCGCTCCCGATGGCTTCTGGTACGGATCGCCAGGAATCGATAGTGGATTTCAGGCTGGTCAGGAATCCAGCCGGGTCGAGGTCGTCAACCTTTCGGATCACGGTGCCACTGGGGGTGAGACAGGTGATCGTTGGCCAGCTACCGGACCCATAGCGATCGTTCAGATCCGGTCGCTTCTCGGAGTCGATGCGGACGGGCACGAAGCCGGTTTCGATCATGTCGATGACTTCGGGAGCTGCCAGGGTGGTGGCGAGGAACTCCTTGCAGTCCGCGCATCCGGGGGCGGTGATCAGGAGCAAGACGGGCTTGTCGGAGGCACCTCCGGGTTCGAAGGTGTTGGAGTCGAAGTCTTGCCAGTGAATTGTCATGGCCGGGCACTCGACTGCGGTCGCTCGGAGACCCAGCGCGAGGGCGGGGAAACCGTATCAGGTTGGCCGCCCACGGCGAGGTTTGCCCGGCTATTTCACCCCTACATCAGTGTGGATCTGTTGATCCGGGATGAGTTTCAGGGAGGGGGGGTGTTCCTTCACCCCCGGAGTCGGACTGTTCTTCGGGCTCTCGTGGCGAGAATTCCAGGCGGGGTGCATCGGCCCAGAGCATCTCGAGGTCGTAGAACTTGCGGGCTGCGTCGACGAAGATGTGGACGATCACCTCGTCGAAATCCAGGAGCACCCAGGTGCTTTCTACCTGATTGCCGGCCAGATTCCGGCGCAGGCGCCCTGCTTGTTTCATCGTGAAGTCGAGCTCGCTGGACATCGCCAGGGCGTGGCGTGCATTGCGAGCGCTGGCGATGACGAAGTAGTCAGTGATCGCCAGGGGAACCGAGACATCGAGGATGGCGATGCTCTCGGCCTGGTTCTGGTGGAGGAAATCGGCGATGTCGAGAGCCAGTTCTCTTGCTTCGATGGGGGAGGTCTCCAAAAAAATGGTGTTCGGGGGGAGTGTAAAAGAATAGCAGCGAATCGGCGTTTCGTCTCGGTGGTCTGTAGACCACGGAGAGGCCTACAGACCCCAGTTGAGGCCATCACTCACGCTACCGTTCGATGGCGAGGACTCGCGTGCGATGGTTCAGATCGAGGTGGAGGGCGTTGGTGAGATCAGAAGAAGAGGGGTAGCGCCAGGACGGAAGCGATCGACATCAGCTTGATGAGGATATTGATCGAGGGTCCGGCCGTGTCCTTGAAGGGATCGCCGACGGTATCCCCGATGACAGTGGCCTTGTGGACCTCGGAGCCCTTGCCGCCATGGGCACCGCCCTCGACGAATTTTTTGGCATTGTCCCACGCGCCACCGGCGTTTGCCATGAACAGAGCCATCAGGACGCCGGAGCCGAGGGCGCCGGCCAGCAGTCCGCCAACGGCCTGGGCGCCGAAGATGATGCCGACCAGGATGGGGGAGAGAATCGCCAGCAAGCCGGGAGCCACCATCTGGCGGAGTGCTCCCTGGGTCGAGATGAGGACGCAGCGCTCGTAATCTGGTTCCTCGGTGCCTTCGAGCAGGCCCTTCTTCTCGCGGAATTGCCGGCGAACCTCCTCGACCATGTCATTGGCGGCGCTGCCGACAGCCTTCATCGCCATGGAAGAGAAGAGGAAGGGCAGCATCGCGCCGATCAGCAGTCCCATGACCACGGTGGCATTGGCGAGGTCCATGGTGAAGCTTCCGCTGCCTGCTTCCTTTGCGAGGACGACGGCAGCTAGTTGGTAGGTGTTGAACAGGGCCAGCGCGGTCAGGGCTGCCGAGCCGATGGCGAAGCCCTTGCCGATCGCTGAGGTGGTATTGCCGACGGCGTCGAGGGCGTCGGTGCGCTTGCGAACCTCCGGGTCGAGGCCTGCCATTTCCGCCAGTCCTCCGGCATTGTCGGCGACAGGTCCGTAGGCGTCGACACCCAGCGAGATTCCCAGGGTTGAGAGCATGCCGACAGCGGCGATACAGATCCCGTAGACCCCGGCGCAGTGATTGCACAGGAAGACGGTCAGCGCCAGCACCAGGATCGGTGCCCAGGTCGAGGCCATGCCGGTGGCCAGGCCCGCGATGATGTTGGTGGCGGGGCCGGTCTTGCTCTGATCGGCGATGCCCTGGGCGGGAGAGGCCTGATCCGAGGTGTAGTATTCGGTGATCTTGCCGATCACCACGCCGGCGGCGAGGCCGGCGACCATGCTGAGATAGACATTCCACTTGCCGTGTCCTTCCGGAGTCGGATCCAGGAAGAAGAAGGTCACCACGGCCATCAGGCCGACCAGGAGCACCGACGCGGAGATCAACCCGTTGAACAGCGCTCCGTGCAGGTCCGACTCATCTTCTGCCTGCACCCGGAAGGTGCCGAAGATCGACGCAGCGATGCCGAGCGCGGCGAGGACGATCGGGTAGGCCATGAGATCTACCGCATCGCCGCCAGCAGCAGAGGCCCCCAACACGCCTCCCATCAAGACCGTGGCGATGATGGCACCGACGTAACTCTCGAAGAGGTCGGCACCCATACCGGCAACATCGCCGACATTGTCACCGACATTGTCGGCGATGGTGGCGGGGTTGCGTGGATCGTCTTCGGGGATGCCGGCTTCGACCTTGCCGACGAGGTCGGCGCCAACATCGGCAGCCTTGGTGTAGATGCCGCCACCGACGCGTGCGAACAGGGCGATCGAAGAGGCGCCGAAGGAGAAGGCGAGGATGTCACGGACATGTTCGCCGTAGATCAGCATCAAGGCACAAATGCCACCGAGGCCGAGGCCGACGACCGTCAACCCCATGACCGTGCCGGAATTGAAGGCCACGGTCAGGGCCTGAGGCAGGGATGTCTTGGCGGCCTGTGTTGTCCGGACCGCTGCGCGCGTCGCGGTGTGCATGCCGAAGTAGCCCGCACCCGCTGACGAGGCGGCACCGAACAGGAAGGCTATCGCCTGACGCCAGCCGAAGGTTTCGTCCATGGCGAGCATGGCAACGAAGACTGCAGCGACGAAGACCGCGAGCCATCTGTATTCGGCGAACAAGAAGGCCTTGGCACCGTTCTGGATATGCCGGGCGATCTTTTGCATGGTCGCATCGCCGGCGTCATTGCTCATGATCCGTATGTAGAGCGTGATTGCATAGGCGATCGACCCGATCGCGCAGCCAAGTCCGAGAAGGTTCCAGAACGTCATGATATTGGGGTCCGTCGATAGAGATCGGTTAGCGGTTCGAGGCGGTTTTCAAGGTGCCCCGCCAATGGGGACGGCACCATAGCCACGGTTTAGCGTGGTGCCAAGGAAATGTGAGGGCACGGGTGCGTGCGGTATCCGAGCAGATCAGTCGCGCAGGATGGCTCGAAGCAGGGTTTCTGTATTTGCGCCGGGATCGCGTTTGTATGCCTGGAGGACCTTGTTTCTGGCTTCCTTCTTGCTGTAGCCCAAGGCGATGAGGGCCGCGATGGCATCTTCATGGCCGAGAGCTTCGGAGGAACTCTCGGCCTGAAGGGCGCCTGAGGACTTGTTCTCGGAGTTGGGCGATGGCTCGACGTAGGTCTCCGAGGGGCCTTCCGCCAGCAGCGCCTTGCGGCGGCGACGGCGGCGGAGCCAGTATGTGGCGATGACGATGATCCCGGCAGCGATCAGGGTGATCAGGAGGCCGCGTTCGAGTTTCTGCATCTGCTCGACCACCTCGTCGATGATGGACCCGAATTCCATCCCGACCCAAACAAACAAAGGCACCACGAGCAGGATGCCGAGCAGGTCAAGGGTGAGGAATCGTCGCCAGCGCATCTTCATGGTGCCGGCGGTGAAGTAGGCGACGATCCGCAGGCCGGGGAAGAATCGCGCGAAGAAGATCACCAGATCCCCTCGCCGGCGGAACCATGTGTCGAAGGTGGCCAGGCGCTGATGGGTGATCAAAAGGCGAAAGGGCCTGAGACGCAGTAACCGGCTGCCGAAGATTCGCCCGAGAGTGAAGGGGATCACGTCACCCGCGAGGATCGAGGCTGCACAGGTCGCCATCATCGGCAAGGGATCGGCAAGATCCTTGAAGCAGATGTATCCGGCAGAAATGGCCACGAGTTCTTCGGGCAGGGGGAACCCCAGACCGGCCAGGAGATAGATCGCCGCAACCCCCATGTAGGGATAGTTGGTGAAGATCTCGACGAGCCAGTCGAACATGATGCTTACTCGGGCAAGAAATGGGCGATGCCTGTGAGGAGCGGATCTGCTAACAGGTCGCCTTTCGTGATACTGACGTCACCACCTAGATAGGCTTGAAGGCGCTCGAGCGCCGCGATATGTGGCGCTGCGAGTCCGGTGTTCTGGGTTATCGCGAGCATCTCGAGGGCGCGGGAGATGAACTCGTTGGCGCGAGAAACGTCGCCTGTGGCCAGGGCCGTGCCGACCAGTCGCTTTGCCAGGAAAGCCCGGCGGTCATGGAGAGATGCGGAGGGTTTGGCCTTCTCCGCGAGCTTCAGATAGACGTCTGCGAGCTCGCTCACTTCCATTCCGGTCCTGAGTCGAAGAGCTGTGGCCAGTTCCTTGTCCTGGTCTGCCCGCAGTTCGAGTAGCAGGGCCATGGCAATGCGGATCTCGTCCGTCTTTCGCGGGCAGATGGCGGCCGCTTCTTCGAGGAATTGCATTGCCGCCAGCAGGCGGTCGAGAGCTTGCTCGGTGTTGGGCGCCTTGCGTGATGCTTCGAGGGCCAGTTCGCTCGCAAAGAGAATGTGGCCGTCTGCCCACTGGGGGATGAAGCGCAGGAGGAACCTGCCGCGTTCCACCAGCTGCCCGGTGGTGCCGAACTGCCTCGCCGTTTCGAGGCCTGGCCACAGGAATGGCAGGAACAGGGGGCGGGTGAGGTTGCGGACCAGCGCTGTGGGTACGGGAGGCTGGGGGCGTGGGGTCAACGCGGCCCCGGCATAGCAAGCTATCCCCGCCATGAAATAGATCGCCCAGTGGATCACTGTTTATGCTCCGGAAGGAATCTCGCGACAAAGCCGAACAGAACCACGAGCAAAAAGGAAGGAACTCCCTCCAGGATCGTGTCGAGATAGCCCAACCAGCGGCCTTCGGCGAATCCGGCAATGGCGCTGGAATGAGGTGTCAGGCCGAGCAGGGTCAAGAGCAGTAGCCCCGCGAGGCCGAGAATCGTCGATACGCCTCGGGAGAGGTGGCGTCGCCCCAGCCAGCAGCAGGCGAGGACCACCAGGAAGGGCCACAGGTAGCTGGCGGCTGCAACCATGGCATTGGGCAAGGGAGGGTGGGGGCTGGCTGCCACCCCCTCGACGGCCTCGGAGCCAAACGTCAGCAGGAGCCCGGAACCCGGCAACAGCTCGATATCGAGGGTGCTGATGGACCGCGGTGGGAAGGTGATCTCGAGGTTTTCGCGACTGCCGGTGATGGCGACCGGCTGGCGAGTCAGGGGGTCGGCTCCGGCATGGACGAGGATTTGCGCGGGCTTGTATGAATTGCTCACCAGGGCGGCCAGCGGTCGGAGTCGCAAGCTTTTGATCGGCTCACTGTCATCGCATTGCAGGCGTAGCCGTTTGGAGCCGTCGGGCCCCGGAGCCAGTTCCTGTCCTGATACCGGCGAGAAGTTCACGTGATCATGAGCGTTGATGGGGGGAAAACCGGCCAGCCCGAGAAGGAACTGGAAAGCGGTGGCCGTGACGATCAGGGCCAGGAGTAGTCCTGCCGTTGCGCCGGCAGCGGCGGCGAGGCAGCCATCGAGTGGCCCTGTTCGCAAGCGGCGGATCATGGCAGCCCCGGGCTGATCGCGGCTGAACAGGGGCCAGTCCTTGAGCACCGTGATCAGCGCGACGGCCGAGAGGGTGAAGGCTGGCAGATGGAGCCACAAGCCCGCGATCAGGGCGGCACCTTCACCGGAGCCTTCCAGGGGAGGCTGGCTGTAGAGGCACCCCCAGGTGACGGGAAGCAACAAGATCAGCGGCAAGGCCAAGCCTCTCATCGTCATGCGCAGGCAAAGCAGCAGGGTTCTCATGGCCTGGCCTTCCTGAAGAGTGCGAAGAGATGTTCGCGTTCACGCCCGATCTTCACTATCTCGCCACCGGCGGCGGTCACGGCGGACTCGACCGTTGCCAGGCCTGCGTCATCAAGCCCGCGGATCACCAGCGAGCGGTCGCCAGTTCCGAGAAGGTCCTCGAGGGTTCCCTGGGCGTGGCATTGACCCTTGTCCATGAGGTAGATGCGGGTGCAGATCTGTTCCACCTCCTGGAGGTGATGTGAGGCCATGAGGATGGCGCAGTTTCCCTCCTTCTGGAGTTCTTGCAGGAGGTCCATGACGATCAGCGAGCCCTTCGGATCGAGTCCGGAGGTCGGTTCATCGAGGAGCAGGACCTTCGGCTCCGACAGGAGCGCGGCAGCCAGTGCCAGACGGCGCGTCATCCCTGTGCTGTAGGTGCCGATGGGTTGTCGCTTTGAAGGATCGAGGCCGAGGCGTTCCGCCCAGAGGTCGGCGCGGACGCGTGCCAGGGATCGTCGCATCCCGACAAGTTCGCCAAGATAGCTGAGAAACTCCATTGCCGAGAAGTCAGGGAAGGGCAGGGGGCCCTCGGCCTGATAGCCGACATCTCCGATCAGGGCGCGGTCAGTGGGATGGTGGCCGAGAACCTTCACTTCACCAGCGTTCGGTCGCTGGCTCCCGGCCAGGATGTTCAGCAAGCTGGTCTTCCCGGACCCGTTCGGTCCGAGGATGCCGACAATTTCGCCCGGTGAGGCGGCGAGCTGGATTTTGTCCAACGCGGTGACCGGGGGATGGCGGAACCATCCCCGATAGGTCAGGGACAGGGCTTCGGCAAGGATAAAGGCTTCCATCTCGTAGTCAGCATCCGGCATGTTATCTTCCAAGACTCAGGTTTTCTCATGTCGTCATGGGGCTGCTGACTGTGCAATTATTTTTTGAGATGCCCGATGGAGATCGCCAGGCTGTTCGGGATGGCCTGGTGCTGGGTCGCGTCAAGGGCTGCGATATTGTTCTCGACGATGCGAAAGTTTCGCGACGACATGCCCGGTTGGTCCTTCAGGGCGGGGTTGCGGAGATCGAAGATCTCGACAGCAGCAATGGTACCAGGCTCAATGGCAAGGAGATCAGCCGGCGATTGCTGCGCGATGGGGACAGGATTCAGATCGGTTCTACCGATATTATTTTCCGAGAACTGGAGGATGGGGCGGGTGGCATCGGCGAGGCCGATGTGCCCGGCCGGATCGAGATTCGAGAGCCCGCGCCCGACGCACCTCCTCCCGAGGCCGCTCCGCCTCCGAGTGCGCCAGAGGCTCTTCCTCCAGCGGCGAAGGCGCCCGAGGTCGATCGGGTTGAGTTTGCCGATGAAGTGGTGGAAGTCCGGCACCGCGAGGTGCCTTCGGGCATGCCGCGCCCTGATGATGCTGCTCAACCCCGTGTCGACCGTGGAGTTCTCCAGTTCAGCAAGCACGCCAAGGCAAGCGACCAGGATCGTGGCTTTCTGGGTGACGACATGGCGCAGATGTCGCCGGGGTTTCGAGCAGGCCTGCTGATCGCAGCCCTGATCGCAGCGCTCGTGCTGGGCTATTTTGTGATGAAGTTTGTTTCCGGCTAGCCTCGGGCCGAGGCCTCGCGCCACAGGGAAACCAGCTCGCCGCCCGCTCGTTGCCAGGAAAATTCTCGGGCTCGGGCGATCCGCCGGGCTCTGTCTTCGGGGCGGTCGGTTCCTTCGGCGAGGGAGGATAGCGCTGTCGCCCACGCGCTCGCCTGAGTGCCAGGAAGAACGACGCCCGCTTCGCCAACGACCTCCGGTAGCGCGCCGCGATCGCTGACCAGCGTGGGCTTTCCTGCCGCGAGGGCTTCCAGTGGTGTCATCCCGAAACCTTCGTAGAGGGAGGGGGTCAAGACGGCGCTGGTTTCCTGGTAGAGATCGCGGAGTCGTTGTTCGGTCACGACACCCAGAAAGGAAACTCGTTCACTGATTCCGAGATCAGCAGCATGCCCGCACAGCCAGTGGCTATCGCCGTGATCTGCGCCTGCGAGGAACAGTTGGTGCCGGCTCGAGTGAGTTTCTGTGAATTGGGCGAAGGCGGTGAGCAGGAGTTCCAGATTCTTGCGTGGTTCGAGATGCCCGACGTGCAAGAAGAAAGGCGGATCGGCAAGAGGCGGAGGATCCTCCCTGAAGAAGTCCTCATCTATTCCCGCCGGTATGACGCTGACGGTCGGCGCGATCCTTTTGAAGGATTCTCGCAGGTGCTTCGCCGTGAATTCGCTGGGCGAGATCAGCCGGTGAGCCCGCGCCAAGGATCGGCGAAGGATGCGCCGAGAGATCGTGCGTGGACGACGTCTGAAGTCTGTCAGATCGCGAAGATCGTGGATGGTGAGGATGGCCGGGCAAGGCAGCCCCGCTGGTACCGGCAGAGAGGACAGGTCGAACACCGTTGCACCGAGGGAGCGCAGGGCTGCCGGCAGGTGGCGTCGCTCCCGCCATGCCCGCCGCCAGGTCGGTTGTGCTGGAATGTCGATCGCCCGCAGGTCGATCTTGTCAGGAAGCGTCGGTGGAGATCCATCGGGAGAATGGAGCAGAGTGAGGCGTTCGCCTTCCTGCAGGTGCGGACAGGCTGCTTCCAGAAGACCGAGAAGTCGTCGGCTGGCGCCAGACGGACGATCTTCGAGCAACCAACCAGCCACCACGGCGTGCATCGCAGTCACCCTGCCAGCCTCCTGTGGATGGTGAGCCAGGCCTCGGCGTTGTTCTCCACCGAGAAGGCCCGCGCTCGCTCGAGCCCGTTTCGGCGAAGAGTCTCCCGCAGTTCCATGTCTCGGTGGATGCGGCCGATCGCTGCTGCCATGTCGTCGAGGTCGAGCGGGTCAGCGTGCAGGGCCGCGCCCCCGGCGATCTCATCGAGACTTCCGGTGCGGCTGCACAGGACCGGGGTTCCAGTGGCGAAGGCCTCGACAACGGGGAGGCCGAACCCATCGAAGAGCGTCAGGTGCAAGAGGGCTCGGCAGGAGTGTAGTGCGCGGATCTTCTCATCTTCCTCCAGCCATTCGTGTCCCGGTCCGATGATGCGTAGCGATGGCAGGTCGTCGTCGTGCCTTCGGGCGAGTTCGTGGGCGCGACGAACACGTTCAAGGTTCTTGCGTGGCCGCTGATCTGCGAGAACCAGGAAGGGGCCACAGAGTTGCTCCGGACGAGCCGGAGTTTCGGGTTGTGGCACTCCGTGTGGAATGTAATGCAAACGAGGGGAAGCCTCTTCGCCGGCCCAACGCAGAAGGTCATCTCGGGTCCGCTGCGATGGGACGATCACGGCGGAAGCTTTCCTGGCGGCGCGTTGCACGGCCAAGCGATGACGCATCCGGCAACCGTCTTCGCGCAAGGGCACCGGCGACATCCAGGGAAGGTCATGGACCGTCGCCACGGTGGGGCAGGGGCACTGTCGTGGTAGTGCGGCAACGGGACTGTGGAGCAAGGCGGCGCCGATCTGCCCGAGGGTTTTTGCCAGCCTTCGCCGGCGCAGTGGTCCTGGCCGGGGTGCTGGCAAGATTTCAATTCCTTCGAACCGTGGCTCGTCGGCCCCTTAGGGGAGGAGGAGCACACATGTTCGTTCGGCTCGCGGCGCATAGTGTTCGAGCGAGGTCAAGAAGGAGCCGCCGACACCCGTCACCGGTCCATCGCCCAGGATCGTTCCGTCGAACACGATGGGAGCTTTCACAGGGGGCTCCCCGCAACCTCAGGAGCAAGGGCTTGCCGGTATGCCCTGGCGTAGCCGTTCGCGGTGTCTGCCCATGAGAATCGGGCTGCCCTCTGTCGACCTTTTTGTACCAGCTCCCTGCCGAGGTCTCGATCGTTCAGGACCGCACCGATCGATTGTGCGATCTTTGCCGGTTCGTTTGCGACGCAGTAGTGAGCTGCCGTGCCCAGCACTTCCCGCAAGGCCTCAGCATCGCCTGCGATAACGGGTGTCCCGAGAGCCATCGCCTCGAGAGGAGGAAAGCCGAAACCTTCGAGGAGGGATGGGTAAACGAGTGCGCGTGCGTTTGCGATGTGAGCGTAGACCGTTGCATCATCGGCCTGCTGTAGCCAGCGAAGCCATCCCTGGTTCTGGGCTTTCCGCAGTGCGTCTACCGTTTCGTGGCATTCCCAACCGGGGCGACCGATCACGACCAGCAGTGGCCGGGGGTCCGGCAAGAGTTGCCACGCCTCGAGCAAGCGCTGGTGATTCTTGCGCGGTTCGATGGTGCCGACGCAGGTCACGAATGAGCGCTCAGGGATGGGGTTGGGTCCAGGCTGGGCTGGCACGTGATCCGATCCGAAGGGTACGACCACGAGCTTGCTCTCGGGCAGGCCGAGGAGCTGCCGTGCGGATTTCGCGGTGGCCCTCGTGGGTGTGACAATCAAGCGAGCTTGCTGCGCTGCACGGTGACACCGTTCCAGAAGGACAGCACTCTGCTCGGCACCGTGGTAGTTCTCGTCCTCGGCAAAAGCCAGATCGTGCAGGGTCAAGACCACGGAGCTACTGGCGATGGGCGGGTGGATGTAGTCTGTCCAGTGGAACACGGGTACCGAGGCGCATAACCGTTCCGCGCCAAGCCCGAGCCGTGACAGTATTGGCAGGGAGCGGCCAGGGACGGGCCAGCGATGAAGGCGAGCTCCTGCCGGCACCGTGGCTGGCACGCGCGCGCGCGCCATGCTGTGTGCGAAGAGTTGCGGCTCGATTTCACCCTTTGCTGCCAGGGCGCGAACCAGTTCGCGCACGGCGCGCCCGATGCCGGATGTGGTGAGGACCGCAGGTCGATAATCAATGCCAACGCGCATGGCCGCATGACAGTGATAACAGATGGAAGCCACAAGACGACGGGCCGATCGGCCGGGTTTGCTTCGACGGCTGTGATCACCCGATCCTGCGGTGTTTTCTGCACATCCGGGGTGGGGGGCGTCGCCCCGGCACGATGTCCCGGA
>PVBE010931719.1_pt1 | contig 12605 bp, 10 predicted proteins | sample 1631181 | NCBI WGS metagenome assembly PVBE01 (sample SAMN08397723, study PRJNA350692) | Marine metagenome, whole genome shotgun sequencing project. | isolation source: water | place: Pacific Ocean | collected 2012-04 | reverse complement strand
TGGGTGACCCTGAACAGACCATCCCGATCGGTGCAGAAGTCGCCGCCGTGTTTGAGCATCATCTTGATGATGATCCTGTGCATACATTACTACAATGGCAACTGACCTAGAGGGAAAGCGGCACGTCGACACATTAAATCATCAGTAAGGCGTTAACGAACGGCAGTAAAAACAACAACCTGAAAAAGGAGCTTCATCCATGAACAAAAGAAGTTTGCAAATACTACTATCGTCACTTTTGCTTTTGATTGTTTCGAGTGCGCAGGCTGCGAGACCCCCTTTTTGGCAACATGAAGAAGTAGTTGAAAAATACCTGGAGATTGGGTTGTCAGACCAGGAAGCTGTGAGATTTCATATTGCCGTCACGGACTATCTTTATGAAGTCGAAGCCATGGTTGATAAGACGGTACGTCGAAACGATACCGGTGCTCGGCCTGTTTTTATCTCAAGTGAATATTGGCTCAAGTGAATATTGGCTGATTTATGGCTGAGATTTCATCAAAACAGGAGTAATCTTCCTTCTTATTCTTGAAAGTGCTGTAAAAAATGGCCTGTAGCCATCAAATCATACTTGCAGATTTCTTAGAATAAGGCGTTAATGTTTTCTGTACTCTTTCATGTGAGTAATATTAATCTATAACTTTGTAACAAATATTCAAGGAGAAGCAATATGTCTGCTGAATCAGCTAAAACATTTCTAGAAAAAATGAGAACCGATGATGACTTTGCCAAGAGCGTTACTGACGCCGCCACAAAAAAAGAACGTTCTGACTTTGTAAAAGCCGCTGGCTTTGATTTCACGACGGAAGAGTTCAACGAAGAGGTGGGGGCACTGTCTGACGATGACTTGGATGGTGTGGCAGGTGGAGTTGCTCGAGGAGGAAGAAATATTGGAAAGATTAGTTTATCTGCTAGATTTAGCAGTAATGTCATTTCAAAAGGTGGTCTCTCTACAGATTGCCAGAATGATGGCAATGAGAGCGTTTGTGTTTGCGGGTAAGTGAATCTCTGATCTTAAGTTAAAATTCAGATATAGCACGATAACAAACGGGCCGAGTCCCTTCGTGGATAGCTGGTCATCGGCGTGTTTGAGGGGAAGAATATCTCTATAAAATGAGTCGTATTCATTAATTGTACGCGGATTTGTAGTTCGTTATTGGTAAATAATTTGTGAATGAAAGGCCATAGAAAAATAAAAGTACTTCAGGATGAAATGCGATTCAAGTTATACGTTTAGTCATAAGGGAGAATCCTTCAGATTAAATTTGGAGACACTCTCTTCTGTAATAATAGATCCAGAATTACCTAATCCGAGTGAATCGGACTCCAAGCGCTCGGGTACCTATGACAATTTCGGCCGGGCAGAGCGGACCTCAGACACGCTCATCAAGAAAATTGCACTCAATGTGGCTCAGAAATGCAACTTGGGCTGTGTCTACTGTTTTGCTGGAGATGGCAGCTACGGTAATGCGGGTACTATGAATGAGTACACTGCCTTTAGGTCAGTGGATTGGCTCATCGAACAATCTCAAGATGAACCGAACATTGCGATTAGCTTCTTTGGCGGAGAACCGCTTCTCAATTTCTCTCTGATCAAGAAAGTGGTTCCCTACGCTAGAGAAAATGCCAACAAGGCCAACAAAAAAGTTAGCTTTAATATCGTGACCAACGGCACTTTGTTGGATGACAAAAATATCCATTACTTCAAAGAAAACGGGGTGGTGGTTCATGTGAGCTTTGATGGCCCCAAGGAAATTCAGGATTTACAACGGCCCTTCAAAAATGGCAAGGGCAGTTATGATGCCACGCTACCCCGGTTAAAAAAGCTTCTTTCAGCTCTACCGGAATCACGGTGCCATGCGGTGGTCTATGATAGCTCCGACATAGAACAGTTAAGAGAGTCTCTTACTGCCATCGGATTTAGTGAGTTACACTTTATGGTGCCTTCGACCCTGAGTGCAGAAATGCCTTCTGCGTCCAAGGGACCGACCTCAGGTGAAGAGTTACCAAAATGCAACGGTCAGGCTCTTGGAACGTACTTGGGTAGCAATGCCGCTCAAAAAATTCCAGAGGTGCAGGTATCGACCTTAGATCAACAGGGTGTGGCTGACCGTGATCATAAAGACATGATGCTGAGATTGGAAACCATGGCTGATGATCTTTTAGCGTATATTCAGCAAAGAGACCTTCGATACTTTGACAAGTTTGCGCGACCGTATATCAGAAACCGCTATAGAAGAATGTTGAAGCAGATGATTACGGGGACAAAAATTCACTTTCCGGATTGTGGAGCTGGCCGCAAATTTATGGCTGTATCCTGCGAGGGCCAGGTGTATCCCTGTCACCGGTTTGTAGGAATGGAAGAACTCACTGTTGGCGATGTAGAAAATGGAACACTTGATCGTGATCCCTACGTGGAGGGCGATGCCGAAATTTGTGACGAGTGCAAAGGTTGCCATGCAAAATATTTTTGCGCGGGGGGATGCTATTATGAGAATTTTTCGGCAACAGGATCTGCCTTTGAACCAGATACTGAATATTGTCGGTTGATGAAGCGGATGACTGAGTTAGTCGCAGCCACTTATGCAAGATTGACGCACGAGGAAAAAAACTTCGTAATCGATGGATTGAATGCTGTTGCCATAGAAGCAGAGAAACCCTCGTGTCCACTTGATATGTTTTAGAGGAGAATTGAGGGTGACGAAATCAAGCTCCTATCATATCTTTAAAGAAGATACTAAAACCTTTCTGATTGATCCTGACGCCATGCTCGTTAAGGAAATTGATGCTGATACAGCCGCAACACTAAATGAAGAACAACACAAGGTCATCCCCGTCAGCGAATTCTCGTTTGACAGCGAGGCCGAGCTAACAAACGAAGAGCATTGCGGTCATTGTGAAACAAATCAGAGTTATCATCAGCCCCATGGGATAGTGGGTGAAACCAGTGAGCCCTTTGTTCCAGAGGCCATTATCACCATCGCGCTCTTTATTGCTCAGAAATGCAATCAAAGTTGTACTTATTGTTACGGCGGTGACGGTAAGTATGGCGGCTCTGGCAAGATGAGCGAAGAAACGGCCTTTGAGTCCATTGATTGGTTGTTAGAGCAATCCCAGGAGGCTGAGCAAGTTTATGTTGGCTTTTTCGGTGGGGAGCCTTTGCTGAATTTTAAGCTGATGAAGGCAGCGGTGAGCTATTCAAGAAAAAGAGAGTCTGAAACCGGCAAAAAAATAAATTTCAGTGTATTTACGAATGCGACACTCTTGAATAATGAAATAATAGAATTCCTCGAAGTTAACCAATTCTCGGTTCATGTGAGCTTTGACGGGCCGAAAGCCATTCAAGATTCACAAAGACCCTTCCGTAAGGGAGTAGGGAGTTGGGATGTCACCGTTCCAAAACTCAAACGCCTGCTAAAATCGTTTCCCGAGGCAGGGTGCAGGGCCACGGTCTTTGATTTTTCGGATTTGCTGAGTGTGGAAAAGGCTTTACATGAAATTGGGTTTAAAAATACTGATCTGGTGCTGGCGGCGCCTTCGCTTTTTACCAACCAATCCGATGCCATTAACTATGAACGTGTGCTTGAAGGGGTGGAGCGGGAAGCCAAACTGTTCTACGAAAAGATCAAAGCGAGAGATGAAAGCTGGTTTAATGGAAAAAAGGTTAAGGGGTTGTGGGGGCGATCATTACGACAAGGCGTAGAGCTTTTCTTAAATGGCCCAAGGCGTCTGTTTCGTTGTGCTGCTGGCAGACGTTATGTGGCTATTTCTGCACAAGGTGAGATCTATCCTTGTCACCGACTTGTGGGAACTGAAGGACATCACTTGGGGGAAATTTCTGATACCGATATTGAACGAAAAATATATCATGTGCCAGTCTATGCACAACAGTCAAAGTGTGAAAAATGCATAGCAAAACACTTTTGCCTCGGTGGTTGTTATCACGAGAATTTAGGAGCGACGGGGTCGGCATTTGATACCAATGAGGAACGTTGTAATGTGGAGAGGCGAATTGCTGAGCATGCAGCTTCAATTAGTCTTCGTTTAGGTGACGAGGATATTGGATTCTTGTTCCGAAGAGGGATCATCCAACAGACCGCCTGCCCCTTGGATCTATTTTGATACCAGACTACTTTATGCGATAAACCCGAGTAGGAATGGGCGTCTGAAAATGCAGATGCAAAATAACAGTCGAAGGGTACCACCTGTTTAATCATGAGTTCTAAGGGAGCTTAAGATGGAACACCACGGAGTACATATCTTTGGATGCTATGGTCGCCGATTTGCTCTTGATCCGGAGAACGTGGAAGTGTCTGAGCTGGGTGAGCCGAATCTTCGCAAGATGGAGCAGGGGGACGTATCCTCCAGAGCCATTCGGGCGTACCAAAAAGCCCTAGATAACGCCACTGACCCCCCCCCGGTCGCATCGTCTTTGGAGTTTGAAAATATCACTGATATCGCTTTGTTGGTATCCCAGGAGTGCAATCTTCGCTGTGTATATTGCTATGCAGATGGAGGGCGATATGACTCGGGGGGGTACATGAAAGAGGAAACGGCGTTGCAATCAGTGGATTGGCTTATTCAGCATTCCGGTGATCAAGAAAGAATATGTATCAGATTTTATGGCGGAGAACCTTTTCTGAAATTTGATTTGATAAAAAAAGTGGTGAATTATTCCAAGCGTCGCGCTGAGGAAGTGGGTAAGAGAATACACTTTTGTGTCACTACCAATGCCGTCTTGCTCAATGCTGAAAGCATCAATTTTCTGAAGGAAAACAATATTGATGTGGTGGTTAGCATGGATGGACCCAAGGATATTCAAGATATGCAAAGACCCTGTGTAAATGGCGAGGGAAGTTATGAAAAAACCGTGAAACAGGTCAGGTCACTATTAAAAGTGCGCCCTGAAACCTTCGCTCGTGCAACTGTTTATGATGATTCCCCAAAAGAGAAAGTGATAGAAGGCTTGCGAGAGATCGGCTTCAAAACGCCTTTACTGACGCATATTTCCGGTTCGATGTTTTTAGAATCGAGTGCAAAGCAGGACGACGACAAATTGATGTCTTTGATTGAGCAAGAAGGGGAAAGTTTTCTGAAAAACTTACGTGATCGTAATGAGACTTACTTTAATCAGGGTCGCATCGCCGTGATGTGGGGGCGAATGATTAGGCAGGCCATGGAATTATTTATTTCTTCTTCGAAAAAAACCATCCATTGTAGTGCGGGTCGGTGGTATGTCGCTATATCTTGTACTGGTGAAATCTACCCTTGTCACCGATTGGTGGGTGTTGAAAATGAAAAGATAGGCAATGTATTTGAAAACGCCTTGGAACGCGATGCTTATCGGGCAGGCCCCCTTCCTCACCAGGAGAAATGCCAAAGTTGTTTTGCTCGCTATGTCTGTGCGGGCTCTTGTTTCCATGATAATTTGACGGCCACTGGGTCCATTTATGAAACGGATGAAATCTGGTGTAGTTTGGTTCGTCGTACGGTGGAGTATGGTGCTGCGATAGCGGGTAGTCTGACTCAGGAGGACAAAACATTTTTGCAATCGCAAGAGTGTATCCCGACGGAATCGGCCTGTCCCCTGGATCTATTTTAGTATTGTTATACAGTGGCGGTGAAACCGCCATTGTATAAGTAGCGCTGCACTAGAAGAGCATTTGCGTGAGGGTGTTGATTTTCGTTTGCTCGATCATGCTCAGCAGTTCTGCTGCAATCTGTCGAATATCATCTTGCTCGTCTTCCAATGCCTGAGTTAAAGGTTGGATGGCTATGTCGACATCGGGAAGACCCATTTGAGTGATAGCGGAGAGCGCATTTTTTCGAACCTCAGCATCGGAGTCGCTCACCTTATTAAGTAGAGAGGGCAAGGCGGCGGTGGCCTTTGTGCCGAGTTTTCCTAAGGCTGTGCTGGAGATTTTTCGAATGCCGGCGAGGGGGTGGTCCAATGCTGCGATTAAGGCGGTCAATGAAGTAGGCCCCAATTTCCCCATCATCAACACTGCATCATATTTATCTTGGGTGCTTTCGGACTCCCAAAGAGATGTTTCAAGCCCGCTCACGGTCGGCAGTTGTGGATGATAAACGGTGCCGTAGGATTGTTCTTGACATCCGCAGGCCCATATACCGCCCTTTGGATCAACAAAAAGCTCTCTGCAACAACATCCTTCCCGATCTGAAATTTCTGCCGCTCGGCCTTTTGCAAAAGGTTTCTGGTCTCCTCCATTAGTCACATCGCGTAGTTCTCTTAAGTCTCTTGTGTCTAGATTCTCACGAGAATCGCTCTTCTTAAAGGCTGATACCACGGTGTCATCGATTTTATCGTGATAGGAGTCTTGGGAGAGTGCAGCACCTATTATTCCCTTTCGCGCCAAGTCAGCCAATAGAAGCGCTTTGGCTTTCTTTTTGCCGTTAGTGGCCACCCAGGGGGGGCCGTTAGAGGTGTTAATCAAAGATAGTGCCAGATACTCGTGAAAGTGAGGGTGTATAGTGGGTTCTCCTCCGCCCAGAGAAATAGTTTGCTCCATATCATGAGCTAGATTGCATGATTTGAGAAAGGTCGCACGATCCATGTCCTCACCTTCAGGGGCGCACGAATAACAGCAGTGTGCGCAGAGCATATTGCATCGAGTGGTGATTTGAAGATACATAAGCTACTCCACCTCCTAATCACGGGGGCAAACGCCCGCCTCAATGAGATGCTGTGTGAGCAAAGCTTTGATTTCATGCTCAATGGTTGAAGTTTCTTGATCTAATACTGGAGCCAGGTCGTTTTCCGATAAATGTTCGTAGACGTTCATAAGCGATTCCATTTGAGGAGAAGAAAATTCGAGTTCTTTGCTTCGATCCTGACGAGCGTCAACGGCCTTAATGGCCCAAGATAGGTCACCTCTTCCGATCCAGTGGAGTAGTGTTCCTAAGACCCCCTCAGGGTCATTAAGCAGTTTTTCGTACTTCACGATTTTGAAACTCGCGAGAGGGTTGTCATTCGAATGATCTGCGGCGGTGTCCCCGGAAGCCTGTTTGGTCTGACGCTGAAGCTCTCTGTGATGTAGCCACTGGATAGCCCGTACTTGTTCCTGCCTCATCTTTAGGGCTTGAAGACGAAGAAGGTGGGGGTCATCAGTGAGCTCTCCGAGTTCAATACGAGATTGAAGTACCTTCCTGGGGTTTCGGATCATGTAAACAACTCGGTCAACCAAGGCGTCGTGACAATTGGGGAGCGCATGGCTAAAGACTTTTATGATTGTGCCATCATAAAATCGATGTTGAGCCTCCAGGCCCTCTCCGCAGATAGAGGGGTATTCCCAATATCCGTTGATATTATGCCGACTTAATTCAGCCTGTTGATGGACACGGCTATCTGAAAGGAAATCACAACCGCGGTCAAGAATTTGATCGGCTGCACTATTTTTGGTCTCTGGTCTTATGGGAAATTTAAAACCACCGATGGGGACGCCTGCCTCACGAAGAAGATACATCATCATGGAGGTTCCACTGCGTTTCGTACCTGTCACGACGTCAAACATCCCGTTCGCTTTGGGCATTTAATTTCCTTTTCCAATTAATTACCAACTCTACTGTAGCCCAAGAGTAGGCCATAGCTCAAACACCGGGGCAAAGAGTAGTCATTTATGGAATCCCTTACGTCCCGTAAAGCCTTATAAATCTCGCGCAAAAGACACAAATGACATCAGCGGATAATGGCAGAAACGACGTTTTTAGATTTTAAAATCTCTCGTCCTTAACAACGTGCCGGTTCGAGTCCGAAAGCTCACCGATTCGACTAAAAATTTTTGCCTCTAATCCCGCAAAAAACTTAAATCTCACTTACGGCTCTCACAGTTATCCTTGCAGATTTCTCAGAATAGGTCGTTAAAGGTTCCTATACTCGGCATCACGTATTTCGACAGGCGCTGCCGCCATTCACTATCAGTCAGGGCGCGAGTCACCATGAATGAATGCTGCAAAAGGTATAGCATTGCCTGAGCTTCACGACGCCCAGCAGCGATTCCGCGGGTGGATTGGTAGGGGACAACGAGAGGAGAGGAGAGTGAACCCATGAGCACCAACATGAACGCCGTGGTCATCGAGGAACACGGCGATGCAGACGTTATGAGTTACCGAGACATTGAAATGCCGGCGCTGCAGCCGGGTCAGGTTCGCATTGCGATGCGCGCTTGTAGCCTGAACTACCACGACATTCTCACCAGACGTGGCATGCCAGGTGTGAGAACGCCCCTGCCTATGATCCTGGGCTGCGATTGCGCGGGCGTCATCGCTGAAATGGCGCCCGATGTAAAAGGCTGGGCAGTCGGCGAGCGCGTGCTGGCGGATCCACTTTCCCGCTTCAGCCGCCGGGAAGATCCCGACCCGGCGATGCCCATCAAGTTTCTAGGTGACACCCGTTGGGGAGGTTATGCAGACTACTGTGTGGTCTGGGACCGTCAGCTGATCAGGATTCCCGAAGCGGTACCCATCGAGCTGGCTGCCTGTCTGCCCGTCGCTTACGGTTCGGCTTACCGCATGCTCCTGCATCACGGCAAGATCCAGGCTGGTGAACGAGTGCTCGTGTTGGGCGCCTCGGGCGGGGTAGGTAACTGCGCTGTACAGCTGGCAAAAAGTGCTGGCTGTTTTGTCGTTGGCGCGTGCGGAAACGAAACGCGTTGCCGGACGCTTACGGAGCTTTTCGGTGTGGATGAGACCATCAACACGGCCGAAGAGGACATCGTCAAAGCCACCCGCCGAATCACCGGTGGGACTCTGCTGCAGGGTGGTGGTTTTGATGCAGTGGTGAACAGTCAGGGAGGCGAATTCTGGGCGAAGGGGCTACGGTGTCTGAAGGCCGGCGGCAGGATGGTGACCAATGGTGCGCTGGCCGGTTTCGATCCGCCCACCGATATCCGCTACATCTTTCAGGGTGAACTTACCATCCAGGGCAGCAACGGCTGGAGTCACCAGGACATCGAAAACCTCATCGCCCTTGTGGCAGACGGTGGGCTCGAGCCGCATATCGGAGCGACCTATTCTCTGGAGCGAGGCATCGAGGCCCACATCGCACTCGAGATGCGCAGCCATTTTGGAAAGATCGTCATTACCGGAAGCGCACCGGCGCCGCTGGGCGCGGGCGCAATCTGATCTTTTAACTGTCACGTATGGATGGGCCCGAAACCCGGATAGAAAAAAAATAACCGGTATTTTATAGAAATTGGCGGAGTGCTTGGAGAGAAGAAGGGGAGTCCAGATAAGTCGTTGTATTGCGATAAAGGCACAATCCCCCGGCTTAATCGCAAAATTGGGGTAATCTCCCTTCTTATTCTTGAAAGTGCTGTAGAAAATGGCCTGTCGCCATCAAATCTTACCTATAGATTTCTCGGAATAGGGCGTTAATGGTTCCTATACTCTGCTCTCTGAAGGCAGGAGTATCGGTGAAGTCGCCATTCGATTTCAGGTCACACCGGCCACTCTTCGACGACGTGCCAAAGCTGAAGCCGACAAGGGGATTTGAATGGGGCTCAGAGTCACCGTATTAGCTGAATGTGGACGCCCTCGACATAGACTGGCTGACTGAAGACACTTCATCTATGGGCCAACCGGTCCACGTTAATACCGGTATTGCAATGGTCGTACCGTGCAAGAGTATTGATTCAGTTATTTCGTCATACATTTCAACAGCCTGATCAATGCCCTTTCGGTTTTCTGCCCTTCTTCCTGAAACCCGAGATTAATCCAGCAGACCTTGCCAGTTCGTCCAGTTCTGTTACTTTTGCGCTATGCCGAGCCACCCCCCTGGTACCACTCCGTCTGCAAACAGGTTTCTATATCTGGGTAGGGTTAGTAATCTGGACGAACGCTAAGCACTGACCGCTTTTCTTGACGTAGCTAACTCCCGCAGTCACGACCCCATTCTGGCTCTGTTCTTTAGTCATCGCCAAGTTTAGTTCTCTTGCAGAGGCTACACGTTTTGGCGAAACGGTCCTCAACCAGATTCTCCGTTTCGCAGTTAGGACAGACGAATGGGGCCGGTGGTTTTCTTCTTGGCACTACCAGTTCTATGCGTAGCCTCAGTCACCTTCTTAGTATGAGCAATAAAATTGTCGTCAATATAGTTGGCAATAATCTTCTTTTCGTGATCATTCAGTTCTTGCCACTCCTTTTCTTCGCTAAAGAAGTCGAGAAAATCAGCCTCTGACCACCTGCTATTGGCATTTGGTTTCGGTGGCAATTCTGGGGTGGCTGATCCCGGATGAGGATAGCCACCGTTCCATAAAGACCGAAACAACACTAATGCATCGATCGCCTTGTCTATCCCGGCTGAATACTCTCGGAAGTTCTCCGCTACATATTCAGCAATAAAATCTCGCTCAGATTCGTCGAGTTGCCAAAACCCCTCTGCCCGCTTGATCATTCGTAGCATTCGCTCTCTGTCATTATATTTATGCGTACTATGCGACATAGCGTGATCAACAAGATGAACGATTTGTTCCCAACGGCGGACAGGTTCCAGCTTCTTCACAACCGTTTTTGTGTCAGGCCTGTGTTTTGAAACCGCACTCAGATTCCTGCGCGGCTTAGCTTTCGTTCTGTCTAGCTGATTGGGTGTTGACCGAGAAACGGGTTCCAACTCTGCTGTAGGTTTATTCGCCTTATCTGCCTCCTTGGCTTCCTTCAGCATATGATACAAGGCCATAAAAAAGAAGCACCCAATAACTAAGAGAAATATCGCCTTGTATAGCACCGTTGCTATGAGTACTGCCACTACAGGTGCAGCCAGAATAGTCCAAAGACCCCATAGAGCTGGCGGCACCCAGCTATCGTTATACTTACCAAAGAAAGAATCCAGCCAACCGTGAAGTGCGTACGAAGATCCCGCCCAAAGAGACACACAAACTATGAGAAAGGGTAGGCTGCGAGCACTGAAGTCACCACCCCCCGTATCATAGAAATCCTGTTCCCAACCTTGGGCACCACGCAAGGCAAACGAAAATGGAATGTATAGGAACACACAGCAGACTATAAACAGATCGCGAATCATTTTCATGGCGGTGGCAGTAGAAGGTGTACAAATAACTGTGTAACTGGTTATCTTAATGAAAGGAGAAATCATGACCAGTCACAGAGATATTAAGAACGAGCTGCTTGATGAGCTGCTCACGGATTACGGAGACCCGAAGGATATTTTAGGCAAGGAGGGGCTCCTACACCAGCTGCAGAAGAAGATTGTGGAACGCGTGCTGGATGCCGAACTGGAGCACCACCTTGGCTATGCGGTCAATGAGCGGAGCGATTCTAGCAACGCGCGCAATGGCAAGACTCGGAAGACCATCAAGACCGATACGGCACAGGTTGAGATTGAGGTGCCAAGGGATCGTGATAGCAGTTTTGAACCCCAGTTGGTCAAGAAGAGACAACGACGCCTAGAGGGCTTCGACGACAAGGTGCTGGCGTTTTACTCGCGTGGTCTGTCAACCAGAGAGATCCAGGCAGCGCTCGAAGAAGTGTATGGCATTGAGGTGTCGCCGACCCTGATCTCGAACGTGACCAATGCGGTTCTCGATGAAGTCAGAGCCTGGCAATCGCGGCCGCTTGGCACGGTTTATCCGATCCTGTACTTCGATGCCATGTTCGTGAAATCACGGGAAGATGGTCCGGTGAAGAACAAGGCAGTGTACCTGGCGCTGGGCGTCAACCTGGAGGGCGAGAAAGAACTCTTGGGGCTGTGGATGAGCGAGCATGAGGGCTCGACGTTTTGGCTATCGGTGTTCAACGAACTCAAGAACCGCGGCGTGGAAGATTGTTTTGTTGCCTGCGTAGATGGGCTCAAGGGTCTGCCTGAGGCGATTGAGACGGTCTATCCCCGGGCTCAGGTCCAGCTCTGCATCGTGCACAAGATCCGCAATTCGCTGAAGTACGTTCCCTGGAAGGAACGTAAAGAGGTAGCCAAAGATCTACGTGCGATTTACGCGGCGGCGACATTGACGGAGGCAGAGCAGGCCCTGGAGACATTTTCAGAGCGCTGGGACGAACACTACCCCGCCATCAGTCCGAGCTGGCGTGCAGACTGGGATCGTCTGACGGTGATGTTCGACTTTCCGCCGGCGATCCGCAAAGTGATCTACACAACCAATGCGATTGAGTCTCTGAATTACTCGATGCGTAAAATCTTGAAGAACCGGGGTGCGTTTCCAAACGATGCTTCAATCCTGAAGATCTTCTATTTGGCATTGAGAAATGTTGCCAAACGATGGACCATGCCAATCAGGGATTGGAAATCAGCGCTCAACCAATTTGTCATTCTCTACGGCGACCGGGTCCCTCAGTGAATACGTTAGCCACAAGATTGACAATCATCCCAAGGGGCTTAGGGGCATTGGACCAGGCATTGAGCCTGCTCCAATGCCTCGCTTCGCGGGCTCAACAAAAAAACAAAGAGAACAAGTTACACAGAAAACTTGACACCCCCTGCGTTTGCGCTTCTTATCGGCGTTCTTGACGTGAGTGACCAGGCGGCGACGGTGCTGCACCTGCCGCTGTGAAAGCAGATTCTTGCGCCCTGCATAGGGATTCGTGCCGGCCCGAAATTCGAGCCGCACCGGTGTACC
>PVBE010354649.1_pt1 | contig 12605 bp, 9 predicted proteins | sample 1631181 | NCBI WGS metagenome assembly PVBE01 (sample SAMN08397723, study PRJNA350692) | Marine metagenome, whole genome shotgun sequencing project. | isolation source: water | place: Pacific Ocean | collected 2012-04 | reverse complement strand
TGATATTTGATCATCATCAACTTCTGCTAAAGTTTTGGATTCTGGATTTGTAGGTCTAATCGCTTCGTGGGCATCTTGCACGTTCTTTGCGCCCTTCTTAGAATCGGGGCCCAATACACCAGTTCCTAGAAATTCTTCACCAAAATCGTTCGAAATAACCTTTCTTACTCTCTCTCTTGCTGTTTCACTAGTTCTAGTCGAGTCAGTCCTGATGTATGTAATGTGTCCACTTTGGTAGAGTGTTGTCGCAACACGATTAATTCTTGCTATTGACCATCCCATTCTGCTACTGGCTGCCCTTAGCATTGTGTCCGTAGTAAATGGTGGTTTAGGCTTCCTTTTTGTGACCCCTTCTTTTACAGATTGAATAATAACTTCACCAGAATCTTTTAGATTAACAAACGCATTTTCAGCCAGTTCGTCAATAGAAGTCCTGTCTGGGTGGTGCTTCCCATCATCATCTGTCCATGCCTCCGTATCGTTCTTTTCATGGAATCTAACTTTGAATGTCACTCCATCTGCATCCGCTTGTACTGAATGATACGGTATAGGTACGTGAGCCTCCCTCTCAATTTCTCTATCTACAATAAATCCTAGTGTAGGAGTTTGGACTCTTCCCATTGATGCAAGGTCCCATGAGCGAGAGAATCTTGAGCAGCGAAATCCAACTAGTCTATCCATGAATCTTCTTACTTTTGCAGCATCGACTAAATCCATATCTATTTCTCTAGGTGATTCGATGGCAGCTTGAACAGCATTCTTGGTGATTTCATAGAAAGTAACTCTTTTGATCACCGGGAAATCACTGAATATTTCCTTCAAGCGCCAAGCGATGAACTCACCTTCTCTATCAGGATCGGTGGCGATGTAAATTTCATCGACATCTTTGTTCTTTGCTTTATTTATCATTTTAGTCATGACACGCTCGGCCCTATCAGTCCATGCCCAAGGTGGTTCAGGGAGTTTACCTTCCTTTGAAGCCCACATTGCTTTATTATCTTGTTTTGAGCCACCCTTGTTTGGCAAATCTTGTACATGTCCATTACAAGCATCAACAATCCAACCTTTTCCTAGATACTTCTTCACTGTTCTAGCCTTAGCGCCGGATTCTAGAATCATTAATTTCATTTGAGTCCCCCTTCTGAAAACTAGTAGCGTCTGACTGACATCAGAGTACCACGATTCGCGGTGGCGTCATGAACCCTGTATAAACATGAGCAAGCGAAGGGCCATTCAACGCGCGGGCACGTGCGGGCCTGCGCTACGCGCACACGCCTACGCGCGCGAATCACTCAGTAGTGCTGAACGGGACAATGCCTCATCCCATGGTAATTCTGCATCAGGCCCGCCACACCCCACACATCCAGGGTATCCAGCTGATGCTAGAGCAAATAATTCTGAAATGAACAGATCCCATTCTCTTTCTTCATCCATTGGAATCCAAACATAATCTATTTCTTCAGGGGGTGAGGCTGAAAACATACCTCCACCCTCACCAGATAGTTCTAATCTTATTTCATCGGATGTATTATTTCGAAATTCAATGCCGATGTATAGATTCGGTGCTATATCTGATAATCTCAAAGAAAGGTCTGAAACGGATAACTTCCAGTCACTTGGATGATAGACTTCAACTCCCCTTGAACGAAGTAGCCTCCGTGCTAGTTCGCGTAAGGAACGGAGTTTGTGTTCGCTGCTCACACTAGCCGCAGGGCACGCAATCCTTGAAGGATACCTCTGTACCCGACAAGCAATGGGTCTGCCCTACCAGTTGTTTGTTAGGCCTGGGATGAACCTAGTTAGTTCAGAGACTGCACACGACATAAGTGTCAAATTACTGTCGAAGTTTGGTCAAAACAGAGGCTCGCAGAAAATTTTGAGTACAATATATCGAACTCCTTCTGTGCCAATAAATGTGTTTGGTAAATTATTTCGACACCCATTAGGATTAGCAGCAGGTTTTGATAAATCAGCTTCAGCCCTTTCGGCATGGCCCGCATTAGGATTTTCTTGGGTTGAATATGGTGGGATAACACGGTATCCTCAGGACGGTAATCCAAAACCTAGGATGTTTCGTTCTGCAGTTGATCAGGCCCTAATTAACAGAATGGGCTTCAATAACCCAGGTGCTTTAGCAATACGTGACTCGTGCATTAAACGTCGAGCCGCGGGCAAATGGCCACAGGCTCCTGTTGCCGCTAATATAGGCCGTTCGAAGAGTGTAGATAATGCGAGAGCCCCTACTGATTATGCTGAAACATTTGGTCTATTATACGAACACTCAGATATTTTTGTTCTGAACGTATCATCTCCCAATACTCCCGGGCTGAGAGAATTACAGGAGGATGACCATATCCGTGATGTTGTATCTGCTTGCGTTCGCGTCCGTGAAAGTAACTCCGGAACGAAACCAATACTCTTGAAACTCTCTCCCGATCTCGATGATGATGTCATGCTCTCTTGTTCAGGTGCGGCATTGTCAGCAGGTATTGATGGATTCATTGCAACAAATACGACAATATCTCGACCAATACCTTCCAATACTAGATCTAGAAAAATATTGGCGGAATCGGGCGGTCTTTCTGGTAGGCCTCTTCAATCTCAATCTTTAGAGAAAATCGGTTTACTCTATGATTCAGTTGGTGATAAGGTACCCATTGTTGGTTGTGGTGGTATTGACAATGCTGAATCCGCTTGGGCTGCTATAACTAACGGTGCTTCACTAATTCAATTATATTCGGCTATGGTATTCCAAGGCCCATCAGTCATTCCTAAAACTGTTAAAGGTATCAAAAAGAGAATAGAGGAGAATAGATTCCAAGATCTTGACGAAGCTGTGGGTTCATCGCGATGATTAGCCACTCAAATGAATTCGTGGCAAGCCTCATCTAGAAGTGCATAGAGCCACTACTGTGTCTAATGCTAGGGTCAAGCGCTTAGTCGGTGTCGGCCTTCTTATGATTGGTCTGATTATATTGATGTACGTTTCAGTTGACCCCGAAACACAGTACACTGTTGATGAGGTCTTGGAATCCCCTGAAAAGTTCGCTGATGATGAATTACACCTTAGAGGTGTAGTCAAGTCAGGAAGCCTAGATAATTCATCTCATACTTTCATATTAGAAGGTGTACATAGTGAACTGTTAGTTAGTTTTTCAGAAATCTCAGTACCCGATGGCTTCCAAGAAGGAAAGACCATAGCAGTCAAAGGAATTTTATCAGAATCAGAATCTATGTGGGAATTAAGTGCCAATGAAATTCAAACTGGTTGCCCCTCGAAATATGAATCCTGAGCAATATTTTCACACATTATATCCAGCGTGCTGTTCTTAGGTGACGGACCCTCGGGTTGGTTGGGCTAGGGGGAGTGTTGACGTGCTCTGTTATTCACAAATCGTCGATAATGGTGACCTGAAGTCCGAGGGCGGCGTAAACGAACTAACAATGTTCCATCGGTTGACTACGATGCCTCGCCCCCAAGAGATGCAGGTTGGCGGAGGTCGCTTCCGGAGGGAAGCGAGGCCCGTCTTACACCCGGGAATCAGGTCAGGCGCGGAAGCGAGCAGCCCGACCGGGGATGCTGGATGCCTTGGGATAGCGGGGTGGAGAAGATCGGTGAATTCTCATTGATAGTGACGAGCGTCCACCGAGGACATGCCCACTAGATATTTTCTAGTGTTCTCCATCGAGAAGAATACGAACAGTTTCTTCTGTAATTCCAATCAGACTGTTTTTTGAACATCTTATCAGCAATTCTTCCCAACCCGAGTGTTGTTGAAGAGCTATATTGGCGAATTCTCTGGCTTCGACTTCTTTGCCGCTATTAGCTAAATCCACTCCCATCCAAAATGCAATCTCCGGATATTTCCTAGCGTCAGAAATATCGAAATGAAATTCTGAATCATCGTATAGGAGCTTGGAATATACTGAATGAACATCTAACAATCGAGTTAATTCGGTGAGGGGGTCTGGATGATCATCCACACTAACGTCAACGACTATTTCTTCCCATGTTTTTTCCATTTTGTTAGGACTTACAACTAGAATTCTCCCTGATTGCATTCCCCGTAGATCTCCACCTGCTTCTTGCCCAGCAACTAAGGCCGAAAGCATCCGATGTGCTAAATCATCTTCTGTATTTACAAATGCGTCTGCCATTGCTCGAGGTACAGTTTCGCTCCACATCAGGTTGGCTTGGCATGAGAAACCATCACCGATTACGTGACCTGCTTCTGGGACGGTCTGCGAACCTGTGTGTGCAGCGGCTATTCCTGATGAGTCAACTATCGCGACTTGGCGAATCTCTGGAGAATCGTCCTCATTCAAACGCTGTTGTAGTGCTTCTTTAGCCGAAAGGCCATGTTCCATCAATTCAAGCCCAAGTGGGCCGTGATCTATCAATGCCATGGCTTGAGTGACTACAGCGCCAACTCCAGCCTTCGCCCAGCATGCATTTCCTGTTGCGAAGAAGTGGGATTGAATAGCCACACCATATTGACCTGTAGCCGAACACTTGGCCACTATGGAATAAGTCATTGAAGTGCCTCTAAAACTACGGTGTCTTGATGCCACCCATTTGGCAAACTATTGCAAAATGTTCGGCTGTTACAGGTTGTACCGAGAGGCGTTGTCCACGTTGTAACAATGGCATTCCCTCTAATGCTGGATTTTCTCTTAATTCAGGTAATCCTAACGGATTCAACTCCAGTACTGGCTCGATGTCAACCATCATCCATCTCGGATTTTCCGGAGATGCTTTTGGATCAAAGTAATTTGAGTTTGGGTCTTGAGCAGTAAAATCGGGATATGCTTCTTTGCAAACTTTAGCTATTCCTGCTATATGTGGTGGTTTGCAATTTGAGTGGTAGAAAAATACCAAATCACCATTCTTCATTTTATCACGCATGATATTTCTTGCTTGGTAGTTGCGAACACCATCCCAGTGTGTCGAACCATCTTCGACTAATTGACTCCAGGGATACACATGAGGCTCACTCTTCATCAACCAATGATTAACCATGTCTTCACCATGCTTCATCTGCTGTTCTCATAACTAGAGTGGCATCAATTATCTCATCTTCTTCTTTAGTCAGTGTTCTTCTCAGCCCTGCCACTTTCGCCATTGATGATGAACCTCCTGAGAGTGATATATTTGCTTTAACAAGCAAAGCATAGATTGCAGGCAATAATAGTAGTGCTGAAATGCCAGCTAGGACAAGTAGGATAATTATCACATCAACAAATGGTTTGATGGCCGGAATTGGAATCCAGTATGCACTATATAGCCCCAATATAGTCACTGAAACTGCTTCAAATAAACTCATTCCCGTGCTAGCACAAGCTATTCTTATGGCATCAATAGATCCACCCAATTCCCTAACTCGGTTGGCAATATGTATGGAGAAATCAACACCCACACCAACAAGAATAGAACCAATCATTACTGTAACTAGAGACAGAGTCACACCCCCTGAATCCATCACAATCCATTGCATAAATACTGTGAAAGCGACTGGTATAGTCGTCAATAAAGCGAATTTCGCTGAACCAAATACAAGCCCTAGAGTAAGTACAGTGAATAGTAATGCGAAGCCGAGAGATCTCCATTGAGACCCCACAATTAGATTGTTGACTTCTATTGTTACAGATGCAACGCCGACTAATTCTGTAGATTTCTCATCTAAACCTGCGAAATGATTCACACCATCAACAGCCTGACCTGTGCTTTTAACATCCATGAATGGCATATCTACATATATCAAACTGCGTTGATAATCCGGTGCGATAAATAATTCCCTCATCTCTTTAGTCATACTATTGTAGAATACATAAATGAGGAAATTTTGTGATTGCACTGAACCACTTTCTTGTAAGTCCAAGAGTGCTAATCCCCACCAAAACGAGCCGTTGCCAGCGGCCTCTCTATCGAAAATTAACTCTGCGACGTCTTTGATGGGATCGGGGGTCTCGTCGGGAATTATATCGTTAATTGGCGTCCCTGAAACATTTACACTCACAGCTATGGCTTTCATCAGGAAAACGATGGATACCGCAGTAGTTTGATTTACAGTATTACATCTGGTTTCAAGTTCCTCCATACTCTTGAGGTTATCATAAGGGTCATTCATTTCAGTAATAGAACCTGGATTTATTAAATCTGCAGAAGCGCTAATATCAGCTTCGTATAATAGGAATCCTGGTTGCCCAGCTTCAAATTCATCAGAGTAGGTTTTCATTTTTTGAACAGCAGGAACATCTTCTGGAGCCATCTCTAGTAAATCGATATTCTCTTCTACATTAGTTCTGCTGATACCAGCCGAAAATAACATCAATACTAAGAAAACTGAAAGAGTCAATTTAGTCCAATTAAGAGGGAATGTAACAGCCTTAACGAAAACTTCTGGGGGTGGGTGGGAAGGTTTCTTCAAATCAAGTAATATAGTGAGATTTGGAACCATTATCATAGTCATAATATAGACTACAACGATACCTCCGGCTAATGAATATCCTACTGTCTTGATTGGAGCCATAGGAGTAAATGCTAATGAAATAAAACCAATTACTGTAGTCAATGCAGAAAGAAGTACAGCCCTCCCGGTTGATTCAAGAGCGATAGTCATCTTTTCTTGTGGTGTGCCTTTTGCTTCGGCATATCTGTTGGTAATGTGTAAACCATATGAAACACCTAGAGCGAGAATAATTGGTCCAACTATAATCACAGTCATTGTGACTTCGTAATTAGTCCAACCAATAATCCCCATTGTAATCCACACAGAACAAAGTGTAGGTAGTCCAGAAATTATTACAACCTTTATTCCTTGAATGAATCGAATTCTTCCTGTTTGTAACAAATCACAATGGAATGCAAATAGACCGAATGCAACAAGGATAACGCCAATCGGGAAAACCTTCCAAAACAGATTGAAGGATTCTTCGGTTACGGCGTTAGTGATTGGCACGGGTCCAGTAAGTGTCATAGTCAAATTGTCAGATTCCCAGTCATTTTCCTCCGACATTCTGTCTAAATTATTCTGTGTTTCTTCTATCAATTGAGATATAGAGTATGGATTTCCGTCTGAATCTTTCAACTCATCAGATATTCCAATGATTATTACACCTCTATTCCAATGCCCTGCCTCCTCAAGTGTCTGGACCCCTCCACTATACACTCCTACATCCCTAACTAATTTCGACAGGGCATTTGGAGGCATTTCATCAAGGATTCGATCTACCTGTTGTTGGTCATCCGGAATCGCATAATTCCCAAGTAAATCCTGATTTTCATCAATTGTTTCATTGATTTGCTCAGATAATTCTTCACTGTTAACAGCTTCTGCTACACCTGAGAAAAATGATTTGACAACCCTTCCTGCACTAGAGTTCACTTCCTTGATGACTGTGGAAATTGAAAGAATATAGATGACATTATCTTCACCGCCATCATCCCTCCCCGGATTCAACATTCTTTCGACTTTGTCAATTTCTTCAAGAATGGGCACTTTCGTTACATTTACATTATCTGATTCTACATAAATAACCATCACGTTAGTGGTCCAGTCTTGTTCAACATCTGCTAATAATCCAGAAACCTCGGAGCCTTCTGGAAGATAAACTTCTAGATCTCCATTAACATTCATGGATGACTTTCCTTCAATAGGGCAGAATCCTTCTCGACAATCTACAATACCTGACTCCCAAGAAAATATGCCTGTAACGATTAAACAAAGCACAACTGTAATTGCTGGAAACATTGTTAATATCTTGGTAAAATTCATTTCTGCTGAAAATCTACGGAATTTATTTGTTATACGACGGGTATTGGAATCCGTGCCCTTTAATCCTTTGAGATTAGAAGTAATCATTGCAAAGAAGGTGTAAATCGGAATGATAACGTAGGTAGAGAAAAAATCATTTTTCTCTATTGAATTAGGTCTAGAATCAGATGAATCATCATGCCGATTATTACCATCAGCACCCTCATTCATCCTATCACTCAGCATGGTTGTGAATACAGACGGGACTTGAACCCGACGGAACATAGTTCCGTTTCGAATAACATTAGCGAGGGTGTATCTTTAGCGGGAATGGTCAAGAATGAAGTGTCTCAGCCCGAGACACCCCTCAGGGCTGGTGACATCATGGGAAAGCCAACCATTGAAGAAAAGAGGTGGACTATAGATCTTGAGAAGCGTATTCAGGAATCACATTATGCTGATTCTGAATCTTATTCTCGCCGATACTCATTCAACCCTAATTCAGGTAAGGAGATATTCGTAGTTGACACACCTCCTCCTTATCCTAGTGGGACTTGGCATATAGGCGCAGTAGCTCAGTATTCGATGATTGATGTCATTGCTCGAAGTCAACGTTTATTGGGCAAAGAAGTATATTTCCCATGGGGTGTTGACCGTAATGGAATCAATATTGAATTTACGGTTGAAAAGAACACCGGGCGAAAAATGAAAACTTATGATCGCGCTGAATTTCTTGAACTATGCCAAGAAACCATAGAAGAGTACACTCAAGCAATGCGGAATACAGCAGCAAGAGTTGGGCTTTCTTGCGATTTCGACAAGGAGTATCTTACCGATTCACCCGAATATCGAGCGGTCTCACAGTCAATTTTCGTTGATTTATTCAAACGCGGCGATATTGTTGAGGATTTAAGGCCGAATATTTATGATCCCGTTGAAGGAACTACGATAGCAGATGCTGAAGTTGAGCGACTTCAAAGAAAGACCCGACTTGTTGATGTTATATGGACTACTGAGGATGGTGAAGAGATAATTATCTCAACAACTCGTCCCGAGTTAATTTGTGCCTGTGGGATTGTTGTTGTACATCCTGATGATGATAGATATGAGCATCTTGTTGGTAAAAAAATACACCTTCCTCTAAAGACATCAGGTAGGAGTGAATCCGTCGAAATATCAACACATCCTTCTGTAAAATCTGAGTTTGGTTCGGGTGTACTCATGGTGTGCTCATATGGTGATCAAAACGATGTTTCTGTTTTCAGAGAATTAGGCATAACGCCATTCCAAGCCATTGGCTTGGATGGTCTGATGACAGATGTAGCCGGTCCATACAGTGGATATTCTGTAAAAGAAGCCCGTGAAATGGCCATAAACGACCTTCAGAGTGAGGGTCGAATTTCTGCAATTATTGAGAAGGAACAGGAAGTGCCCGTTAGTGAAAGAGGAAAAAATCCAGTTGAGATAATTCTCTTGAAGGAATGGTATGTTAGACAAACACATATTCAAGATAGGATGAAAGAATTAGTTGATGAAATACAATTTCACCCGCCAAGGAATAAACAGTACCTTATCGATTGGATGGATAATATCAGCATTGATTGGCCCATTAGTAGAAGACGTTGGTATCATACAGAAGTGCCGATATGGTACTCTACAGACAAGAAGTGTGTCATTGTCCCTCCTTCTAGAGTCTATGTACAACCATGGCGCCAACAACCCCCCTCTGGAAGTAGGGTTTTAGATCGAGAAACTCGTGACGATATTGGTTCTTGGGATGATTTGAAAGTTACAATTGGTGAAGTCATAGGCGAGGAAAAAGTGTTTGACACTTGGATGGATTCATCCAATTCTAATCTATTTGTGTCCGGCTATCTTGACAATGATGAAGTATTCTCTAAGTCATTTCCTACTGGTATTCGCCCTCAAGGTAAAGAGATAGTAAGAACATGGCTATACTATACTTTGTTGAAAAGTACCTTGTTGTTAGATAAGCCTGGATTCGAACATATTTGGATTGATGGTCTAGGCATGGATCCATGGGGTCGGAAGATGTCTAAGTCACTAGGAAATGGCATAGATGCGGACTCGGTTCTGGAATGTGGAGCCGGTGGTCGAACCGGTTCATGGAAAATCCGTGGTCCCGATAAATCAGTTCAACTAAAGGCTAACAAAATTGGTTCGGAATGCTTCAGATTGTGGAAAGCCTGTGACGCTCAAGTAGGTGATGATTTCCACATTAATCCTGAAGAAATCGAACAGAAATATTTCGGTGTATTAACAAAAATATTCAATGTTGCTAGATTTGCAAGTCAGTTTGAAGTTCCAATGGATTTAGAGAATGCTCCATCTGAGTTACAACCAGAGGATGAATGGATTATTTCTGAATTCAACCGAATGATGAATTCAGTAGAGGCATCTTGGAAAAACATTGACATTTACAATGCTGCTCAATCAATCAAGAATTTCGCAACAGGTATTTTTCCTAGTCATTGGCTTGAAATGGCTAAATCTAGACTATATGATGGCGATTCGTCAGCCGCTTGGACATTACATAGAATTGTTCGAGACACATTAACCGTATTTTCCCCCGTTTGCCCGTTTTTCACACATCACTTGTCCACCACTCTATATGATCTATCTTCAACTGAAATTGATACATTCCCACAGTTGTCTGATGATTTTGTCGAGGAGTTAGATGTTGAAAATTGGCTTACCCTGTCCGAACCAATAATGGAGTTCAATTCGAATATCTGGAGGCAAAAGAAAGAAGCGGGAACATCTCTTAATTCCGAAATTTCCAACATTGTGATTCCTGAAGAGATATCTTCCTTGAAGGAATCGTTTGTTCGAATGCACAAACTTGTATAATCACCAAACCCATGGGATGAGAGCCTTTCTATCTGATGGGTAATCATTGAAATTTTCCTTGTACCATTTGTGGTGCGAAAGAGCACGAGGGGCTAGATTGCAAAATGTCCAAATCGCAAAAGCCAAACCAGCTAGAGACCATGTTGCGATAGCCCAACCAATCCATTCAAGAATTTCTCCAAGATAATTCGGGCAGGATACTTTCTCAAATGCGCCCCCATATGGAATCTTGTATCCTGTAGTTCCATCATCACGTAGAGAAAATAGAATATCGTCCGATTTTATGTTAAGTATCATACCTGAAATGAAGATGATTAAACCAATAATAAATTGTGGCTCAACAAACCAAGAGTTATCATATTGGGATGACATTTCAAATATCCAATTTCCATTCAACCAAGTGTTAACTGAATTGAATGTTGAAGCTATGATGACAATACTAATCGGAATAGTTTTCCCTGTAATTTTAGCTCTTGTAGGCCATGCCCAAGCTCTGTTAATATAATGTGCAGTCCACATCGCCCAAAATAAAATAACAATAGGTTCTCTATTGCTTCCAAAGTATAACAGAACTGAGAATAAAATCACAGGTATAGATTCCATAATTATCCATCCGACTCGAGCACTAATTTTAGCACCCCAACCGGGCCTACCGTGTCTACCATATGGCGCTCTCAAGAAGAGTAACGAAATGAAAGCAACAATTCCTAAACCAATCCAACAGTATGTAGCGAATTCATAGTCCGCAGGAGTTAGAATCATTCAATCACGCACCGAACCACTATCGATTAACCAGCGCGTAGTGTCTCTTATTGTTTCTTCAAGCGGTCTTGGCGAATGGCCCAGATCCTTTATTGCCAATGAACCTGGAATCTCCCTACACTGCACGGCTAATGCATGTAGACTCCCTCTTGTGAATGACGGCCTTTCTCCTGTTATTCGTGATTTCATACTAGCAAAGGGTAATGCTAGATAAGCAGACCAGAAAGGCATCGTAGCAATAGATTTCCTTTTTCCGATTTCCTTAGAAACATAATTCGAAATTTCACTCATCGATCCCCATGAACCAGGAGTCAAGTAATTCTGCCCTGGTGTTCCCAGTTCGATACAATTTACAGCAGTTTTACACACATCTCTTACATCTACCCAGTTGAATCCCGTATTCAGAGTAAATGGCATTCTTCCTTCTGCTATGTTGATTATCACTTTCCCCATTCTACTTGGTTTGAAATCACAAGGCCCGATAATTCCCGTAGGGTGTATTATATTGCTAGACAATCCACTTTCGTTTGTATCATACACTATTTGTTGTGAGGCGGCTTTTGTCCTATCATATGGTGCGGCTTTAGGGTCACTGACAAGAGGTCTACTTTCTGTCAAAGCCTCAGAAGTTGGATGTTGATTAAATGCATGTACACTCGAGAAATGAATCAGTTTAGATATATCTGAGCCGATTGCTGCATCACAAACTGATTGTGTCCCTTCGACGTTTATTTTCCACATTAAGTCCTCCTTCACTTTCTCTACTGCAACGAAAGCTGCGCTGTGAAACATAACATCACAATCCTTCATTAGGGGTTTCAATTCATTTACATCCAATAGATTTCCCTTTACACACTCAACATCCAGCCCTTCAACGGCTCTCGTGTCTGAGCGAACTAGGCATCTAACCTCGAAGTCGCGAGAGAGTAATTCTCGCACTAGATTCCCGCCGACGTGGCCAGTTGCCCCCGTGACGAAAGCCCTCATCATACGGACAATTCGGGTTTAGGAAATAAACTACTGCATTCAATTAAGTGCAGAATGCGGTTTAATTCCAGCGAAATGATCAGTCAACAAGGTCTCCATTTCACTACCTATCCTAGATTGTGCCTCAGACGTTGCTGCTCCAATATGAGGTGTCCCATGGAAATTTGGATGCTGTAATAGAGGGTTGTTATTTGCTGGCTCTACTTCAAAAACATCGAGAGCAGCTGAAGT
>PVBE012765797.1_pt1 | contig 12606 bp, 11 predicted proteins | sample 1631181 | NCBI WGS metagenome assembly PVBE01 (sample SAMN08397723, study PRJNA350692) | Marine metagenome, whole genome shotgun sequencing project. | isolation source: water | place: Pacific Ocean | collected 2012-04 | reverse complement strand
CTCCTCCATGTCGGCGATGATGGTCAGGATCGCCTCGCGCGCCACGAATTCGTGGAGCCCGGCGTTGCGCTGGCTGAGCGCCGCCATGACGCCCGCCTGGATGGCGTCGGCACTCGATTTGGGGATCGGGACATCGTCCTCGCCAAAGGGCCACACGGCGATGCGGTAGCGCGGCTTGACGATTCCGGTCAGGCCGCCGGTACCATCGAACCGCCCGATGCCGTCGAGCAGCTCCCCCGCGATCACCTCGTAAGCCCCCTCCCGCTCGTTTCCGGCGAAGGTGGGCCGCCAGACCGAGCCCGCGAGCACGATCAGGACCGCGCCGATGGCAAACCAAATGGAAGCCGGGCGGGACCCGCTCCTGGAGGCGTCCGATCTCATGCCCGTGCGATACCCCTCGTCCCGAGAGCTCCGGTGATGGCCGGATCACCACTCGATCTTGGCGCGATTGCCCATGGTGGCGGCCCCGGCCGGGGCTGGAAACGATGTTGCGACACTTTCCCCGCTCCGATCAACGTTCCCCGTGTCGCCCACCGGCGACAGGCGGACGACCTCGACCCGGCGGTTGATGGCGCTCGCCGGGTCGTTCGGCCGCTCGAGGCGCTCCTCGCCCCAGCCCAGGACCTCGAGCCGCGCGCGATCGATGCCGTGCCGGGTCACGAGATAGCGCCGGACCGCCGCCGCCCGCCGCTCGGAGAGTGCCAGGTTGTACGCCCGCGTGCCCGTGGCGTCGGTATGGCCCAGGAGCAGAAACCGCGCGCCGTCGAGGCCGGACCACCGCATGGCCGCCGCCAGGGTGTCGAGCTGGCGCTTCGCCGCCTGTGTCAGGATCGCCGAATCGAGCGCGAAGCGGATGTCGAGGTCGATCGAGGGTTGGGGCCCGCCGTGCTCGGGCAGGTATTCGATGGGTGCCAAGCTCCTGATGATCTCGTTGAGGCTCTGGTAGCCGTGGGCCTGGTCGGCCGCCATGGCGCCCGAATTCGCCACGGTCGCCACGAAGGCGCAGAGCGCCGCCAGAACTTTCAGCGTCGGGAGCCGACGACGCCCTTGCATGCAACTTGGATGGATTGTCATCACGGTTGCCTCCGGTTCCGCCAGGCGGGCTCAGTTCCCGCGCACCGTGATCTTCTCGACCATGTAGGTGTTGCCGGCGAAGGTGACCCGCCCGGCGATGCTCATGTATTCGAGCATGCGGCGGAGGTTGCGGTTGAGGCGGGCGCTGTCGGAGCAGGTCTCGTACCAATACTCCTGGTGACGGAGGGAGGAATAGATCGGCCGGTGCGATTCGTAGCCCTGGAAATCGCGCACCAGGAAGTCCTCGATGCCGTCGTCGGAGCCGTTGAGCGCACCCAGGAGCGCCTTGGCCGGCACTTGCTCGACGGCCGCGTCGCCGCCCGGACCGGACGTGGAGCCGCTGGCCCCAGGCGTGGTGGATCCGGTCCCCGGGGCGACGCCGCCGTCGCCACCGCTGCTCGTGCTGAGCGACGAGAGATCGGTCACAGTCGTCTCGGCCAGGGTGGTCTCGATCTGCTGGGTGGTCGACGTCACCGGCAACGATGGCTCCGCCGGCGCGGAGGGCGCGGACTGGGTGCCGTCCGCGGCGGGCGGCTGGATCGAGCTCGACAGGCCGGGTGTGACGAGAACGGAGTCACCCGCCAAATTGGAGAACAAAACAGCACCGCCAGTTGCCGCGCCGTTGAAGGCGACGATCAGCGTGAAGATGGTGCCGCGGATGCCCAAGGTCGCCGATCCGGTCTTGATTTGGTAGGAATTGGACGGGGAATTACCGGTCACGAACCGGAACACGCCGCCCACCGCGTTCATCACCACCTTGCGCCGGCTCGGCATCGGATCGAAGACGAATTTGTCGAGCACGAGGCTCGACTTGGGCCCGAGGGAGATGCGGGTGTTGTCGCGCAGCACGATTTCCGCCGCGGCGCCCGGGCCGGTCGAGATGCGCTCGTTCTGGTAGACCTCGTCCTTGAGGGCGATCTGGCGCACGTAGGCGCCGCGCTTGCCCTTGACCTCACGCACGATCTTGTTGGCGATGCCGACGCTGGTCTGCAACCCGCCCTCGGTCACCTGTGCCGACGCGCCGGGAGAGATCATCACGAATGCGCCAGCCGCCGCCGCCCACAGGCAGGCCGCGCCAATCACCATGAGCAGGGGGTAATCCCCCAGCCGTCTGATGGTGACGATCGGGTTTTTCAAGAGTTCCACTGGATCCGGTTCCTCGTCCATGCCGACCGCCGCGCCGGCGCCCTGACCGAGCCAATGAAGGCCGCGGGCGAATTCATCGAACACTCCACGGCGCGGGCCTCGGCTCAATCATCCCCGGCCTATCGCCACCGATGTGGTTATTGCGAGCCATTCAAGACTTCGGTGCCGCGGGTGCCATCATCTTTTCTTCTTGCATGTTTCATGCCCTCATGGCCCGCAGCAACAATCCGGATTCTTCCAATTCTTACGCGACCTTGTTATATTTTGTGCCGTATGAAATAACAAGGACTAAATATTGTAGTCTCTTGCCCAGTTGGCCCTCTCCGATAACGGCCCTGGAATTGCAGAAGTAATGGTGGGAAGACCACTTCGGGAGGGCCAGGCTGGCGGAGCGTGGTGGTGTGGCGGTGTCTTATGCAAAATGCAAATCAAAATGCTAATCACGCTGCGAATTGCAGCCGCGGCCGACCTTGCCTGTCGCTCCGCGCCTGTTCAGGTCAAAAGCTGGAAAACCGCTTAATAACAGAGGGTTAGGATGGCATCCCAGGACAGCCCATGTCGCCTCGAAGTTGGCGCGTCGATACACCGGCGGGACTGGGCTTGACCAGCGACCCCCAGAACGCGGCGCAACCGCCACCGGCCGCGGGACAGTCGGACCACAACGTGATCCCGGTAACCCCCGCCGGCGCGGCCGCCGGCGGTGAGGGTGCCGCGCGGCCCGGGCCCGTGGTCGACAGCCTGCTGCGCTGCCTGATCCGCATCACCCTGGCCTACGAGCGGCCCGTGAGCGAATCGGACATTCGCAACGCCGTTCCCGTCCCGGCGAGCGGGATGGCGATCGAGACCTTCCTCCACGCCGCCGACCGGCTGGGCTACAGGACCGGCCAGACGCCGCTCGACGAGGAATCTCTCACGCGCATGCCCACGCCTTTCGTCGTCGCGGCCCCGACCGTCGACGGCTCGCGCCTGGTGCTGGACCGGGTCGGCGACGGGTTTGTCGTCTTCAATCCGGTTGATGGCTCGCGCGTCGAGGCGCCCGCCGAGGCCCTGCTCGAGATCGGCGGCGAAGCCCTCATGCTCCGGCCCAAGCCGGTCGTCACGCGCGCCGTCGATTGGCGGAAGCTGATCCGCGACCGGGTCCGCCGGGTAGTGTGGGAGCTGGTCCTCGCGTCACTCGTCGTCAACCTGTTCGCCCTCGTCTCGCCGCTCTTCGTCATGACGGTCTACAACAAGGTGGTCGGTCAGCGGGCGCTCGACACGCTCGACGTGCTGGTGATCGGCATGGGCCTGCTCTACGCGTTCGATTTCGTGCTGCGCGCCATCAGGGGCTATATCTCGAGCCATACCGGCGCCCGGGTCGACGCCCTCCTCGGCAACGAGGTCGTGCATCACCTCCTGCGCCTGCCCTACCACCATTTCGAGACCACGCCGACGGGCATCATCAGCGAGCGGCTGCGCCAGCTCGACACGGTGCGTCAGTTCTTCACCGGACAGATGCCGCTCGTCCTCGTGGACATGGCGTTCGTGTTCCTGTTCGTCACCGTCCTCCTGCTGATCAACCCGCTCCTGGGCATGATCACGCTCGGCGCCATGCCGATCTTCTTCTTCATCTCGCTGGCCTTCCACAAGGCCCAGAAAGGGCTCGTGGAGAAGAGCTTCACGGCGCTCGCGGCCAAGACCACGGCCCTGGCCGAGACGGTGGCCAACGCGCTTACCATCAAGTCGCTCGGGCTCGAGAGCGAGATCGAGAGGCGCTGGGGCTCGAAGCTCGCCGTCTCGGCCTATACGGGCTTCGAATCGAGCAACCTCGCCAACGTCATCGGCGTCATGGGCACCATCCTGCAACAGGTCGTGGGCCTCATCATCATCTATGTCGGCGCCCGGGCCATCATCGCCGGCGAGATGTCGATCGGCGCGCTGATCGCGGCCAATATCCTGGCTTCGCGCGCCATCGCCCCGGTGCGCCAGGTGGTGGCGGCCTGGAGCCAGTTCCAGGAGGTGCGCGCCGCCTTCAGGCGCATCGACGACATCATGGACGCCGAGCCCGAGGCGGGCCCGGGCGAGATCGCGCCCATCCCGCCGCTCAAGGGCGACATCGAGTTCGAGAACGTGAGCTTCCACTTCACGCCCGATCAGCCGGGCGTGCTCACGAACGTGAGCTTCACCGTCGAGAGCGGCAAGATCCTCGGCGTCATCGGGCCCTCGGGCTCGGGCAAGAGCACCATCGCCAAGCTGCTGCAGGGCCTCTACGAGCCCATCGGCGGACGGGTGCTGATCGACCATACGGACATCGCCCATATCTCGCCCGCGGCCCTGCGCGCGCAGCTCGGCGTGGTGCCGCAGGAGACCCAGCTCTTCTCCGGCACCGTGCGCGACAACATCGCCATGGGCCTCCCCGTCAAGGATCCCGAGCGCGTCATCGCCGTGGCCAAGTTCGTGGGCGCGCACGAGTTCATCCAACGCCTGCCCCAGGGCTACGATTCGGTGCTGAGCGAGCGTGGCGGCGGGCTCTCGGCCGGGCAGCGCCAGCTCCTGTGCATCGCCCGGGCCTTGATCCGCAACCCCCGCATCCTGATCCTCGACGAGGCCACAAGCGCCCTCGATTCGGCGTCCGAGGCCCTCTTCATCCGCAACTTGAAGCGCGCCTCCCGCGGGCGCACCATCATCCTCGTGTCCCACCGCATGGCGCCCGTCTCGGTCGCCGACGAGGTGATCCTGGTGATCGACGGCCAGATAGACCGCGCGGGCCCGCCGACCGAGATGATCGACTACGCGAAGTCGCGCCTCGCCGAATACTGGGGGGCGATCGAGTCATGAGTCAGCAGGACAGGGACGGGCCCGAGCTCAAGCTCTCGGTCGCGGCCGGGCCGCCCGCCGCCGCGGACGACGCCGGCGCGGGTCTGCCGGTCAAGACGGGGACCGCGCTTACCATCCCCCGCCAGGGCGGCCTCTCGCGCGCCCGCTACGCGGATTTCCTGCCCGAGCTCGAAGCGGTGGCGGAGCGCGAGCATTCGCCGCTCGCGCGTATCCTCGTGATCGCCGTCGCGGCCCTGTTCGCCGCCATCGTCCTGTGGGCGGCCCTGTCCCAGGTGGACCAGGTGGCGAGTGCCCCGGGCCAGGTGCGCCCGGCCGGCAAGGTCAAGGTCATCAACCACCCCGAGGGCGGCACGGTCGCGGCCATCTACGTCAAGGACGGCGACATCGTCGTGACAGACCAGGTGCTGCTGGAGCTGGCACCCGATGTGGTGCGCGAGGAGCTGGCCAAGGTCGAGGGCGAGTGGCACGCGCTCGGCGCCGATGTCGCGCGCCTCACGGCCGAGGCGTCGGCGGCCGCCGGAATCGCGTTCCCGCCCGAGCTCGCGGCCGCGCGGCCCGACCTCGTGCTGGCGCAGACCCGACTCTTCGAGGCGCGGCGCACGGCGCTCGAGACCCGCCAGGCGGCGGCCCAGGAAATCGTCGTCCAGCGCGAGAGGGAAGCCGCCGGCATCGAGGCGCAGATCGCCAGCCTGCGGGTGGGCCTCGCGGTGCTGATCGAGCAGGAAGAAGCCATCGGGACCCTGGCGGACAAGGGCTATTTCCCCAAGCTGCGCTACCTGTCGGTCAAGCGCCAGGTCGCCGAGGCCGAGGGTCAGCTGGGCCAGGCGCTGCAACAGCTCGCTTCGACCGAGGCCGCCCTGGCCGAGGCCATCAACCGGCGCGACGGGGTGACGCGCGAAGCCAAGGCCGAGGTGCTGGAGAACCTGGCCGAGGCCAGGCTCGACCGCGACCGGGCCTACCGCACGCTCCTGCAGCAACGCGCGCGCCTCGAGAGCCTGATCTTGCGCGCGCCGGCGGACGGGATCGTCCAGAACCTCGCGGTCTCGAGTGTCGGCCAGGCCGTGCGCCCGGGCGATACGATCATGAACGTGGTGCCGACGGGCGACACCCTGATCGTGGAGGCGCAAGTCTCCAACGCCGATATCGGCTTCATCCACCCGGGCCAAGCGGCAACCGTGAAAATCGTCACCTACGACTTCATCAAGTACGGCTCGCTCGAGGGCGAGGTGGAGCGGGTCTCCGCGATCTCGGTCGAGAACCCGGACACGGGCGAGCTGATGTTTCCCGTCGAGATCCGCGTCGACCGGACCTATCTCGGCGATGAGCCGGGACAGCTCCCGGTTCAGCCAGGCATGTCGGCCGAGGTCGATTTGAAGATCGGCGAGCGCTCGATCCTCTCGTTCCTGACCGACCGCATCGCCCGGACCACGTCGAAGGCCTTCACGGAACGCTGACCACGAGGCCTCGGGCGCGCAAGGCCTCGAAAGCCGTCGCTACGTCCCTATCCACCTCCGCCCCGTCGCGCTCGGGAAAGGCCGTCCGGTAGGTGGCTTGCAGCTCCTCGAGCGTGCCGGGCTCCCGAAGCGCGCGCCACAGCCCGCTCGACACCGCGTCGAGATAGAAGACGTCATCCTCGCCCGGCGGAACGAGGAAGGTATCGCCCTCCACCACGGTGACACCCACGTCCGGGCTCTGGCGGTACCGCACGGGCGGCCTCAGTACGCGCCGAGGCGGTTCGCAACCAGGCGCGCGGCACGGCGACTGTCGCTGAAGCGGAGGCTGTAGCCTGGCAACTGAGCGGCCAGGGCGGCGACGCGGGGCACCAGCACCGCGGTCGCCAAATGAGGGGCATAGACGTTCTCGAGCACCGTCTTGACGATGGCGCCGCGGGGGGCAGCCTCGAAGCTCTCGCCGATGTCCGTCTCGCGCATGGGAAGGACGATCGTGGTGATCGGCGCGGACGCGCCGAAGGGCGCCGCCTCGGGCGGCAGCGGCAGCCGCACCTTGGGGGCGAGGCCGAGGCAGATGCCCGCGGGCGGGTCCTGGCCGAGGTCGAGCGCAAGCTGGTCGTCGCCGAAGAAGGGATGCCCCGTGGCGGCCAGGTGCAGGGACAGGCTACTCTTGCCCATGTGCGTATCGCCGACGAACGCGGCGAGCCCGTCCTTGAAACGGACCGTCGAAGCGTGGAAGCAGACCAGGTTCGGGTCCTGCGCAACGAAGGCTTCGATGAGGGCGCCCACCACCCGGTTCGCGGCATCGAGGGCATGGGAGACGTCGTCGCCCTCGCCATTGACCTTGGTCAGTCGGTAGCCGGCCGGGGCCGCCGCGAGGGTGATCGCGGGCGCGCCGGCCGGCCCTTCCCCGGCCTCATGGGGCCAGTCGGCGAGGAACAGCGGCATGTGCTCCGCCACTTCCGCCGGCAGGTGCACGGGAATCGGCCGATACCGGCCGGCATAGAGCCGGGTCTGGGTTCCCGCTCCGGGATCCTCACGGGCGATTGGCGCGTTCCGCATCACCGGCCCAGCCGATAGGTGAGTGACGGCCGGAGTTTGCCACAGGCTCCGATCCGCCGCACCCGCAAAGCAAGCTCGACGGAGCCCATCGACCGGCGACGACGCTCATCCGTCCTTGTCGCTGACGCCGGCCTCGTCGAAGCTCGCCATGCCGGTGTGGCAGGCCACGGCCGAGCGCAGGACGTTGATGGCGAGCACGGCGCCAGAGGCTTCGCCCAGTCGCATGCCGAGGTCGAAGAGCGGCGCCTTGTCGAGTCGCGCGAGGAGGCGGCGATGGCCCGGCTCGGCCGAGCAATGGGCGACCACGCAATGGTCGAGGGCGCCGGGCGCCGCCACCTCGAGGACGGCGGCGGCGGCCGTCGAGGTATAACCGTCGAGCAGCACGGGCACCCGCCCCATGCGCGCCGCGAGGACCGCCCCCGCTATCGCCGCGATCTCCTGCCCGCCCAGGCGGCGCAGGGCCTCGAACGGGTCGCCGAGCGCGTCCCCGTGGAAGGCGACGCCCGCGGCCACGACCCGCTCCTTGGCCGCGAGCGCGTCCCCGGCCACGCCCGTGCCGGGGCCGGTCCAGTCGCCGGCCTCGCCGCCGAAGAGGGCATTGCAGAGCGCCGCCGAGGACGTGGTGTTGGCGATCCCCATCTCGCCCAGGCACAGGAGGTCGATGCCGGGCTCCACCGCCATCATGCCGTAGGCCATGGCGCGGGCGCATTCGGCCTCAGACATCGCCGGGGCCCGGGTGAAGTCCGCCGTCGGGGTGTCGAGGTCCATCTCATAGACCCTCAAGTCCGCGTTCGCGGCCTCGCAAAGCTGGTTCACGGCCGCCCCGCCGGCGACGAAATTCTGCACCATCTGGGCCGTGACCGCGGCCGGGTAGGCCGAGACGCCGAGTGCCGCAACACCGTGGTTGCCGGCGAAGACACAGGCGCGCGGCTGGTCGATGGCCGGCGGATAGCGCCCCTGCCAGGTGGCGAGCCAGGCGCTCAGCGCCTCCAGCCGGCCGAGGGCGCCGGGGGGCTTGGTGAGCACCGCCTCGCGCGCCGCCGCCGCCACCGCCGCTTCTTCATCGGGTCCAGGCAACGCGGGCAGGAGGGCGCGCATCTCGTCGAGGGTGGGCTCCTTCGACTTCTCGTCCATATCCTTATGCCTCGATTTCGGCGAAGGCCCGCACGGGGAAGGATGTCGCGTCCCGCATCCGCAAGGGCACGGCGAAGAAGCGGAACGGGTGGCCGTGGAGCCGGTCCATGTCGATCAGGTTCTCGACGATGAAGATGTCCGCGCGCAGGCACAGGGTGTGGGCCGGCTTGCTCATCTCGGCGGGGTCGTCGGGGCTGCGGCAATCGACCGCCACCATGCGCACGCCGCGCTCGATCAGGAACTCGACGGCCGCCCGAGTGAGGAAGGGATGCTCGTCGTATCGCGGCGTGTCCCAATGGGCGGCCCAGCCGAAATCGAACAGCACGGCACGGCCCGCGTAGTCGGCCCCGGCCGGCAGGTCCGCGGGCGCAATGGCGTGGCGCGGCGGGAGGTGGCGCATGTCGAGGAGGAGGCCGGGGGCGACCAGCTCCTCGATGCCGATCTCGGCGATGTCGCGGCCTTCCTCGTCGCGCGCGTGGGGCGAATCGATATAGCTGCCGACCGCCACCTGGAAAGCGACTTCCGAGGTCTCGAAGGCGCATGCGCCGCCGAAGGCGCGCGCGCTCTCCTCCCGGGTCTGGAAGGTTCCGACGCGGACCGAGAACCTGGGGCTGATGCCACTCATGCCATCGGAGATGACGCGGCTCAATTCGACGAAGCGGGACATGGCTGGCTCGTGCCTCCCGTTGCTGCCTGGTGGATCGCTTTGGCCGTGGAGCCCAAGTGTCCTATAACCGGCTGAAGACGCGCGCCAGCATTTTCGCGAGGGAGTGGCTATTCCATGTCCGAATCGGGCTGGGAATTCGAGACCGAGGAGCCGAGAGCCTGGCACGAAGGCTGGCTCGACGACCTCGCGCGCGCGGCCGCTTTCCTGACCCGCCTGCCGGTCGGCCGTGGCTTGCCGCCGGGGGGCAGCCTCGCGAACGCCATGCGGGCCTTTCCGATTCTGGGCGCCGCCATCGGGCTTCTGGGCGGCGCGGTCTTCGGCATCGCCCACTGGCTCTTGCTGCCGCCGCTCGCGGGCGCGCTCTTGGCGCTCACGGCGACGATTCTGGTTACGGGCGCCCTTCACGAGGACGGCTTGGCCGACGTGGCCGACGGCTTTGGCGGCGGGGCCGACGAGGCGCGGCGGCTCGAGATCATGCGCGACAGCCGCACGGGCGCCTTCGGCGTGCTCGCCCTCATCCTCGGCGTGGGCCTGCGCGCCGCGGCGCTCGTCGCCCTGGCCGAGCCCTGGCTCGTCCTCGCCGGCCTAGTCGCGGCGGGGGCCGTGGGGCGTGCCTTCCTCGCCGCCATCCCCCGCCACCTGCCGCCCGCGCGGCCCGACGGCCTCGGCGCGGGTGCGGGCCGGCCCACGGCCGAGGTGATGTGGACCTCGGCCGGCATCGGTGCCGTCATCGCCCTCCTCGTCCTCGGCATCGGCGCCGGGCTGATCGCGACCCTGGCGGCGGGGGCGGCCGTCCTGGGGGTCGGGCACCTAGCCCGCCGCCTCATCGGCGGCCATACAGGCGACGTCTCGGGGGCGGCCGAGCAGGCGGCGGAAGTCGCCCTCCTCCTCGCCGCCGCCGCCATGCTGGGGAGTGCGGGACCATGACCATGACGACGAGCTGGTGGTGGATCCGCCACGCGCCGGTGACCGAGGACGGCGGCTGTATCTATGGCCAGAGCGACATCGACGCCAACTTCTCCGACAAGCCGTCCTACGCGGGCCTGGCCAGCGCCTTGCCGAAGGATGCGGTCTGGGTGACGAGCCAGCTGAGCCGGGCGCGGGGCACCGCCGCCGCCATCGCCGAGGCCGGCCTCGAATACGACGAGCCCGTCATCGAGCCCGGTTTCGCCGAGCAGCATTTCGGCGAATGGCAGGGCCAGCCGCGCGCCGAGGTCCATAGCCGCAACCCCGACTGGCGCCGCTTCTGGCTCGCCCCCGCCCACGCCACGCCGCCCGGCGGGGAGAGCTTCGTGGCCGTGATGGAGCGGGTCGCGGCCGGGATCGCACGCCACACGGAGAGCCACGCCGGACGCCATATCGTCTCGGTCTCCCACGGCGGGCCGATCCGCGCCGCCATCGCCGTGGCCATCGGCCTCGCGCCGGAGGGGGCCCTCGGCTTCGCCATCGACAACCTCTCGATCACCCGGCTCGACCACATCGCGGGCGCCGGCCCGGACGGCGGCGAGACGGCTTGGCGCGTCGTCACGATCAACCGGCCGCCGGTGGCCTGCGGCTGAGGTGCGCCGGGCCGAGGCTCGGGGTGCTAGAAGCGCCCTTCGCGCCGCGAAACCGAGAGAATTGGGGGTAAAAAACGTCAAGGAATGTTAAGGTGCGGCACAACAGATTCGCGTAATATCAATGGGTTAGAAGGCTCGATTTCAAACCTTGACAAACCTTGACATCCTATGCGCCGGATTGCTGTCTCGTTCTCTTAGATGGGTATTATATCCCATGACGTCAAGCACTTTCCGATGTTCGGGTATGAGCCGCGCCGGGACGGAAATACGGAGGCGTCCGGGATGTGACAAGTAAACTGGCACCGATTTGTTGTCAGAAAGCAGGATATCTCGAATCGTCTGAGGACAGGCACGGGAGGAGGATCGCGGCGATGGCCATGAAGTTCAGTGTCGGGATGGGAAGCCCCATGACCATGCACGAGGTCGCCGACGAGGCGTGCGCCGTGGAGGAGAGCGGCTTCGACTACCTCACCCTCGTCGACACGCCCGCGACCGCGCGCGACGTCCACGTCATGATGACCGTGGCGGCGATGGCGACGGAGCGCATCGGCATCGGCCACGGCGTGGTGGACCCGTTCAACATCCATCCGGCGGTGACGGCGAACGCGGCGGCCAGTATCGACGAGCTCAGCGGCGGGCGCGCCTTCATCGGCATCGGGCCCGGCAACATTCTCTACAAGTTCCGCCGTGGCGCGACCCTGGCCGAGATGCGTCAAGCCATCACCTTCATGCGCCGTTTCATGGCCGGCGAGGAGGCCGAGTTCGGTGGTGTGAAGACCCACTCGCGCTGGATCGGCCGCCCCCTGCCGATCTACATCTCCGCCCACGGGCCCAAGATGATGCAGCTCGGCGGCGAGCTCGCCGACGGCGTGATCTCCCTCTGCGCCCATCCGGCCTTCGTGAAATGGCAGCGCAAGCAGGTGGCGAAGGGCGCCGAGCGCGCCGGCCGGGACCCGGATTCGATCGACATCTGGACCCGCGCGATGGTCTACATCACCGATTCAGTGGAAGCGGCCCGGCGCGAGCTCTCCGCCTTTCCCGGCACATACGCGGACCTGCACAGGCTGCTGGCGCGCGACGACCCGGACGTGATCGAGCTTCGCGCCGACCTCGACCGCCTCGAAGCCAATGGCGCGGAGGCGATCGCGGCGGATTCCAAGCGCTTCGCCGACGCCCTCATCCCCGAGCTGGCCGAGCAGCTCGACGCGCCCCATTGCGCCGCCGTCAGCCAACGCCTCATCGACTTCTTCCATCTCGCCGGCACGCCTGAGGCCCTCCAAGAGCGCATCGAGGAGCTTGGCGGCCTCGGCACCAAGACCATCTCGATGACCACCTATACCATCATCGACAAGAAGGCGATGGTGCGCGCCGTCGGGCGAGAGCTCATCCCGCGGTTCCGCGCATAGGGCCGCGGTAACCGTGTCGCGCGATGCGGCTGGTTTCAGCCACTTTCGCGAAATTCGTCGTGAATAACGGCCGGTGAAAACCTGGCTTCGAACCCGCCGGATTGCCCGCCCAGTGGGGAGATCAGCGTGACGTCTCCGCCCGTGCCCGACGCGACCGCGATCGCGATCGCGAGGCCGAGGCCGGTGCCGTTCGCCGCCGACTGACCGCGCTCGAACGGCCGGGAGAGGCGGGCGAGCAGCTCGGGCGGGACGGGCGGGCCGCCGTTGACGACCCGCAAGACCCCGCCCCG
>PVBE012724786.1_pt1 | contig 12607 bp, 10 predicted proteins | sample 1631181 | NCBI WGS metagenome assembly PVBE01 (sample SAMN08397723, study PRJNA350692) | Marine metagenome, whole genome shotgun sequencing project. | isolation source: water | place: Pacific Ocean | collected 2012-04 | reverse complement strand
CGTCTTTCATAGTCCAGGAGTTGCCGTCGGGCCTGTCGCCTCTGGCGGACTTCCATGGCCTCGATGCCTTCGAGGATGCCGCAATCGGCGGGGATTGCCAGTTCGCGACGAATCGCCTGGAAATCCAGCAGGGGTTCGACCAGCGTACCGTCCATGTCGAAGATGACGACTTCAAAGCGGCGTGTCACGGTTGCACTCCGTTGGCATAAGGCAGTGTCGCTGCGGCAATCTTTCCGTGTCGGACCGTGTCGGATTGCGTCGTGCCGGGGGCAAGCGCCGGGCGGGCTCTTGTGTCGATCTTAGCAAAACGTGCTATCATTGCGTAAAATATGGTTCCATTATGAGGCTCTCATATACCCGATTGTGCCCTTGGATTCCACTGCTGGTTACTTTGGTTTGCACCGACGCCTGGGCGGCCGATGCGTGGTGGACCCCCCTCTGGCGATATCGCCGCCAGGTAACCATCGACAGCGCCGAGCCCACCGGACTGCCTGGCGACGACATTGTCCATCTGGCCATGGACACCGGCGGATTGTGCCGGCGCGACGGGAGCGACATACGCGTAGTCACCGGCCGGGGCCGCCAGGTTGCCTGTAAGGTCCTGATGATGGGCCCCGGCGACCGCGCGAGCATCGCCTTTGCGAGGCGCGGCGGGACAAAAAAATATTATGTCTACTTCGGCAACCCCAAGGCCCCCCCTCGGCGGGAGGAACTGGAGATACGTCGCGGCGTGTTGCTCGAGACCCGCCTCTACAAGAAGGGCGGAGGCCTGACCCTCAAGGAGGCCCGCCGGACTATAGCCGCCGCCGGCGAGCCGGTCGGGCGCAGTTTTCGCGACCGAATATTCCTGGGCTACAATCCGTTCGGTCCCCAAACCCGCATCACCAACACCTTCACGGCGTATCTGGTTTGCCCCAAGGACGGCGTATACACGTTTTGCTCTTCCAGCGACGGCCCGTCGTTTCTGCTGGTGGGTGATACGCTGGTGGTGGACAACGCCGGGTGGCACGGTCCACAGAGGGATATCAGCCAGCGCGGTATGATTAAGTTGAAGACCGGCCTGCACAAGTTGACCTTTTATCATGTCAACCGCGGGCGGGGCGGCGTGGTGGCGGTGGCTGCGTGGCGCCCGCCGGGCCAGATGCGTGTACGGGTGATCCCGCCGGGGGCGTACGCCATGGTGCACGTCGGCAATGGAGGAATGATTGAGCAGTACGGCAAGTCGTTGAACATCGACTTTGTCGCCAGCCACGAGGGCGAGACGTTTATGGCCAATCGGTACCTTCAGCGGTATCGGTTCCGAGCGCTGGCCGACGGGGTGGGCGCAAGAAAACTTGCATGGAAGTGGGATTTCGGCGACGGGCTGACATCTACCGACGCGGACGTACAGCACGTTTATCTGACAGACGGGGTGTATAAGGTGACGCTGAGAACCAGGGGGCCATGGGACGAACTGACGCGGACGAACCGGATTTCCGTGTCGCGGCCGTGGGATCGCGTGACACACCGGCGACTGAACAGCATCGACAGCCATGCCCACATCGTTGCCGCGTATGATTTTGCCAAACTCACTGTCGGGGCGGCCGAGGCGTTTGACCTGCTGAAGCGGGCCGGACAGACAAAGGCCATGCTGGATGCGGGCATCGCGTTCCTGAAGCGCCCGACACTGTCAGGCCGGACCGTGCAGGCCATCGTGCCGGCTTGCGCCGAGGCGCTCCTCCGGGACGCCCAGACCCAAGGCGCCATAACGGTACTCCTGCGCGGGGCCGACAAGAGCGACGACCCGGCAACGTCGGCACAACTGATGGTCCGCGCGGCGGGGTTGGTACTGGCCGAGACCCGCGATGCCGACAGGGCCATGGAATTGTACAAGGAAGTGGTGCAGCGGTACGGCCGAAAGCCCAAGGCCGCGAAACCCGTTCGTGAGACAAGGATCGGTCTGGGCGACGTATGGCGGTTTCGCGGCGACTATGACAAGGCCGCCAAGGCCTACGCCTCGGCCGGCGTGGGGCCGGAGGCGGCCGAAAAGAACCACCCGATCCTTCGCGGCGATTACGCCATGCACGTGGAGGCCTACATCCGCAGCCGGAGATATGATTGGGCCCGGCAATACCTCGACCGGTGGGAGCGGACCTTCCCGACGGACAAATTGGTGGGCTACTCCACGCTGCTCCGGGTGAGGCTTTCCATGCTCCAGAAGCGCGACGCGGCCGCGGCCTGCGAGGCCGAGGCGCTCGTCCGCGTAAATCCCGCCAGTAACTATGGGGCTCAGTTGCTCGTGGAGGCGGCCCAGGCCTACCGCAGAGACCACAAACCCGACCAGGCCGCCGCTGCGCTGAAGCGCGTGGTGGCACAATATCCTGAGTCCCCGCTGGCCGGGCAGGCAAAAGAGATGCTGAAAAAGTGAAGGGTTCTCGATTTGAGGTACCGCATTCCGCGCGTGGCGGCCAGCCAAAGCCGCCGGATCAGGCATGCGCCATCACCCTCACCTTGACTTGCCTTGTGCGTAATCCTGATAATGACCGGGCAGGCTTTGTTTGTGACTCAGGCGAACGGGCGGATGATGGCCACACGCGTGATCAAGGTGAATCCGAGTGATCTGTCAGCGGCTGCTTCGGCGGCTGCCAAGGGTGCCGATGCGCTGAGAAAAGGCAAGTTGGTAGGCTTTGCCACCGAGACGGTGTACGGCGTGGCCGCGGTGGCGTCCGACCCGGGGGTTTTGGAGCGGCTGCGGGAATTGAAGTCGCGTCTCAGGGGCCCTTTCAGCGTGCACCTGTGCGGTCCCGACGATACAGGACGGTACGTTTCGCGGGTTCCGCCACCGGGGCGGCGGATAATCGACAAGGTTTGGCCGGGCCCCATCACACTGGTCTTGCCAACGGGAGGGAAACTAAGCGATGCCAAACTGGAAGCTGCAGGGCTGCACGAGATTCTGACGTACAGGGGGCGAATTGCCCTCCGCTGCCCTGATGGGCCGGTGGCTGGAAAGATGTTGGCCGGCGTGGGGCAGCCGGTGGTGGCGCCGAGTGCCAACCTGGCCGGTGAACCCTCCCCGCGGACGGCCGGGGATGTGCTGGAGGTCTTGGACGGGAGGATCGACCTGCTGCTGGACAGTGGGCCCACGCAATACGGTCTCGACAGTACTATCCTCCGCTGCGAGGGGGACAACTGGAAGATCCTGCGGAAGGGCGTGTATGACACGAGCGGGGTGCGGCAGATCCTTGCCAGAACGTATCTGTTTGTCTGCACGGGCAATATGTGCCGCAGCCCCATGGCAGAGGGCCTGGCGGCCAAGATATTGGCCGAGGGGTTCGGCTGCAAGGTCGGTCAGTTGACCGACCGCGGCGTGCGGGTGGTGTCGGCTGGCGTGTTTGCCGTTGACGGTGGGACGGCCTCGGCAAACGCCGTGTGCGTCGCGGGGGAACTTGGTGCCGACATCTCCTGGCATCGAGCCCAAAAACTCACTCCGCAGTTGATTCTTTCGGCGGATATGGTATTCTGTTTTTCGGGGCAACATGTCGCCGAGGCGCGCAGATTGGCGCCGTCGGCCGCCGGAAGAGTCCAGCTACTCGACAAACATGGCGACATTGCCGACCCGATCGGCGCCGGCGTGGATGTGTATCGCCGCACGGCCCGGCGCATCGAGAGATTACTGAAGGCGCAGATGGAAAAGGAAATCACATGAAGATTGCGATTGCTGCCGATCATCGAGGCCATGCCGTTAAGGAACGCGTCGTGGTGCTGCTGAACGAGCAGAACCATGATGTGCTCGACATGGGAACCAACAGCGGCAAAAGTTGCGACTATCCGGACCAGGCCTATCCCGTCTCGATGGCCGTCGCCAGCGGGCAGGTGGACCGTGCGATCCTGGTCTGTGGCAGCGGAATCGGAATGAGCATCTGTGCCAACAAGCTCAAGGGCGTACGTGCGGCCCTGTGCCACGACGAACTAACCGCCCAGATGTCTCGGCGGCACAACAACGCCAACGTCTTGTGCCTGGCCAGCGACGTACTCGGGGAGGGACTAATCTGCCGAATCGTGTCAAGTTGGATTGCCACGGAGTTCGAGCCGGGCGGGCGCCACGAGCGACGTGTCCGAAAAATCGCCTGCATCGAGAAAGGTAAGAACCCAGTCACCTACGACCGCAAGGACGACGGGTTGAAGGAAAACTAGTCTCGGATCTGCCGGGGACTTGGGGGTCTGTGCGTCGTGTTTTACTTGGTGGGGAAGGCCCCGATAGCCTCGTTGTTTCCAATGAGTATCAGCACGTCCCCTTCCTTGACGGGAGTGTCGCCGGCGGGCACGGAGATCACGAATTCGCGTGTGCTGGTTTGACCTTTGTCGTCACTCTGACGCACAGTGCGATGGATAGCCACCACGTTGACGTTGTAGTTCTTGCGGACGTCGAGTTGCTCGAGTGTCTTGTTGTGGAAACTTCCGGGTGCGGCTATCTGCACCAGGCTGGCGTCGTCGGCCAGTTCGATCCGCTCCATGATGGTCGGGGCCATCAACCGGCCGGTCCACCGTTCGGCGGATTCGTTTTCGGGGTTTACGATGTCGTCCGCGCCGACGCGAGAGAGAATTTCGGCCCGGACCTTGCTGGTGGCGCGGCTGATGACGCGCGGAACGTTCAGTTCCTTGAGTGTGACGGTGGTCAGCACGTTGGCCTCGAAGGAGGTCCCCACGCCCACAACGGCGACATCGACCTTGTCGATGCCCTGACTTTTCAGGGCCTTGGCGTCGGTGGCGTCGAGGCAAACGGCCAGGGCCACACGGTCGCGTATCGTTTCGATGCGGTCCTTGTTGGAATCCACCGCGATTACGTCGGCGCCCGCGTCGGCCAGCAGCGTCGCCAGGGTCATGCCGAACCTGCCCAATCCGATAACGGCGAAACGTTCCATGGGTCACCCAATGATTATGTTTTCAGACGGATAGGAATATTCTACACGCCGCACGCTGGTTGTCAGGGCCAAAATCAGCGTCAGCGGGCCCAGACGCCCGGCGAACATTCCGGCCAACAAGACACACTTGGCCCCGGTGGTCAGATGTCTGGTGGTCCCGGTGGACAACCCCACCGTTCCGCAGGCGCTGCAGGCCTCGAACAGCAGGTCGATAAAGTGATGCCCCTGCATGAACACGCACAGCCCCAGCGTGACCGCTGCCAGCAGACCGAGATACAGAAATGCGAGGGTCACGGTCTTGTGCAGCACCTCGGAGGAGATGCTGCGGCCGAACGTCTCCGGTTCGCTCCGCCGCCGCAGTACGGCACAGGCGGTTATAACCAGTATCGCCAGGGTGACGGTCTTTAAGCCGCCGGCCGTGCTGGCCGGGCTGCCACCGATGGTCATCAACCCGCAGACCCACAACTTGCTCGCGTCGGACAGTTCGTCCGTGCGGATAGTGTTAAACCCAGCCGTGCGGGCGGTGACGGACAGGAAGACGGATTCAGTGGCTTTTCGCCTCCACGACATTTGGTCTAAGTCGTCGTTGGGCGCCACGTCGTCACGGTATCGCTCGTGCCTTCCGACGCTTGGTCTGTCGCCGCTGGTAATCTCCAGTGCCCAGACGCCGGCGGCCCCTGCGACAAGTAGAATCGCCGTGGTGGTCAGGACGATCTTTGAGTGCAGCGTCAGGCGTGGTTTGGGCTTGTCCGGTAGAATCGTCGGAACGCCCCGCCACCGGCCTCGCCAGTGGCGACCCAGCGCATTGCGTGCAAAACGGGCGACGTCCTGCAGCACCGGAAAGCCCAGCCCGCCCAACACGATCAGCGGAGCGAACACGCCGAGCATCTGCCAGTGGTCGCGAAGCGGCTGCGACCAACCCTCAGACACCCCGGCTGTCATGTTTTGACCGTACAGAGAGAAGCCCGCGTTACAAAAGGTCGAGATGGCGTGAAAAACGCTTTGCCAGACGGCGTGGGCCTCCGTCATCGCCCCGCCGCCGCCGGCGGGGGCCTCCAGGAACATCGGGAACATCATGACGGCGCCGACGGCCTCAAAGCCCAAGGTGACCAGGATTACGAATCGTGCCACACGCCCGATCTCCCCGGCGCCCTCGGCCGACAGTATCTCCCCCAGCGCGCTTGAGCCCCGCAGCGACAGCCCCTTGCCCACCATCATGGCCATCACCGTGCCGAATATCATGATGCCCAGCCCACCGAGTTGTATGAGGGTCAGTATCACCGCCTGTCCGAACAGTGTGAAATGTGTGCCGGTGTCGCGGACGATCAGGCCGGTCACGCAGGTGGCGCTGGTGGCGGTGAACAGGGAGTCCAGATAGTACCAGTTTGTGTAGTCGGTCGGCTGAATTGCCGTCGGCAGCATCAGCAGGCCCGATCCGGCCAGGCAGAGGAAGGCGAAACTGCCCACCAGCAGGCGCACGGGATGAATGCCGCTGTCGGCAAATCGCAAATTCACGTTTACGCCACGGATGATCAGCGCCACCAGGATGTACACCTGTGTGACGATGACGTACAGCGCTCCGGCCGACAGGACCTCGCTGTGCAGGTGGCTGGTGACGCCCAGCACCGAACCGGCAACCAGCATGAGCGCAAAATCCGTCCAGTTCTCTCGCAGATACCGCAGCCGGTTGTCCGACAGCAACAGCCTCCATATCCGGTCGAATATGAAAATCGCCACCACAACCGTCTGGGCTATGTGCAGCCAGACCTGCGGCAAGGGTCGGCGGTCGCGAAAACCGTACTCCAGGACAAGCGACGCCACCGCCGCCGCGCCGGCCAGCGCCAGGACAACGTTCAGCGCAAGGATGATCCTTCGGCCGGTGCGATTGGGGCTTGGAAGGTTCGATTTGTCCATGCCGATTGGGCTTTCAGGTTCACTGGCTACAGCCGCTTGCCGAGGCGATGTTCGGCGTTCGGCTACTTCTTTTTCCCATAGACTTTCTCAGGATTGAAGATCTTGTCGGCCACAACGTCCCACTCACCCGCGTCGTTGAGTTTACGGTAAAAGCACGAAAAGTAGCCCTTGTGGCAGGCGGCGACGTTCTGGTGGACCTCAACCAGCAGCGTGTCGTTGTCGCAGTCGGTGTAGATGGCCTTGACGTCCTGCGTGTGGCCGCTGCGCTCGCCCTTCAGCCAGTGCTTTTTTCGTCTGCGCGACCAGAAGTGCGTCTTTCCGGTGCGGACCGTGTCGGCCAGCGAATCCTTGTTCATGTAGGCCACCATCAGGACGGTCTTGCTGTCGGCATCGACGATGATGGCGGGGATCAGGCCGTGCTCGCCGTACTTCAGTTTTGCGATGCTTTCTTTCAGAGGGCTCATAAGTGTCTCCCATCCGTGCTTTGAGTCTTTACATGGTTACAAGGCACACATGTTAGTGAGGAAGTGCGCGATTCGCAACCCGTAATCGGTCACGCGCCGTCAAGCAGTTTGAGTTTGCCGGCGTAAGCCTTGATGACTTCGCGGCGGAGTTGCTGGTGGTGGGGGGCGTTCAGACCGGGGTCTTCGGCGACAATTGCAAAGGCCTCGCGACGGGCCAGGCGGAGCAATTCGAAATCCTCGACCAGATCGGCGACTTTCAGTTCCGGCAGCCCGTGCTGGCGAGTACCGAACAGTTGCCCCGGCCCGCGGAGGCGCAGGTCTTCCTCGGCTACCTTGAACCCGTCGTTGGTCTCCGCCAGCACGGCCAGACGCTGCTTGGCGCCGGGGGTTCTGGGTGAGGCCACCAGGATGCACGTGGCATCGTGGCGCCCTCGTCCGATGCGTCCGCGCAGTTGATGCAGTTGGGCCAGCCCGAACCGCTCGGCGTGGCGGACCACCATTACGTTGGCCGACGGTACGTCCAGACCCACCTCGACCACCACCGAGGCGACCAGCGCCTGGACCTTACCGCTGCGGAACCCAGCCATCACGGCGTCCTTCTTGGCTGCGGTCATCTGTCCGTGGATCAGAGCGGTGTTGAACTCGTTCAAGGGCCCGCCGGCCAGTTGGCGATAGGCATCTTCGGCGGCGACCAATCCCAGTTGGCCCGACGGGCTGACCAGCGGATAGATGAAGTAGGCCTGCTGGCCCTTGGCCAGTTGCCCGCGGACAAAATCGATCACCTTTGGCCAGTCTTCTTCGCTTACGCACTTTGTGGTAGTTTGACCCCGACCGGGTGGCAGGGCGTCGATTACCGACGTGTCCAGATCACCGAAGACGGTCATTGCCAGCGTGCGGGGAATAGGTGTGGCGGTCATCACCAGGTAGTGCGGCGCGAAGCCCTTTTGGCGAAAGGAGGTCCGCTGCTCGACGCCGAACTTGTGCTGCTCGTCCACGACCACCAGCGCCAGGTCGGCAAACTGCACGCCCTCGCTGATCAATGCGTGCGTGCCGATCACGATGTCGATTTGACCGGCTGCGAGTTTACCGAGGATTTCGCGGCGCTGGGCGGGGCTTTGCCCGCCGACCAGCAACCCCAGGCGAACGCGCGAGTGGGCCAGGTAGGCATGGGCCTTGTCAAAGTGCTGGGTGGCTAGAATTTCCGTCGGGGCCATCACCGCCGCCTGCTTGCCGCAGGCCACCGCCAGCAGGGCTGCATACAGCGCCACCACGGTCTTGCCCGCCCCGACGTCGCCCTGGAGCAGGCGGTTCATGGGTCTGTCGCCTCCCAGATCGGCGGCGATCTCGGCGACGGCGCGGTTCTGGGCGTCGGTGAGTGTAAAGGGGAACCTGGCCCGAATACGCCGGTCGATTTGCGGCGTGTTGACCAGCGGGTGTGCGGGACGGCTTACTTGACGCATCCGCACCAGCGCGATGCCAAGTTGCATCAGCAGGCACTCATCATAGACCAGCCGGCGCCGCGCCTGCGCCCAATGTTCAGTGTCTTCCGGCCGGTGCATGGCCTCCACGGCGTCCGGGCGGCTCATCAAACCACGCTTTTCGAGGTATTCGCCCGGGAACCATCGCCGGATCAGCCTGTGGGCTTCCGGCAGCACGTGCTTTACGATCGAGGCGATCATCACGCTGGTCAGTTTTCCGCCGGCTGGATAGACCGGCATCAGCTCGTCTCGGTCAAGCCGGGTGCCCTGGGGGTCCCAAAGGATCTGGAATTGAGGGTTGACCAACTGGAGATGCTTGCGATAGAGGCCGACCTTGCCGCTGACGGCCAGGTGGATGCCGGGCTTGATCTTGTCGCTGAGGTATCCTCCGTGGAACCACTTTACCAGGACCCAACCGGTGTCGTCTTGGAGTTGCACCTGGAAGAACGGCCGGCGTCCGAAACGATGTTCCTCAGCGACCATTACCTCGCCGGCGATGGTGGCGGTCTGCTCGCCGCCATAGAGCGATGCAATCGGCTGGGCCTGGCGGCGCAGGTCGAAGCGGAAGGGGAAGTGCAACAGGAGATCCTCAACGGTGCGGATTCCCAGGTCGGAAAGTTGCTGGGCGCGGCGGGGCCCAACACCTTTGACGTAGCGAACGTCCGTGTCGAGTGTCAGTTGGCCCACGGTCGGCTCGGGGGGACTACTTGGTTGGAAGTTTGATTACCTGCTCGACACGGAGTTTCATGCGATCCAGACCGGGGTTGGCTTCTTCGATATCTTTCCATCGCTGCCCGCTGCCAAGGTGTTTGACAGCGATGGACCAGAGGGTGTCGTCCGCTTTGATGGTGTAGGTTGCCGGGCGGGCGGTATCGGCGCTGTTTTTCACTTCCCTGCCGGGCTGGTCGGCTTCGGAGACTTTGACAACGGTTGGCCGGTCTGTCGGCGCCTTACTGGTAGGCCTGCCCCTACGTTTCGCTGTCGGTTTGACAGGTTTGAGGGGGTCGGTCACCATGGGCGGCGTGGGCGGCGTGGCCTTGGGCGGCGTGGGCACAGTGGCCTTGGCCGGCGTGGGCACAGTGGCCTTGTACGCGACGGGCTCCTTTTTCTTGCAGCCAGCCACAAACCCCGAAATCAAGACCGAGACGATTGCCAGGTTTATTGCAGTTTTCATGATGGTGTCCTTTCCCATACGTTGCCCACGCCTGATGATATCGCTGCGGGGTGCGGTGTCAACCGTGTTTGTGTGTGCGTGGGGGGTGAATCACCCGGTGATACGCTGTCTGACGAAGTCGACGACGCGGCCGGCGGCGATGCGCTCCTGCCGGAGCGAGTTGCGGTCGCGGACGGTGACGCTCTGGTCTTGCAGGGTCTGACCGTCCACGGTTACGCAGAAGGGCGTGCCGGCTTCATCCTGGCGACGGTAGCGCCGGCCTACTGCGCCCTTTTCGTCGTAGAAGGCGGCCAGTCCGGCTGATTGGGCTTCGTGGTAGATCTTGCGGGCGATTTCCGGCATACCGTCTTTCTTGACCAGCGGGAACACCGCCACCTTGGTCGGCGCGAGGCGAGGGTGGAACTTCATCACGGTACGCGGCTTGGGGTTGCCCTTTTCGTCGGGCGCCTCGTCTTCGGTGTATGCCTCGCAAAGGAACGCCAGGGCGGCCCGATCCACGCCGCCGGACGGCTCAATCACGTACGGGATAAAGCGTTCCTTGATCCGGTCGTCGAAGTACCTCAGGTCCCTTCCGGAGTGCTCCTGGTGGGCCTTGAGGTCGAAATCCGTGCGGTTGGCGATGCCCTCGAGTTCACTGACTCCGAAGGGAAATTCGTATTCCACGTCAGCACAGGCCCTGGCGTAATGAGCCAGTTCGGCGGCGCCGTGGTTGCGAAGGTGGAGTTTCTCGCTGGTCAGCCCGTGATCCACGTACCACCGGAAGCGAGCATCTCGCCAGTACTCGTACCATTTGTCGGCTTCGTCGAGGCGGCAGAAAAACTCGATTTCCATCTGCTCGAACTCACGGCTGCGAAACGTGTAGTTGCGAGGATTGATCTCGTTTCTGAAGGCCTTGCCGATCTGCGCGATGCCGAAGGGTAGTTTCATCCGCGAGGTGTCCAGCACGTTCTTGTAGTTGGCAAAGATTCCCTGGGCGGTTTCCGGACGGAGGTAGGTCAGCGTCGATGAATTTTCCATCGCTCCGTAATGGGTCTTGAACATCAAGTTGAAATCCCGCGGGTTGGTGAGTGTTCCATACTGTCCGCAGTTTGGGCAATTCGATTTTTTCGTGAAGAATTCGGTTTCGTCCAACCAACAGTAAGAATGCAGGTGATGATCATCGCGCAGGCGATGTTTGCGTTTGATCGACCTCCAGTTCTGCTCCACGAGCCTTCGGGCCTGCTCTTCGCTCGAGGCTACGATGGTGACGACCGCCTGGGGGGGATTATCACTATCGGATGATATGGAAACCCCGAACAGATGGTCCGCGCGGAAGCGGCTCTTGCATTCTTTGCAGTCCACCATCGAGTCGAAGAATCCCTCGATGTGTCCGGAGGCCACCCATACCTTGGGGTTCATGATGATTGAGCAGTCCAGGCCGACGATGTCGTCGCGCTTGGAGACAATGTCCTCCCACCAGGCGTTCTTGATGTTGCGCTTGAGTTCCACGCCGAGCGGCCCGTAGTCCCAAAAGCCGCCGATACCGCCGTAGATCTCTGACGACTGGAAAATGAATCCCCTACGTTTGCACAGGGCCACCAGTTTGTCCATCAGTTCGTTACCGCCTTGGGCTGCGTCGCTCATGATCGTCGGGGATCTCCATGGTGCTCATTGTGCGTGGTGCGGCACGGCCGGGAAGCGACGTATGATAGGTCGGCGGGGCGCGATTTTCAAGGTGGCGTTGCGATGTATTGGCCGGAACATGCGTTTGAAGTATACTTTTTGTTATGAACGCCATTGACGTGCACACGCACGCCTTTCCCGATGCACTTGCCGAGCGGGCGATCGGCGAACTGGAGGCGGCGGCTGACTGGAGGGCCGTGGGGTCCGGCACGGTGGGCGGCCTGCTTGCCTCGATGGACGCCGCCGGCGTGGATGTTTCCGTCCCGTGCGCGATTGCCACCAAGCCGGACCAGGCAGCGGGCATCCTGCGATGGTGCTGTGACATTCGCAGCGACCGGATCGCCCCGTTTCCGTCCGTTCATCCCCGCACGCCCGATGCGGCCGGGTGGGTCCGCAGGATCGCCGGAGAGGGATTCAGCGGTCTCAAACTCCACCCGATGTATCAGGACTTCCACGCCGACGATGCGCGCATGGACGAGATATACGGCCAGGCTGCTGAGGTCGGCCTGGCGGTTACGCTCCACTGCGGGCGGGACATCGCCTTCCCTCAGGACGACAACCGATCCGCCCCGGTTCGCCTGGGGCGAGTTATCGATAGGTTCCCCCACCTGGCCCTCATCTGCACGCACCTGGGCGGTTGGCGGTCGTGGGATCAGGTCCACCGGTATCTCGTCGGCCGGGGCCCGAACGTTTACCTGGAAACGTCGTTCAGCATACGGTTTCTGGGTCTCCGGCGCGCCGCCGATCTGATCCGGGCACACGGCGTCGAGAGGGTCATGTTCGGTACCGATTGGCCTTGGTGCGACCAGAACGAGGGGGTCCAGGATATTGGCGGGCTAGGGCTGAATGAGAAAGAAACCGGTGCAATACTCCGGTCAAATGCGGCGAAGTTGCTTGGATATGGATGTCCGACCATGGAGAATACAAAGAATTCGCAATCACAGGAAGAATTATCCGCATGAACCATCTTGTAAACCCATTCGAGATTTCCGGAAAGTGGTACAAGGCCAACCT
>PVBE010802113.1_pt1 | contig 12607 bp, 8 predicted proteins | sample 1631181 | NCBI WGS metagenome assembly PVBE01 (sample SAMN08397723, study PRJNA350692) | Marine metagenome, whole genome shotgun sequencing project. | isolation source: water | place: Pacific Ocean | collected 2012-04 | reverse complement strand
TTTCTTTCATGATGATACTTTTGTATTAAATCATAAGTGGCTGCAGGAATTTCTAGAAATGTATACTGAGCAGATCCGGCTTCCATTTTTTTGCCAGGCAAGAGCAGATACATTTACAGAGGAACTGATAAAGGACCTGAAAATGGCTGGATGCCAATCAGTATTCTTTGCTATTGAGAGCGGTGATGAGACTATTCGCAGGAAGGTATTAAATAAACCTATCAGTAATGAAAAAATTATAGAGAGTGCAAGATGGCTAAAGGAAAATGGCATAAAGATCTCTACTTATAATATGCTGGGAATACCGGGTGAAAGGGTAGAGCAGGCATTAAAGACTGTAGAGCTTAATATGGCCATAAAAGCGGATTATCCGCGTTGTTCATTTCTGACACCGTATCCGGGAACACGGATAGCGGAGCTTGCCAGAGAACAGAACAGTATGTCCAAGGATGCTGAATTTGAAATAAATTCTAATTCACAGCAAAGTGAGATGTTTATGGCTACTACGGAAGGAAGAGAACTTAAAAATCTTCATTCCCTATTTCAAACGGCAATCCTGTTTCCATGGACTTATCCATTGGTAAAAAGACTCATCAGACTTCCCTTTGGGTTGGTATTTAAATTGTGGTGGGCCATTATATATTTTCTGGTATTTACAAAGAGTGAGGGGAGAAGCATGAAGGTAATGCTTATATTTGCCCTGCGCAATTTCAAGGTAAGTGTATGGGAAACGAAGAAGAAAGCGTAAGTTCTATGCAGGTTAATAGAAGCGGGAAGGCGGAAATAATCTGGCCGATAGCAGGGTTTCTGGTCATAACTGTTTTTGTGTTTAGAAAGGTAGTCTTTTCCGGTTTTGTGTCTATCCCAGATTGTGGTGATGCTTACATTTGTATTTACTCGTGGAGTCATTATTTCATATGGGCAATTAAACAGGGTACATTTCCGCTCTGGGTTTCTCTAAATCTATGTGGCCATCCATTTGGAACGGAAGCCCCCAGTAATTTTAATATATTAAACATATTAAGTTTTTTCTCTCACCCTAACCTTGCTTGGAATATAAGGAGCATGCTTTGTATGTTTCTTGCCGGGTATTTTACGTTCCTGTTTGCTAGGTCACTAAAAATAACAACATATAGTTCATTCGTCTGCGGGCTGGTTTTTATGTTTACAGACAGTGTTGCGGTAGAGCATCTACATATAATTTCTTTCATGATTCCTCTTTTGCTGCTGGTTTTAGATAAGGCCATAAACAGAAAGAGTTATAGATGGATATCTTTGGCAAGTATACTCATTACAATATTTTATCTGAATTCTAATCCTCAGCATGTTGTTTATGTTTTTCCGTTCTGCTGTGCCTATATGATCTTCAGATATTTTAGTATGAGTGAAAGGTATAGCCTTAAATATTTTCTGTTAATCGCAGGGGTATTTTTATTGTTAACGGTTGGTCTGTCTTCATTACAGATTTTAAGAACGTTGGAAATTTCAGGTGATCCGCAAAGAGCTTTTGTAGAGAGTTGGTATTTTGTGTTGTTACCTACACATCTTATTACGGTAATCTTTCCTTTCTTCTATGAATCACCATTCAGGTTGGATGAACATAATTTCTTTTTCGGAAGGATAACTTTGGAGATAGCTAAAAAGATGCCTGCAATATTAGGAATGCCTTTCGTAATCCCATCAGCTCCATATCTAGGTGTGATACCTTTTATACTGGGTATAATTGCCTTTTTAAAGGGAAGAAAAAACCCAAGTGTGAGATTCTTCGGCTGGTCAGTTATAATAGTTACAATATATGTAAGTACCTCATTCTTGTCACATATGGTAATCAGGCATATTCCAATATTAAAACAGATGGTTTTTATACAGAGAAGCTATGCAATATATGCGTTTTCAATGGCTGTATTAGTTGGTTATGGGATAGATCATTTATTATGCGAGGGTAAGAGTTTTTTGCGTCCGATGGTGAGATATATTAATAAAGTAAGCCTTCTAATTATAACTATTCTTGGTGTTGCGATGGGTATTTCCTATACCTTTCTGGTGTGGAATAAGGAACTATTGGTCAGAGTAGGAAATGAGTATGTGGATAAATATGTTATAGGCAACCCTCTTTATATTGCCCCTGAACAGATCTATCGTTTAAGAATAGAGCAGATATTTGATTTTTTATGTTCATGGACAAACGTATTAGGTCCTTCATTTTATATATCAGCCATAATCGTTGCTTCTTCTGCACTACTTCTTTACCTGTATGCTCTTGATTTAATAGGGAAAAGGACGTTCAAAATAGTTATTATCTTTGTCATATTGAGTGACCTTTATATTATTAAGTCATATAACTTCTATTTCCTTCCCAATGAAGATATTTCGCCTAAAGTGGAAGCTGCTGAATTCTTAACTAATCAACCTGGAATATTTCGTGTTATGCCGTTGGATGATCCTCGCGACTTTTCAAAACCCATGAAGAAAAAGACATTCCTGGAACCTAATACTAACTTATTTTATGGAATAAGTAGTCCCGAAGGTGCATATTCGCTTACAATGAGAAGATATGGATTGTTAATGCGGGCATTGCAGAAAGGTACAGATCACAAATATGTTGGCATCATTAGTCATTATGTGGAACTACAACAACATATTGCTAATTTGATGAATATTAAGTATGTAGTAACTTCAAAAGACAGGGTGTTGAAAAGACCTTTCAGGCTTGTATATATGGATAAAGAATATAGGGTTTATGAAAATATGGAAGCATATCCTCGTGCGTTTGCAGTACATAGGGGTCTGACATTAAACAGGGAGGAAGATGTCCTGGCAGCCTTGAAGGATAACAGTGTGCCTTTGGATAAAGTTGTTATCTTGGAAGATGATTCTATGGAAAATCTTAATCTGCCAGTATCGAACGAAACTGTATATTCTCATGTAAGTATTGAGGAGTATAGACCACACTCTGTAGTCGTAAATGTGGATATGAAGGCTAATGGTTACCTGGTCTTGACTGATTGCTATTTTCCGGGTTGGAGGGTGTATGTTGATGGTGAGCGAAGCAAAATTTACAAGGCTGATTATATATTCAGGGCAGTAGCGCTTCAAAAAGGTGAACATAAATTGCATTTTGTCTATAAGCCCTTTTCTGTTAGGCTTGGCTTGGTATTAATTGCTTTAAGCTTTTCGTTAATAGTTTGTATTTTTATAAAGACGCGTAGGAAAAGATAAGATGAATAAATCACGGTTACTTTTAATTCGTCCAAATTCATCCATAGAGATTGCTCCTCCTCCATTAGGACTGATGTATATAGCTTCTTATTTGAGGAATAAACAGGACGAATTTGATATAAAAATTCTCGATTCACGCGTAAAAGACTTGTCCTTTGAAGAAATTGAGGAGCGTATAAAAGATTGTCAGCCTGAGTATATTGGGATTACCAGCATGCATGTAGATTCTCCGGAATTACATAAAGTTGCTCAGATATCTAAGAGTGTAATGAAAGATCCTGTAGTAATTGCGGGAGGGCCGTATCCAACAAGCGGTTACAAGCAGGTGATGGAAGATTCAAACATTGATTTTTGTGTGGTAGGTGAGGGGGAGATTCCTTTTGCAGAGTTGATGAAGGCATTAAGACATGGGCTGGATTATGAGAATATCAGGGATGTGGCATTCAGAATTGACGGTGAAATGGTCTATAACGGTTCCAGAGAACTTATATCAGACTTGGATAGTATTCCTATTCCTGCATGGGATCTTATTGAAATGAACGACTATTTCTATGGAAAGAAAAGGTCGTTAGAAAATCCTGTACAGATACACAAAAGAGCTGTGTCCGTAATTTCCTCACGTGGTTGTCCGTACGGGTGTACCTATTGTCACAATATATTTGGGAAGAAGTTTCGCGCGAGAAGTCCCGAGAATGTGATCAAAGAACTGAAGTATCTGGTGGACAAATATAATATTCAGGAGATAGAATTTCTGGATGATACCTTTAATTATGACAAAGAGAGAGCGTGTGGGATATGTGACCTTATAATTGAGGAAAAGTTGAAATTGGGGATCTGTTTTTCAAATGGACTACGAGCGGACCGTATGGACGAGGAGTTGATCATTAAACTGAAACAGGCAGGTACCTATCGTATAAATTATGGGATAGAGAGTACATCAGCAAGAATGCAGAAGTCCATGGGGAAGAAATTAAATCTGATACATGCAAAGGATATAATTGAGAAAACGTTCAGGCATAAGATTCTCTGCGGGGCATTCTTTATGATAGGATTTCCTACTGAGACAGAAGATGAGATACTGGAAACTATACGTTTTGCGGCCGAATCAAAGCTTCACACAGCCGTTTTTAATATTGTTACTCCCTTTCCGGGTACCAGGCTTTATAAACAGGCAGAAGAGATGGGGAGCAATGTTGGTAAGTCATTTTCAACCGTAGGAAAAGTAAGCGTAAACATGAGTGCTGTTTCGAATGAAAAACTGGCAAAACTAAGAGTTATAGCATACAGAAGATTTTATTTTAATGTTACCAGGTGTTGGCGGCTCTTTGTTCGTGTTCCGAGGAAGCTTATACTTTTTAAGAATTTTATTGAGGTGGCAAGGGTGTCTTTGCTTAAGAAAGAGCTTTATGGATAATAACCTTGTTGATTCCGTTTCTGGGCTGAAGATTCGTCTGAAAGTTTCAAGTGTTGAGGTATGTTAATAAGTAAATTCTTTAAAATGATGAAGGTTGTAAAGGGTTGCTCGAAAGTATGGTGGCTATAAATTGAAATATTTTAAAGAATATCTTGATTACAAAATAATTAAGAATATGAAAAAATATGATTTCAAGTCTCCTGTGCTTGAAGCAGGATGTGGAACAGGTGAGACGTTAGAGCTTGTTTCAAAATATTATGATATTAAGGGTATAGACTTGTCTGAAGAGGCTATATCAATTTGTAAAAAGAAAGAAGTGAATGCTCAAAGGGCAAATATAGACGATGTCAAAGAGAAATATAATTCTATAATCAGTATTGATGTAGTAGAACATATAGAAGATGATCTCACAGCCGTAAAGCATTTTTACAAAAGTTTGAATAAGGATGGAAAACTATTTATACTTGTTCCTTCCGGAAGGATGATGAAGGACGATATCGGTTATGGTCACTATAGAAGATATTCGAAGGATGCAATAAAAAGTTTGTTAGAGGAGTGCAATTTTAGAATTGAGTTTGTGGAGATGTTTGGTTTCCCAGTATTGTATTATGCAAGGATCCTTATGAACTACTTATACAAATTGAAGGGTAGGGATGAAGGAATGCTTGAGGAGGGTTTGCTTGATGAGAATACTCTCAGGAGCTCCTATGAGCATCCATATGATAATACGATCTTTGGTCGGATACTGGAAACTCTGCCAATCACAAGACTGTTGTCAAAGCTTTTGCTTTTTCAGAATATGTTTGCAAGTGGCAATAAAGGCTTTGCTGTGATTGTGGTTGCCAGTAAATCGTAATGAACTTTGCGGTGTCTATTATACGTGCTCATTAAAAGGCTAAATGGTAAAAGCTATAATAATCAAGGGTGGCATTTGAACTCACATATAATGCACTTATGAAGCTAAATAAACAACTTCTATAACTATGTTCGAGTGGCAATAATTTTATCCCCTTATCGGGGCTAATCCAAAGCCACCTGTATTGCGGGTGGATACTTTAATTGTTTTCACTTGACGTAAACAGTGTTGTTCCGATAAGGAGACGCTTTCTAATATTTGACATTTTCTCATCAGCTTTGTTTAACGTCTTATGAGGTTTACATAGTCTCTGCATCCTTTTGCGTTCACTTCTTATTTTAACTTCGGATCACGGTGGGTCCTCAAATGAAGAATTCTCTTCGACTTGGAGAAACTCCCGTATGAAATTATTAATGACAGCACTGAAATTGTACGGGTGTTGAGAGAAAGAGATGCGTGAAACTATAAATTTTGCAGCTGAAACAAAACTCCATTCCATACAGATGTTTTGCAATAGCTACTCCATATCCTGGGACAGAGCTTTATCAGCAGGCAGAAGAGAAAGGGTTTAATGTAGAGAGACAATTCCCAACAGTTGGACAGGTAAGTATAAACATGAGCACTGTTTCTGATGAAAAATTGAGCAGCCTGAGAACCATCGTCTTCAGAAGGTTTTATTTCAACCCAGTTAGATGTTTGAGACCGTTTATTAGAGTGCCAAGGAAGTTAGTACTGATTAAGAACTTTGTAGAGGTGGTAGGGGTAGCTCTCCTCAGAAAGGAGCTGTACGGATGAGAGTGTTATTAGTTTATCCACCGGCAAGGGATGCATCTAAACCACCAATAGGTATTTGCTACTTAGGTAGCTACCTGCGGCAAAAAGGGCATCAGATAGAGGTGTTGGACCTGACCGCTGGACCTCTTTCTGAGGATGAGCTACAAAAGAGAATAGAAGGATTTCATGTTTATGACTGTATAGGAATAAGTGCTATTATAACAGCTTATAATTTTGTAAAGGATTTCTCCGGGAAAGTAAGAAAGAAATTTCCAAACATACCCATTATGGTAGGTAATGCCATCTCAGTTTCCTGCCCCAGGACATTGTTGGAAAACTCGGCAGTTGATGTAATAGTAGTTGATGAAGGGGAATTGACTGTAGCAGAGGTAGTTGAGAATATTAAGGAACGCAAGAATTTTATTAATATAAAAGGTCTTTGGTTTAAGGATGAAGAAGGTAATATCCATAGAACACCTTCCAGGGAAAGAATAAAAGATATAGATTCTTTACCTCGTCCCGCCTGGGACTTAATAAATATGTCTGTATATATAAAGCATTCTAGCGCATATCTTGATCGGGGTATACGAACAGGATGGATTTCGGCAGTCAGGGGATGTCCCTTCCGTTGTGAATATTGTTCAAGAAGCTTTGGTAATAAGGTTGTTAATCGTACAGCCAATAGTATGGTCGATGAGATTCTTGAATTCAATAGATTATTCAAAAGCACACATTTTCAGATGTTAGCAGATCTATTTATGGCAAACCCAAAGATGGTAAAATCTTTTGCAAGATGTTTGATAGAACGGAAAGTAGATATTACCTGGGAATGTTCCGGTAGGGTAGATCTTGTTGATGAGGAATTGCTGCTATTAATGAGACAGTCTAATTGTATCTCTGTAAGTTATGGAATAGAATCAGGAAGCCAGAAGATTTTGGATAACATGGATAAACGTGTCACTATTGAGCAGGCAAAGAGGGCTATAGAGCTGACACGTAAAGTAGACCTCAAATTGAAAACTCCATTTATGTTCGGTTATGTTGGGGAGGATAGAGAAAGTATTGCTGATACAGTAAATTTTATAAAAGAGATGAAGTTGGGAAGCACGGTGCTCTTTTTTAGCACGCCATATCCAGGAACTCCTTTATATGGCTGGGCTAGAGAGAAAAACAGAATAAAGTATGATGAAGATACTTATCTTTCCCTTTTAGGAAATAACGCAGATAAATTCTTAGTGAATTTAACTGATTTTTCAGACGAAGAATTACTAAAGCTAAAGAGTGATACGGAGCTAAAGCTTAGAAGAATATTGCCATTTAAAGTTAAGGTAGAAAAGTATGTAATAAAGAGGGCCCATCATATAAAGGCCAGGATTGTACAATTAGGATTTATAGGGACAGTGAAAAAAATTGTAACAAAGATTATGTGTTTGTAGATGTTCTAGTAAATATGAGTAGGGAATGGATTACTTATAAATACTCATAGTTAGTTATTTATATGGGTTAAATTTTTTGTATGAAAGGGAGGTAAATATCATTGGCAAATAGTGAGGATATGCAATTTCATAGCGTTGAAGAAGCAATTGAGGATATTAGGAACAACAAGATTGTTATAGTGCTGGATAGTATTAAGAGAGAGAATGAGGGTGACTTTATTTGCGCGGGAGCAAAAGTAACACCAGAAATGATTAATTTTATGGTGACACATGCAAGGGGTGCATTTATTGCAGCTTTTTGTGAGCGTGGCAGATGTGAGGAACTGGGTATCCCTTCCCAGAGAACATCCGGGGAAAATACGGAGGCTAATAAAACACGAATGATGGTTTCGGTCGATGCCGCTGCCGGTGGTTCGGGCAGTTCAACCGGAGACAGGTCGTTAACTATGAACATATTAGCAAAGCCGGGAGCAGTATCAGATGAGTTGCGAAAGCCGGGGCATGTTATACCTATTGAGGCCGTCTCAGGTGGAATCCTTGAAAGACAAGGGCATACCGAAGCTGGGGTCGAATTAGTTGAGCTGGCAGGGATCAAACCCGCAGTTGCAGTTGACCTTGAGATACTTGATCTGGATGGAAACATGGCATCCAGAGAGTATCTATTTCAAACTGCGAAGGACTTTGGATTAAAGATAATAAACATTGATCAGATAATTGCCTTTGTAAAGGAAAAAACAGGATGAAGGCCATCATAACTGCGGCGGGGATGGGCAGCAGATTGGGAAAGGCTACAGAGAGAAATAACAAATGTCTACTGAAAATTGATGGCAAATGCCTGGTAGAAATCTCCGTTGATATTTTACATAAGCATGGCATTAGAGATATAGTCGTCACCACGGGACATTGTTATGACAAGGTCGAAACGGTACTGAAAGGTAAGGCAACTTTTGTATATAACCCCTTTTATCAGGTGTCTGGGATATTGCCATCAGTATGGTTGAGTAGATTCCACGTAGAGAATGACGGTTTCATTTTTATTACGGGTGATTCCTTATACCATCCCGATATCCTGAAAGAGTGTATTGAGAAGAAGGGTGATATAGTTGTCTGCGTAGAGGAAAAGAAATGTGATGAAGAAGATTCCAAGGTTATTATAAAAAATAACATGGTTGTAAAGATGGGTAAGAATATAGAACTGGAGAAAGCAACAGGTGAATTTACAGGAATTCTGAAGATAGATAAGATGGCCACTAAGAAAATGTTTGATACAATCGAAAAGGTGTTAAAGCAGGGCAGACTGAATGCATATTTGACTGATGTTTTAATGGAATTGAAGAAGGAGAGATTCCCGCTTACCCTTGCGTACTCAAACCCCCATCCCAGGATAGAGATTGATTATCCTGAGGATTTAGAGGAAGCAAAGGGTATCTTTAAGGATAGCATAAAACTACTATTATACAGATAAATATGCCAAGAGTTGAAGAATACGGTCAGACGTAGAAAAGAGTGTTAATGTTTTCCAGAAATAAATCTGAGTAAATAAGTGAAATCTGCCGTGAATATAAGAGGCTGCTTATGGCGCAAAAACGTATTATAGATGATACTATTACGTACTCTAGTGCCAGTTATGTTGCTATAGCTATAGGCTTTTTTGTGAGCGTGTTTTCTAAGAAATTCTTAGGTGTTAGCGGGGCCGGGTACTGGGCAATTATGACTATGGTTTTAACATATGGGATGTACGTAGGCCTGGGTGTAAATAATGCGCTTCTTCGAGAAATACCTCAATGTATCGGGGCAAAGGAAGTTGGGAAGGCCAAGCGGTTAGAGGATGCTACATTTTCATATCTTATAGTTGCAGGTGTAACAGGTGCTATTGTAATATGGCTGCTTTCATTCTTCATGTTTACAGATCCTTTATTGAGGACTTGCGTGAAGATCATTGCAGTATTGGTTGTTGTGTCACAATTATATAACCTGATCCTCAATATTTTAAGGGCAAGGAAGCAAATTTCTGTGTTGAGTAAAGTGGTTATTAGTAATGCTTTATTAATTTCAATGCTTGCACTACCAGGTGCATACTTTTTTGGCATAAAAGGATTTGCTTCAGGGATGGTAATGGCTAACGTCTTGTCCTTTTATTTTGCAAAAAGATGGGCGGATATTAAATTTACTATTAACCTTGATTGGACTCAAATATGGTATCTGATTAAAATAGGTTGTGCAGTGCTTTTGGCGAATATACTCTTTCGTACATTCCTTAACGTTGACAAAATAATGATTTGTAAGATGATAGGAATCGAACAGTTGGGTTTTTACACAATAGGCATTATGGTAGTTCAACAGATTGGTGTGTTGCCAAGATTGTTTCATACGGTAATTTTTCCGCATATGCAGGAGAAATATGGTGCAACAAAAGATGTTATGGATGTAAAAAATATGATATTGCAGCCAACATATTATATAAGTCGCCTGATGCCAATCTTCATAGGTGTTATTATTTTTCTGACTCAACCATTAGTTCTTTTGTTGTTGCCTCAATTTAAGGAAGGTCTTGATGTTATGAAGATTTTAGTTCTTGGTTATTTCTTTATGGCTGTGAATCAAATGTCTTCGGCATTATTATTTACAATTGATAAACAAAGATTACTAATACCACTTTACGGGATTATGGTTGCCGTATGCATAGGTTTAAATTATTTGTTTATCAAAATGGGTTTGGGAATAATTGGTGTTGCCTTAGGTACGTCTATATCGTATTTTTTATTCTTTTTAATAGTATTTACTTTTGCATCAAGTCACATTATGGAGTGGCGTAATATTATAAGATTTTATTTTGAGATAATGGTATTTTATATTTATTTTTTGATAAATATTTTATGGATAGATGCAATCTTGAACTTTCCTGATCCAATTTTAACGTCTCTTACAAAGATATCTTGTTTTCTTCTGGTGTGCATCCCTGTTTTAATTAATGTTCAACGCAGAGAGAAAGTTTTTACATTAATTTATGATGTTTTGAGATCTAAAATTTATTCATTTAGATTTAAGGGTGATGTTACCGCAAAATAGAATTAGTAAATAGGAGCAAATGAGGCAAGAGATTATACTCTTGAAACTGATGCTGGTAGTCCTGATGATGCGAAGAATATCCAGGATGGAATATTTGTTATCCCTTGATAGCGCGTAACTAAAGTTATCGACATTTACAAGACAAACTCTCTGGTTTCGAGTTAATGGGAATTTGATAATCTAAGTTTTTTTTTTGCGATAAGCTTTAGATATCCAAGTTTAATATTTTACAAAGATATTTCTTGACAGGCGAAGATTTGACGAAATCTATAGATGAGTTAAAGAGGATTTGTTTTAAGGGTAACTATGAGAAACTCCCAGTTTACCCGCGTTATGTTACGCACAAGATATCCATCCGGATTGTTAGACTGCTCTTGCATACCAGTATTACACCAAACCAGATAACTCTATTCTCAATAGTCGCTGGTATGACTTCTTGCATATTGCTGGCTACCGCTATACCGATTTATTTTTTTATAGGAGCATTGATTCTGGAGCTATATTATGTCATAGATGCTGTCGATGGACAGCTTGCAAGGTATAAGAAGCTAAGCAGTATGACAGGTGGATATTTAGACTATGTTTCAAACTATATTGTTCATCCGTGTGTTTTCTTTTGTATTGGTCTGGGGATTTTAAGATGCAGTGGAAATATTCTTCCAATAGTATTTGCATTCTCAGCATCCGTGTCAGTTACGCTTATAAGTGTTTTCTCGGAATGCAAATATAACGTCTTTGTTTCTGCTATAAAAAAGGCATCTTCGGTTAAAGTAAAGAAGATTGATGGTGGGGAAAAGAGTGAGGTAAGGTTGTCAGCTCCACGATATCTATTCTCATTGCTTCATAAGTTGTGTACGTATCCTACTATAATGAATGGTATAGTCTTAGTGGCAGTCTTTAATTTATTCGTACCGGACTTTAAAATAGCGACTTTTGAATTTAGCCTGCCTTACATACTCGTAATCTTTTATGGTCTCAGTTGCCCGCTGGTCTTCTTTGCGAAACTGGCATATTTCATTAGGACAAGGGGTATGGAAAAAGAATTTTCTGATACATTTGATGTATGCTGAAAGACTTTCAGGCCCCGTTAGCTTGGTAATGTATTTATAACTGGCAAACCATAAAAGATCGTTACCTATACTTGAAAATTTAATGATAATTCTTATCCATAGAAAACGATTTCAGCTTGTGATGTGTGATACCACTATCAAGATATCTCCTTTTGTGTTGTTCCTCAGGAGAGACTAATATTTAAATATTAGTGAGTATAGCAAAAAAGTATCAGGCAAAAGCATGAATAAGTTCTTTAAAGAAAATAAGGTCTTTCTAGTGTTACTTTTTCTTAGTGTCGCTATAAGATTGGTAAATATAAATATGCCTATCCTGGAAGGAACCGCTACCAGGCAGATCCAGACGGCAATGATTGCAAGGAATTTTTATACCAACGGGTTTAATTTCTTTTATCCACAGGTAGACTTTCTAGGACCTGGACCGGGATATCTTGTATTAGAATTTCCTTTAATGAATCTTATTTCCGCTGTGTTCTATGTATTGTGTGGTGGAGTACACGAGTGGATAGGCCGTTTGATCAGTATATCGTTTTTTGCAGGTTCGGTAATATTTCTATTTAATTTGGTAAGAAAATTATTTGAAGAAAGAACGGCCCTGATTACGATTGTTATCTATTCCATTTCTCCTCTTGGATTGATTTATAGCAGGGCTTTTATGCCTGACTTTGAGATGCTGTTCTTTTTTATAGGCGCACTCTATTTCATGTATCTATGGTCTGTCGGCGACAAGGATAGGTTTTTCTGGGTATCTGCTCTTTTTGCCATGATG
>PVBE010136176.1_pt1 | contig 12607 bp, 11 predicted proteins | sample 1631181 | NCBI WGS metagenome assembly PVBE01 (sample SAMN08397723, study PRJNA350692) | Marine metagenome, whole genome shotgun sequencing project. | isolation source: water | place: Pacific Ocean | collected 2012-04 | reverse complement strand
GGCCCAGGCCTTGGCCACCTGGTGGGCCTCGTCCAGGTTCCGACAGTGGCCGTCCCAGCAGATGTAGTGCTCGCCGCTGCCATCGACGTAGCGGTGCGTGGAGTGACCGTCCTGGGCGCGAGCGCCGTAGCTCGGCTGCTTCAAGACGTAGATCCGGACTTCGCCCCGCATCGTGTCGAAGCGAAACAGGAAGTAGTCGTGGCCGTCTTCGGTGCGGTAGGTCTCGATCATGGGGTACCGGATGGAACAAACAGAAGGAGGGGGGCCGAAGCCCCCCTCGGCGCGTCAGCGGAAGGTCCCCTCAGGGATCTCGTCACCGCCGACGTCGTGGCTCATGCTGCCCATCTCGTCTCCGTGCTCGGGTTGTTCGCGACCAGCCGCCCCATGCGACCGCCACCCCCCAGAACGCCGCAGCGCGCTTGCTGACAGTTCGTCCGCTCGTGGGCCCTGGGTCAGCCCCTGCAGCTCAGCGCGACCCACTCCTCCCGCTTCCGGGTACGCCTGCGGATCTGCCAGCCGAGCTCAGAACACCGCACGAAGGGGCTCATCGCATCGGCGTCGGTCACTGCACCGAGTCGAATCAGCGCCTTCAGAAGCCGCATGTACTCGACCTGGGCCGCCTTGCGCCCCACGGAACGAAACACGGCCTCGGACGCAAACATCGGAGTGAGCGCCGGGGAGTCCACGCCGATCAGCTCGCGCACCGGCTCCCCGAGGTTGCCGGCACGAGCGATCCTCACCGGTAGGAACAGCGTCCGCTGGAGCTCGAACCAGCGCTCGTCCGTGAGCCGGGGCCGAGCATCGCCGCGAGCGTGGGCCTGCGCAACGAGGAGCAGGGCGGCGCGCTGGATGGCCACGGCCCCTCCACGTCGCGACACGATCTTGAGCGGGAGAGGCTGGACATAGGACGGGATGCTGACCTTTGACGACGGCTTCTTCGGCACCTTCGTGAACCCCAAGCCGCCAACGGCCAACCCGAGGATGCCGAGGGCCACCGGCGCCGCCGCCAAACCCACCACCAGTGGGAGCCACTTCGCATAGTCGACAGGCTCCTTTGTTCCGAAAAGGGCCGCTGCTTCGTCGACCGCTTTCTCCCCACGAATCGCAAACCAGGGGCACCGCGTCCCTTTCGCCATCACGGTGCCCGACACCACCTCGTCCAGCCGATCAGCGGTCTCGCGCCGGGCGACCAGAACGGCGGCTGGCTCGCCCGTGGCGAGATAGGTCGCGCGAAAACACCAGATGCCCTCGTCGACGCAGCCTTCTTCATTGTCGAGCCGGAACGTCTCCGCAAAGACTCGGCCCACCGCTGCCGGAGGGCCATCGAACTGGTCGGCGCAGTGCTCCAGCGCCTGGCGCATGAGAGCAGAGTCCGCGTACCTCCTGCCCGGGCGCTCGTCAGTGGCTTTCATGTAGAAGGCATGCAAGCGCCCCTCGAGCGCATCGACGTGACACGCCGGGTCCGTCGACCTCGTGAGACACCAACCCAGTAGACGCCCGAGGGAGAACAGGTCGGCGCGGTGGTCGGCGTCTCGTGCGTTCATCAGCTCGGGAGCCGCGAACTGTGGGGTGCCCAGGCGCGCCGTGGTCTGAGTCAGCGTTGCAAAGGCCTCGCCACCCACCAGACCGAAGTCGACAAGCACAGGTTCGTCCCCCAGCATCAGTATGTTGGAGGGCTTGATGTCGCGGTGAACGAGACCACGACCGTGGGTGGTCTCCAAGGTCAGGAGCAGCTTCTGGAGGAGCTCGATCGCTTCGTACGAACCGAACGCTCGGTCCTGTACGCGCCGCTCGAGCGAGTCGCCCTCGACGAACTCCATCACCAGCACCGGGCCCAGTTCGTCGTCGTAGATGACCTCACGGATCGCACAGACCCCCGCGTCGGGACCCAGGGCCCGCAGCGCCTCAGCCTCTCGGTAAAGGCGCGCCCGCTGCTCGCCATCCCCCCGCAGCTTGTCGTGCAAGACCTTCAGCGCGCAGCGCTCGCCACTGCGGGTCGCCCTCCACACGGATCCGCTGCTACCGCTGCCGAGGCACTCATGCACAGCGAAACCCGGCAGCTCGGGCGGCCTGGGCTCGAGGCTCCGCCAAGCGCGCGCTCCGAGCTCCAGGTCTGCGGAGGCCGGCCTCAAGTGGTCTGTGAGGAACGAGACGAGGTCAGGGCTGTCGCCCCGCTGGTGCCAGGCGTGTCCGGAGCGTAGGTCAGACCCGTAGAAGTGAGGCGCCCCCTTTTGCCAGCGATCCAGCACGAGGCACTCGGGTTGCCCACTCCAGTTCATTGCAACGAACGGGGAGAGCGGAAGGATCTCCCCAATGCGGCCAACGACGAACGCCGTCTCGGGCTTGGGAGACGTGCGGTAGGAAACACTGCCAAGGGAGTGCGGGGCGTGTCCACGGAGTGACCACAGCGTGTGCTCCTTCCCGGGTCTGCCGGGGTCTGCTCGGGACAACGCGCAGACCTGAAGATGCCTGAACGCCTCGACGGCCCTCACCACGGCGTTGAAGCCCTCTCTCTGCTCCTCGAGGAACTGCTCGGCCTCGGCTTCGCTCGGCCCCACGCGGTCATGGGCCTCGTCATTTCGCCAGGTCACGAGCTCTGCGAGCGCGGCCTCGGCGGCCTGCTGCTTCCCCCGCTCGTCCCTCAACGTACGTGCCACAGGGCCGACGACCTTGTTCTCGGACGCATGCTTCGCCAATGCGATGGCGACGTTGAGCCACGTCCCCAGTGCGGGCGCATTTCGTTCGGCGAGCGAGTGGAAGACGCTCGGGCTCGCCACAGGCGCCAAAACCGCAACATAGCTTCGCAGGATCACGGCGATCAGGGCGCGGCGGCGACGCCAGCGCTCGGACGCCGACCCGTCCGGGACGAGCGCGGAAGCGCAGGGCCCCGCCAGGAAGGTCGGGACCTCGTTCCGCAGTACCTGCTGGGAGCTGCTCCCCATCGGCCGAGTCTACCCCCCGCGCCAGTCAAGTGTCAGGTGTCGGGTGAGCGTCCTCAAAGGGCATGCTTCCTCGCTACCTCCGCGTCATCGTCACCCCCCGATGCTCGCTGCGTTGCACCTACTGCCACATGGAGGGCGACCCAGGCGTTGGCGCGGGGTCGTCCAGGGAGCTGATCATCAAAGCCGCTCACGCGGCTCATGCAATCGGGGTCAGGAAGATCAAGTTCCTCGGAGGAGAGCCGCTCCTGCGACGGGACCTGCCCACGATCGTCGAGGCGCTCGCTGGCCTCGACGGTGTCGACCTCTCGCTGATCACCGGCGGGGCGGCGTCCACGTCTCGCCTCGACGCCTGCTTCGACGCCGGCTTGCACAGGGCCAACATGAGCATCCACGGCTGGTCCCTCGAGGCCTTCTCAGCACGGGCATGGCGAGGCCGGCGGGCATGGAGGATGCGCAACCACACCCTCGACCGCCTGCTCGATCATGGCCGCCCGCTCAAGCTGAACTACGTCTACACCGGGCGCTCGGACGAAGGAGATCTCGGGCAGTTCCTGGACCACTGTGCCGGACTCCCCGTCGTCATCAATGTCCTGGACGACCTCGGCAACCCCACTCTTGACCACAGGCTCCTCCGCAAGCGGCTCGTCGCGATGCGCGGGCCCTATGCGATGGCCCGTGTGGAGCCGGACCCGCACAGCCTCCCGACGCTGCACCTCGAGTGGCCCGATGGTCTGGTCGTTGAACTGAAGCACCACCAGCTCGGCGCGCTCGCGCCGTGGCACGCCTGCCATGGGTGTCCCGTCTGGGACCGCTGCCGCGAGGGGATCCATGCGCTGCGCCTCGGACACGATGGCCGCCTCCGGACCTGCATGGACCGCGACGACATCGGCGTCTCCCTGGCCGCGCTCCTCGCTGACGGCGGCGACCAGGCGCTTCGCGCAGGCGTGGCCTGTTTCGTCCATGGACAGGTTCGGAGGCGCGCATGACCGTTGCGGTGACCGGCGCCCACGGAGCAGGAAAGAGCACCCTCTGTCGCGCGCTCGCCGCGACGCTTGGCTGGCCATTCCACGGAGAGATCGGCTGGGAGCTCGCGCAGCAGCGGCGGGTACGCGGGGAAGACGCCAGCCAGCGGCAGGACGCTTTCGACGACCGGGTCTTCCGCCAGGAACTGGCCCGCGACACCGACACCAGCGGTCCGCGCGTGGTCGAGTCGTGGCACCCCGGCAACCTGGCCTATGCCGCGATGCGCAGCCCCGACGTCGCCGGTCGCTGGCTCGCGGAGGTCAGGCGAGCCAGCGACGCCTGCGCCCTGGTGGTCCACCTCACTGCATCCCGGGAGACCCTCGCTGCGAGGCAGCACGAACCCGGACCGGCCAGCTTCTTCCACGAGGTCGGCGAGGAAGCCCTCGAGTGGTCCCGCCGGCTGGGACTCCGGGTCCTCGTCCTCGACTCCGCAGTTCTCGACCCCGACGCACTACTGCTCGCTGTCCTCGACGGACTCCACGAGAGGAATCGATGAACGACCGATACGTCTTCACACCCGGAGGAATCCGTCGGCTCAATCGGCGGATCCACGATGCCCGCGCCGCCTACCAGGCGATCTGCGACGACAACCCGGCCGCGCTCGAGTCCGGAGACACCTCGGGTTGGCACGACAACTTCGCCTACGAGGAGAACCAACGGCAGATGCACCAGCTCGCTCGGCGCGTGCGCGATCTGGAGCGGATCCAAACCGTCGCAGAGGAGGTCCCGACACTGGTCGGCGCACCCGAGCGGGCCTGGTTGGGGGCCCGTGTCACCTGGTGCTTCGCCGAAACCCCCGACACCCGGCGCGTCGTATGGATCGCGGGCTACGACGATGGCGAGCCGGGCCTGGGCCGCGTCAGCTACAACTCGCCTGTGGGCGCTGCGCTCGTGGGCAGCCAGGAGGGCGACGAGCGGGACCTCGTGATCCACGGGCGCCGCCGGCAGATCGAGGTCCTGGCGATCGGTCCGACGCCTCCCGGCGCAGACGACCTCGACCAGGAGTGGGCATGCGCGGCAGGCTGATCGTCATCGAAGGACTCGACGGGACAGGAAAGTCCACGCTGGCTCGACTGCTCGCCGCCGACCTCGGCGCTACCTGCCTGGCCTCTCCATCCGCCGAGCTGAGAGCCCTCCGGTCGGGACTGGACGCGGTCCTGGAGCAGACGCCGAGAGCACGGCAGCTCTTCTACGCGGCGACCGTGATGCACGTCAGCGAGCGGGCGGAGCCGCTGCTCAGGTCCGGTCTGGACGTCGTGGTCGACCGCTACCTCCTCTCCACCCTGGCCTATGCGGAGCTGCGCGGCCGGGCGCTGGATCTGGACGATGTGTGCAGCCAGCTCGCCATCCCCGACTTCACTCTCTTCCTCGACTGCGACGACCGCCTGCGGGCCCACCGCATCACCCGGCGCGGCCGCGAGACCGACGAGGACCGCCGCTCCCTCCTGGAGGGGGCCCGCCTGCGCAGAACCTACGGCAGATTGCTGAATCACCACCCCTTGACGGGCGTGGTCCTGAGGCTCGACGCATCGCGGCATCCCGCCGCCCTTTCACGTCTCGCTGCAGAAGCCTGCCGACCAGCCCAGCAGCAGCTGGGCCTCCCAGCGCGGAGGGACTCCGGCCCTCTGAAACTCCGAGCCTCGGTCCGCTGACACCCAGTCGAGGGCGTCAGCGCTCTCCGCAGGCTGCAGCGCTGGCGCGCGCCAAAGGCGGGTAGAGCGCAGACCTCGGGTCCGAAATCGTCTGGCCAACGTACGAGCGATAGCTGGACTCTGTTGGGGCACTCTCGACTCGGAAGCTCGCACACTCGCGGTCGGATCGAACCAAGGTGAACTCCGCACCATCCTTGACCCGGAACGTGCAGGGTTTCTCGGTCGCGAGCAGAGCGCCAACGCCGACCACCAAGAGAAGAACAACCACGACGACGGCGATCGAACGGGAGCCGCCAGCCCCGCGACGAGGCGCGACGAGGGCTCACGGGTCCGGGTTCGGCCGTCTCCAATGTTTCCAATAGGTCAGGCTGCGGCGCCACCGTGCATTCGGTCCATGCCGCCACGATGAGAGTGTGGAGATATTCCTCAGCGTTCTCGACCTCGCTGGGCAGGGAGGTCTCTGGGTCGTGGTGGCTCGCAGGGTTGACCAGCCTTCCTGACCGCGTGCAGGCGAGCATCGTGGCTACTACCCTCCGGCGGTGTGAGCGCGTAGACGACGTCGCTCTCTTGAAGGGGCCGACGACCTTCCCTCTCGGCGAACGCGTCACAGCTGGATCGAAGGTGTAGAGCCTCGTTCTTCATTCAGTTCCTACCTCGAAAAGGGCCGACAGGGCGCCTGGCCTGCGGAAGTCAAGACGGCGAGGGGGCCTTGTCTGTGGCGCTTGGGGAGCGTAAGCTCCAAACTCGGAGGTTCAGTTGGGGGTGTGGACGCTGTACATCGACGAATCCGGGTCGTTCTCCAAGCGGCCGGCCCAGTACGTGCTTGCGCTCGCGGTAGAGGCGCGCGACGTGGAGAGCGAGGACCTCGACCACGAACTCCGGACCGCGCTCGACGGTTCGCTCCTGGCAGGCCTGTGGCCTCCCCATGCCGCGAAGCAGACCCAGTCGCTCCTGGTGGCCGCCTGGGCAAATGGCTACGGCGCCAGCCGTCCCTACCTGTCCGCCGCGGCGCGGCAGGCATTGGAGGAGAAGGTCAGCCTGCCGGAGGACCCGACGGGCGCAGACGAGGTCTCGCTCCTGTTCGCCCTGACACGCCCAACGATCAAGACGGACCCTCAGGCGCTTCGAGACATCCATCGAGCGCTCGCCTCCAAGGGGAAGGGACCTGTCACGGACCCCGATCTCGCACCGGTCCAGATGTACCGGGCGCTGGACCTCGCCGTCGCCACCTTGGCCGGGCTGTCCCAGTGGAGTGATGTCCTGGATGTCTTGGGGCCGAGCCGCCTGCCGGCCCCTGTCCCGCTGAAGAAGCTCGACAACGAGCTCCGCAGGCGCCTTCCCCCGTGGGCCTGGTGCACCCTGTCGACCGCATGGACCAACGCCTGGTCGGCGATCCATGCGGTGGCGCGGGCACACGACCTCACCGCCACCGTCGCCATCGAGGCAACCGAAGGTGCGGCGAGTAGCCTCCCTCCCAGCCGATATGAGGCCATGGTCATCGAGCTGCTCCGGGGTTCTCTGGCGCCTCGAGACGCGCGCATCGAGGTCCAGGGAAGGCACATCCGGCCCCATCAGCCCATGACCCGACGCGATGTGGAGAGCATGGTCACCGCAGCTGGCCGTGATCGTTCAGCGGCGGCCGGCCCAGTAGCCTTCGAGCGGCCGGACACCCACGGGGCCCACGTCTTGGCTGACTATGCAGCGCATGATGCGTGGGCGCGGGTCATGAACGGATGCACGCTGGCGGGCCTCAAGCGCGAGGTCCTGCGCCGCACAGGTGTCCGGCTCGACGACAGCGGGATCGTGGTGGTCGGTACGCCGGCAGGCGGAGCACCCCCGTGGCTGCGCGCCATCCCGGAGACGGTCTCATGACCTTGTCCGAGGCCATCGCCGTCATCGGGAACGACACCGCTTCGCCACCGGCCCGGGGCCAGGCTGCGGAGCGCGTTCTGACGTACCTTCGCGGGCTCGTGGGACGACACGGCGCGAGCGACGCCCTCGAAGAGGCCGCCCAGGTGGTGACGTTCCGGCTTTACACGAACCGCCGGCCGCCGCTGGACAACCCGAGCGACGCTGCAGCCTCCAGGTACTTGCGGAAGGCGCTGTTCCTGGAGGCCCGCGCAGGCAACGAGCCGACCGTCTCACTCACGACCGAAGACGGGGAGATCGACGTCCGGTGCGACACCGATGCCTACGACCAACTGGTCGGATGGGCCGAGACGCTCGAGAACGACGCTACGGTCGATGGACAACTCGAGTCGGCGCAGGAGGCGCACGACTGGCTCCACCGCCGAGCGATCCCCGGCGTGGCCTCGAGCCACCGTTACCCCGACCGCCTCCGCGAACGGCTCGAGGAACTCAGGATGGTGGTGGCTGGAGAGACCACCGTCGAGGCCATCGTGCTTGCGGAGAGTCCCGGCGCCGATGCCGAGTCCCAGCGTCGCGCCCAGACCACACGAAACCAGCACCACAGTAGGGCGCGCGCCGCGGTCCATTCCTATCTCGACTCCCTGCCCGACGAGCCACGCACCGCGCTGGCCCGTACCCTGTTCGACATGCAGTTCAGGGTCCGAAGGAAGGTCCCGTAGTGTCAGCACGCTCGCGATGCACCATCAGCAGGCTGAAGGAGGGAACTCATGGCTGAGGTCCTCGAGGGGCTACTGGCCCGCGGATTCGAGGTAGCTGGCAGATCGCGCGCACGGCTACCTGAGTTTCAGCAAGCGCGGACGCGCCCGCAACTGGAGGAGATCCTCCTTGGGGAGCCAGAGACGCACACGCTGCTGTCCGTCGACAACTGGACCGTCGAGCGCTTGGACGAACACCCCGACGTACTTGCCGTGTCCGGTCCGAAGAACCTGCGCGTAGAGACAGAGCATGTCTGGCAACGCTGGCACGACGCTGTCGCGCTCGTCGTCAACGAGAACGACTGTCCGGTTGTGTCAGCGGATGACCTGGCGCTGGTCATCCAGCGTCTAAGCGGCGATCTCGACGCGATCTCGCTTGACCAACCCGCTCCGTTTCCTACAGCTGAGGGCTGCGTAGGCCTGGACCTGGCCGACGGCTGGCTGGCGGAAGAGTTGGCCACAGCGTTGGGGCTCGGTCCGGGCGGCCATGCCCTGGCCGTTGGCCACCACCTGAGGCTGACCGACCGCGCCATGACCGTCGAGGCCATGCTGGCTGGGAGCCCAGCCGATGACCCGACCGATGGCTGGTTCGGGTCGCTTCGGCCACGGCATCGGCGAGAGCTACACGGTTGGTTCGTGGCCGAGATCGTACGGGTTGGAGATCTGCTGACCGAGGCCGAGCAGCTCGATCCGCTCACCTTCGACCGCATGTTTGCGGACCTGGCCCGAGGTCGCGACGACCTCGAGTCACTCCGTGAGGTCCTCTGGCGCACCGGCCTCTTCAAGACCGACGACGAGCTGGCAGACCTCGACGAACGGATGCGAGCGTTCCTCATCTCGCAGCCATTCGAGGTGGAGCTCGCCGACGCGCGACTCGCTCGGGCGCGCAGGGTGGACCCTGGTGCGTGGTGGGCGCGCTCGGCGACTCAGCCATGAGCACCAAGGCAGCCCTGCTCGAGGACGGGGCGATCCCCGCGCACAAGCGGGAACAGGTCAGGCGAATGCTCGTCCAGGGTCCGTGGTGCTGGCCGACCTCTACCCTCGGCGTCACCCGAGCCAAAGCTCTTGCAGGATCCCTTCCGGCAGCGCCTATCGGCGCCGCGCTGGTCGCGACCGAAGCGGGCACGGCGGCGGCCCTCTATGCCTACAGGCCCGACGACAAGGAAGGCGAGGTCGCGATGAATCAGGACGGGGCCAGCGCGGTGGAACGCGCGAAGTCGCTTCTCGGGCACAGCTGTGGTGCGCTGCGCAACCTCCCCCACCGCAAGCCTTCCACGCGGCTCCGGCTCCTGGACAAGCACATCCTGGCCAACGAGACCCCGGACCCGACAGCGGTCCACGGAGACTCGTTGGGTGTGTCCGTGCTGCTGGGCCAGGCCTCCGCGTGTCTGCAGCTGGCCGTACCGACGGACTTGATTGCGCTGTGCTCGCTCGAGGAGTCCGGCCAGACCCGTGGCGTCAAAGGTCTTTCCCGGAAGATGGAAGCCGTGAAAGCCTGCGCGCCTCGTGTCCAACGGTTCCTCGTCGCCCCGGCGGATGCGGACGAAGCGAGGCAAACCTGCGCCAAGCTCGGCTTCCCCGATGCGGCAGTCGTGACCGTCAAAGGTGCCGCGGACGCCATCCACGCCGCCTTTGGCGACGACCTGCCGGGGCGGATGGTCGACGCGCTGCGGCCCGAAGAGAGGGCCCCTTTCGTAGAGCACGTCCTGAACAGATGCCTTGAGCAGGAAAGGGACGTGCTCCTGAGCTGGCGTCCCGTCTGGCAGATCGCAGAGGCGGCGCTCGAGGCCTGGGCGGGTGGCCCAGAAGACCTCAACGCACTCAGACTGGTCCATGCCATCGCGGTGCGCCATGACAATGCCGACGAGGACGAGTTCCTCAACGAGCACTGGGACGACTTCAGTGCCTGGGTCGCCGCACTACCCAAGCTGCGTCGCCTTCGCGTCCTCGCACACCTCGTCCAGCAGAACAGCGATCGATGCACGCCAGACGACGAACGGCTGCAGGCACTGCTCGCTTCGTCACGTCCATCACATAGCGACTCGGAGCAATACGCCAAGCTCCTGGGAGCAGAAGGCCGCCGCGCTGCACTCAGAGGCCGGCTGGACGAGGCGTGGGCGACCCAGTGCGAGGCTTACGACATATTCCTCGAGGGCGCCCACACGCAGCGCAGCTACCAGCTGTCTGCCCTGTATCAGTTGGCGGGCTTCTTTGGGGACCCGTCGCGCATCCGCGCCGTCGACGAGCTCAAACGGCGAGCCGAGCCCATCGGGCGCCTGCACAGCGACGGCGAGCGCTACGTTCGGCTTGCCCGATTCCGCGCGTTGGTCCAGGCGGGGTGCCTCGACGCCGAGGTGATGTCTGGGCTGCGCGCAATCGCCGATGACGGCGGTGCGCCAGCACACGTCCGTGCGTCTGCGCTCGTCTGGTTCGCCGTGGCCCATCGCTGGGACGCGTCCAGCTTCGACCCGGCATACGCCTCTCTCCGCGGAAAGATGAAGGAAGGCGATCACCACCTCTGCCGCGGCTACCCCCCGCTCTGGCGCCTCCTCGCGGGAGCGGACGCCGATGTCCCGGCGGCGTTCGACGAACTGTGCCAGCACGAGCCTCTGGTCATTGCGTCGATGCTGGCGTGCCGCCCTGCGGACCTCCCCAAGGCGTCCGAGGTCGATGCGCGCGCGATCGCGCGCAGGTTCCCCTACTGACGGCTTCGGCGACTTCTCAGGAGGGGGCCGCAGGACACTCCTGAGAGCGCTAAGCGCTGGACGCGCACATCACTGAATGCCAAGACCCTCATGACCACCTCCGTGAAGGAGACGCGCCCCGACCCTCGGCATTCAACTTGCGGCCCAAGGTCCTGTTCGTCGCAAGCGCAACCGGTGCTCAACAATCCATCGGTGCGGTGGACCGTCCACGCAGTCCCGACCAGCGGCGCCCGCCAGGGGCGTGATCCGAGCGCATTGCGGGGCCTTGGCAGGAAGACGCGGAAGCGGCGACAGCCTTGGAGTGCAACCGGGAGTCCGACACCGCGGGTTGGCCCCGACCCTTGGTGGCGAATCCAAGAACAGCGCAGGGTGGTCAGCGCGCCTGAGCTAGTCAACGCGGCTCGGCGCGAGGCAACTCCACGGGAAACACCCCACTCCAGTCGGCGCGCGCTCCGCACAGCTCGTCGGGCCCAGCCCGGGGCCGGCGTACTTGGACCCCCGTGGTCAGCAGCTTGGACCCCATAGAGCTGCGTCGCATTGGTACCGACCAGACTGGCTCTGTCCCTTCCGAGGTCGAGGCCGAAACCAACGCGGCGACTATGGGATTTCCTATTCGCAGGACGCCGGAACGACCTCGACGTCTCCCGCGTACTGAGGCGCAATCCACTTGTATTCTTCGTACCTGTTAATGCCGGAGTCTTGGTGTTCAGTCCACCGTGCTCGGTGATAGAAGACCGGGCCATTGCCTTCCACGAGAAACCGCTCGTCCAGGCCCGTCTGCTGGCCAACGCCCGCCGTGACGTGAATCCACGCGGGCTGCGAGGGGTCCTCATACCAGATGGTGACGTTCTCATACGTCACGTCCGGGTACGCCTCGCCGTTCGTGTAGACCACCTCGGCGCGTACGGTCCATCCAAGACTATGCCAAGTTCCATCGCTCGCTTGGGTGTGCTGGGCGATGTCGCCGGGGTCCGGCTCGGACAGCACACGCCAGCATGCGGCACGCGGCTCCTCAGACTCCGGCCAGCCGGCGTCGAGGGGGCTCCATCGCCACCAACGGCCATCAAGCGGGTCACCATCCTCCTCCGCCGAGCCCCAGCTACCCGCTGGGTTCTCCCCGGCCGGACCGCTCTGCGATGGGGTGCAGGCCAAGCTGAGGAGCAGGGAGTAGACGAGCATGCTGGGCCTTCGAATTCGAGATTCCTCGATACTACGCCGCGAGCCAACGCGGCTCGACTGATGTAGAACACGTCGATCCCTTCGGACCGGAGTTACGGCAATCTCCTCATGGACCGCGAGGGGCGTCGCCGGGACATGGCGGCGTCACTTGGCGGCGGACGAGTCCGTGTGCGGCGCGGCCTACGATGGCGTGCGGTCGCGATGTGGCCCCCATAGCGGCATCGGCACGCCCGACGGGACGAGGCGAGGTGCTCAGGCTCTGTCAGACAGTGGCGTCGCGACCGGAGGGCGTGCGCGCGGCTATTGACGATGAAGCCATCGCGCGGTGAGACTGCTGGGGTCGGGACTCATTGAGACCCCAGGCGACGGACTCCAACTCGTACGCCTCGACAGACGCCGGGCACTATTCGGCGTGTGCCTTGACGAGGGTAGCGTCCCAGGAAGTGGTGTAGCAGCACCGCAGTGTTGAAGAAGCCGTGGAG
>PVBE011833302.1_pt1 | contig 12609 bp, 5 predicted proteins | sample 1631181 | NCBI WGS metagenome assembly PVBE01 (sample SAMN08397723, study PRJNA350692) | Marine metagenome, whole genome shotgun sequencing project. | isolation source: water | place: Pacific Ocean | collected 2012-04 | reverse complement strand
GGCGACACCGAGGATACGCTTGAGATCGCGGAAGAGGAGATGGACGCCGAGGAATCCGTAGAAAACGTGGAAGCCATCGATGATTACATCGACGAGGAGATGGACTACGAGTCTTATTCCGATTGGGCTACGGATGAATATGTCGACGGCGACACCGAGGATACGCTTGAGGTCACGGAAGAGGAGATGGACGCCGAGGAAGCCGTAGAAAACGTGGAAGCCGTCGAAGACAGCATCAACGAGGAGATGGACTACGAGTCTTATCTCGATTGGACTTCGGATGAGTATGTCGACGACGACACCGAGGATACGCTTGAGGTCGCGGAAGAAGAGATGGATACCGCGGAAGCTGAGGAAAACGTGGAAGCCGTCGAAGGCAGCATCAACGAGGAGATGGACTACGAGTCTTATCTCGATTGGACTTCGGATGAATATGTCGACGACGACACCGAGGATACGCTTGAGGTCGCGGAAGAGGAGATGGATGCCGCAGAAGCTGAAGAAAACGTGGATGAAAGCACTCCAGACGAGACACCGGACGATGCCGAGCCTATTACAGTTCGCACAATCGAACTGGACGGCTGCACGGTGACCATTCAGAGCGACAACCAGATGGACGACTACCAACTGTTGGACGCTCTTTGGGACGCCGTTTACCAGTTCGAGTCCCAAATGGACTGATTGTTCTGCATCGGAACGACGATCACATCAAACGCCGCTGGGGGTCTTGGACCGTCAGCGGCGTTTCTGTATCCTCCGCCGTGTTCCGCCCACAACACAGCGCGCCAGTGATCGGTGTGTCAGCGTTTGACTTCGTAGTAGTAGGCTCGATAGCGTCCATCGATCGCAAAACTGCTGTCGGATGCAATCGGCACGCTTTCGCCCGTGGGAAGACCATATCCATCGAGTGGCCGGACACTTACGGGGGCGGAACCGGAGAGAAGCAAAGTTGCTTCGACTGGTTCCAGTAATAGCGGCGGGCCGCCAACCTTGAGCAACTTCGACCAGTCCGCATTGAATTCCGACCCAGTTTGCTTGTCACGAGCCATCGCCGTAATCAGGATGTGCCGCGAGTCAGCGAGCCGTTCGTTATCCAGAGGCGTGAAGATGAGCGAGATGAATGGTGTCTTGATCTCGGCTTGTACGCCAGGCAATTCCACGGGTTCGCCTCCAGCAAACCCGATCACGGCCTGGGTCTTTTCGGAGCGGACTTCGACGCGCCGGTCGCCGTATCGCCAAAGCAACTCGTTCGTGGTTGACCTCAACGACTTCGCGGCTTCGTCGTGAAATGGAGTCAAGTCAGACGTCGTGGTTTGCGACTGTCTGCGGAAGCCGATCGTGACGCGCCCAATCGCTAAGGTCGCCGGCGACGTTGTCAAACGACCAGTTAGTTCCTTCGCGTCCCAACTCCCTTCGGAGAGAGCCTGTCCGAGAACGTCCTTGCCAGCGAAGACGTCGGGCTTCCCCAATTCTCGCGTGGCGACAACATCACCTTCCTTAATATGCCCGTTGTAAATCGCAAAGGCCAACGCCGGAAACTGCCCGATGTAGTGCGGTGTCTCGGTAACGTACTTGCGCAACGAAGGCCAGCCATCACCCATGCGAGGCGAGTTGCTGGCGAAATGATAGACGGCGTCCCATCCCTGCAACCCCATGCCGTAAAACGCGTAAAGCGGCGCCGCCTCGACCTTGTAGGGCGACGGAGGCAGCATACTCCATTCGCTGACACCAAACGGTTTGTTGTCTACTTGGAACAGCCCGAGACTCAGCAGGCCGCGGCCGGGCTCGCCCAGATGCGTTTTCGTCACGACCTCACCTTCTATGATGACATGACCGCCAGCACCCCCACCATAGTAGTTGTGCCGATCGATCATGCCGCCAGCAGAATCCGCGACCAGATTCGCCATACTGGCGGCTGGACCACCGGACTTCCAGGCGGTCGTCACCGTGACAGCCCGGAAGCCAATCTGGCGCACCTCGCTTTCGCGGCGGACGTAGTAATCTCGCTGCAGCTTCGTAAGGAACTCGATGTAGTCACCGGCGCGTCTCTCCTGTCCACGAAACTCATGCAGCGGTCCCTCACTGCCCCAGTGGTAGGCACCCATCAAGCCGAGTTCGCCGGCTTCCCATTTGTCATCGCGATCCCATCGATTCTTCCAGGCGCGAGCGGCGGCTGCTCGCGTCCGATACTTCGCCTTGACGAATTCGAAGAAAGCACGGCGCATTCTTCTGGCGAAGAGAGGATACTCGCCGCCACGCAACCCGTTAAGCGTATGGAAGAACAAATTGCTCTCGTTCTGAAATTCAAGTACGGCCAGCGCCGGATCGTCTTTATACAGCAAACCTGTATACCTGTTCTTGTGATTCAGTAGTCGATCAAAGTATCGCAGGGCAATGTCTTGAAGGTCACGATCCAGGTTGATGAAGTCGTTGACAACGATCGCTTGGCGATCGCCATCGTGCCCTTTGTCAGCCTCATCCAACTCGGCAAAGAGAACGGGATCATAGCCATCGTGTTTCTGCAGGAACGGTCCATGATGTGGGTAGATCACTGACCATGTGGTGTAGATGCCTTGTTCTTTCAACGCCGCGAACCAGCGGTCGTAATGATCCAATCGCTGTGGATTAAACTTGCCACCGCGATCGAGCAGGCCAACGGCATCGATCACCGTATGTTGTCGAACAAGGTTGATGCCATGCTTGCGATACCACCGTGCAGCGTGTTGCATCTGCTCGGGGGACAAGGCATTCGGCGAAGCGTTGATCGCCCAGAACTTGCTGGGTCGTCTCGCCCTCTCGAACTGTAGGCGATCGGCATCTGCCTTGAGAAAGCCATGCTGCCCGGCAGGTGCTTCAATGAGATGGCTGATGTCGATCACCGACTCGGGCGCAAGGGGATCTTCATCCAAGATGACGGGGAACCAATCGCTTGGCCCGGCGACTCGCCGCTGCGTAGACGGTTTCTGGGTGCCCGAAGGCACCCAGCGGTCTGTTGTAAAGCAGAAACAATCAATCGCGCCATGATTCTGCGAACCGGAATCCATGCGAAACTCGAGGCGATGCTCACCTGCCTCAAGCCTCACCGTGCCCACACTCACCCACGCAATGAATCGCAGATCCGGTTTGTTGTCACGAGCAATGTTCAGAGCACCGCGCCTGTTCTGATCCATCGCGATCTTCCGCCACTCACCACTGTCCAGTCGATAAGCGAGCGACGACTTCACATGATTGGCTCGTATCCAGAACTTGTAGTCGCCCGTCTTCTCTGCCTTGAACTCATAGCCGGCCATCCCCGGCTTGTTGGCATCGAAGTGCGAAAGCCACTCGTTACCGGACAGCACGTCTTTCTTCACACCGTCATACCAACCATGAAGCGTGACTTGCTTGGTCTGCGCCATTTCGCCCTCGATCCAGATCGAGTCGGCGAGGCAAATCGTGACCGAAGCCGCCACGAGGAATCCGCAAAGAGACACGAATGATGTTCTCAATAGATATGTTTTCATGATCTGCGCGAGTCGAATTTGTACTACTGCGCCGCGTGAAGTATCTCTTCCATTTCCGACAGGGAAATCTCGCGGGGATTGACTCTGAGGATTCTCTTGGCTTGAAACGCCTTCTCTGCAACCGTGGGAATCTGGTCGGCACTCATACCCAGCTCGCGCAACTGTTGCGGAATGCCGATCTGGCGGGCCAAATCCTGCACGGCCTCGACGGCTTGCTCGGCGGCTTCGGCTTGGGTCAGGCCGTCCAGATCGCAACCCAAGAGCTTTGCAATCTGTGCCGTCTTCGTTAGGCAGGCAGGCAGATTGAACCGCATAACGTAGGGCAGCAGGAGTCCATTGCCCGCGCCGTGCGATGAGTGCGTTGCCCCACCGACTGCCGCTTGCAACGCATGGACCAATGCCACACCGCTGTTGGCAAATGCCAATCCTGCCAAGGTCGCTGCAAGCGCCATCCCTTCACGTGCTGCCAGGTTGTCCGGTTCGCTGACAGCCTGCACCAAATGCTCGTCAATCAGGGTAATGGCCTTCTCTGCAAGGCACTCCGAAAGTGGATTGCACCCCTGATACACGCTCTCCTCGCCGGCGGGCAGCGGGAATTGTCGATTGTCGATCGCCGTATAAGCCTCAATAGCGTGTGTCAGGGCGTCGATTCCGCTGTCGGCTGTGACCTTGGGAGGGCAAGACAAGGTCAGCTGCGGATCGACAATCGCCACCGCTGGTCGTATGTAATTGCTCAGAATAGGGACTTTCAGTTCGTTCTCCGTGTCAGTGAGCACTGCGGCAAACGTCACCTCGCTTCCTGTACCAGCAGTCGTGGGCAGGCAGATCAACGGGAGCACCGGCCCTGGCACCTGGTCGTCACCAACGTAGTCGCGGATGGCACCGCCATGGGCGATGACCGTCGCCGCAGCCTTAGCCAAGTCCATATTACTGCCGCCGCCCAACCCCAGGATTCCGTCGGCATTGCATCGTCGTGCTTGTTCGATGCACGCCTCGCCCACGGCCAACGAGGGCTCCGGCTCGCCGCCATCGAACACATCGACTGCGATTCCGGCTTCCGCTAAGGCGCCTCGCACCCCATCCAGCAGTCCTGCCGCAATCAAGGACTGGTCGGTGACGATGAACACCCGCTGAAGCCCGATCCGAGTCGCGATTTGTCCAACTTGATCCGCAGCTCGCGGACCGAAAACGATCTGACCGGCAGAATGAAATGTCCAAACTTCACTCATGAATACAATCTCCAAGGATCAAGGTAATATCGTGCCCCGGGGCATTACGATGAGTCTCCGACAATCGTCCAGTGTGATATGGCTCCCGGTTCAGCGGTTGTCGGTCTCTTGGCGCGCACGGATTAGAGCCTCGATCTGCCGGGCTTCCTCCACCGCCAGTCGTTTGCGTTTTTCAGCAAAGTGCTGATACGTTGCCGTGTCTTCAGGGCCCATCGTTTCGGTGTATGTACCGGCATATGGCACGCCTAGATCGATCCAGCAGGCGATCAGATCCATTTCCGCTGACGTGAGCTTAACTCCTTCATGGCCCTTTGCGAGTATGTCGATGAGTTTGCTCTTGGCAGCACCGGCATGGTAGGGCGGCAGCATGGGTGGTGCGGATTGAGGGCTCACCCAGCTTGCGATCTTCGGGTCGGCAAGCGCCAAATAGGCGTCGCTCCATGTCTTGAGACTTCTCTTGTCGAACGTACCGGCCCCCTCCAGGCTGATGGTGCTCGTGTTGTTGGCGACCGCCTCTCGGCTATGGCACTCCACACAGTTCCGATCGAGGATCGGCTGGATTAGCCGAGGAAAGCTGAAGCCCTGCACTTCGTCATACAGCGGTTCCAACGGTTGCGGGCCGGCCTTCAGCGCCTGGGGCAGGGCGGCACGGGCTGGTGGAGTTCTGCCTTTGTCAACATGGCAACCGACGCACGAAAACGTCTCACCCGGCTGCAGAGTCGACCAGGATCTCATGGTCTGGACCACGTGGTTGTGATCGTCGAGAGCCTGGAAATAGACGGGCGTACGAGCCGGCACCGTAAACGCTGCCGAGCCGTCTTCGTAGACTCTTGCCGAACCGAGCACCTTCTTCACATCCCACGCCCCGTTGACAGAGATCGGTGTGCTGACCAAAGCACCACCCGCTGGTCCGCGGTTCCCGTTGCTGCCGACTCCGGCAGCGCGAAACTCGAGCGCTACCACTCGCAGTCGCTTGACTGTTCCCCGCGCGACACCTTGAAGGCCGGGACCTTGATAGATGTCGTGCACGACATAAGTGCCAGTGCGCTTGCGGTAGTCGACTTGGCTGCGGTGCATGGGTGGCACGGGTCGAGGGACCAACGGGATCGACTGGTTGCACGAGATCTTTGGATCCGCCGCCAGTAACTCGCGCTGACCGTCAATCATCATGAAGTAGATCCCGAACGGTTCTTCCGCTCGATCGCGGCCCTTCTTGCTGCCCTGGCCGCTGTAGGTGATGATGAATTCCGTCTCGCTTAGCGCGTAAGGGTATTGAAACTGCTCACCCTGGTAACCATACTTGTCGACCTTGACGGCTTCGGTGCGGCGAATCGGAGCGATCAGCTGCACCCCGCTGGCCTCCTGATGCCCGCGACTGGGATCGATGATCGCCAATTTGCCTTTCTGATAAGTATGATGGCCGGACAACACGCAAACGACCTTATCTGATTTCGGAATCCCGCGAGCATGAAGGATTGAGGTGGGGAACCAAGAGTTGTTTCCATAGAACTCAGTCTGCCCCGTTCCATCAGGGTTCATTTCAAAAAGAGGTTGAGGAAAGAGCTGCCCACGGTCGTTGTAATCCCAGCGAGTATAGATTACGCGTCCGTCAGGCAGGACGGTTGGATAGTTCGTGTGGACTTGGTCGAAACTCAAACGCCGCAAGTACCGCCCATCGCCATCACACGTATATAAGTTGCTCACGTCGGCCCACCAGCAGTCGACGATCTGCTGGCAGCGGCTGGAGTTGAACAGAATGTCGCCGTTGGGCAGATAGGTCGGCTCGTAGTCGGCTACTCCACGACCAAATGTCAGCTGTCGAATCTTCTCGTCAGGCATCGACATCTCGTACAGATGATAATCATCGTCGGTCATCGACTTGCGCCAGGCGAACAAGATCCGTTGGCCATCGTAAGAGACCGCCGGATCGCGAATCAACCCCCGCGGTTCATCTAACAATGTTCGCACGCGACCATACACGCCGTCCATCTCCAGCAGGCACAGCTTTCCAGTGGGTGGAAATGGATTGTTGTCGTTGTAGGCCGAATCGGTCACGTCTTCCGTGTAAGCGTAGTGCTGACCACCGATGTCGTGGTGTTTGGTGAAGACGATCCTGGAAAGCTTGTCCAGGTATGGCCCGAGCCGAACCACGCGTCGCCGGTGGCAGGCATCCAAATACAACTCCATCCAACGACCATCTGTCGGCGTCGCACCTGCGGCAAGTAGCTTCTCTTGGCGGGTGGCGAATTCCGCAGCTTGCGATCCGAGTCGGTCAATCACGATTGTCGCCAAAGTCTGAAAATTGTCCACCAAAGCTCTGTTGTCATCCTGTCGCAGCCAATCCCATTGGATCATCAGTTGTTGTCCAGTGCTCGGGTCGGCTTCGTACAGTTGCTCCAAGATTGCCTTGTCATCGTGCCGCTCTTGAAACTCTACCAATCGAGCACGCAACTGCTTTAAGCGGTCGATCGTTGTTGCATCGCCGCGGTCGGCTGGTTTACGCACCGCGCAGATGTCGTTGGCCAGTTCATCCAACTGAGCGAGCGCCTGTTTCGCCTCCTCTTTCGAACCGTCGATCGTCTGGAGTTGGGCGAAAAGGGCCAGTCGGCTGCGTGGATAGTTGAAGCTCAGATCAGCATTGCGATTCGCACCCGGTTTCAACGTCGCGCTAAGCTTGGGTGATTGACCGTTGATTTTCCATTCGAGAATTCCTCCCGAGGCGCCCGGTTGATGCTGGACTTCGATTCGCAACGCCGTGGTGATAACCGGCTCGAATTTCACTTCGTTGAACCTGTCGCCGATCACATCGTAGCTGGTTGCGCCGGGCATGGGCCGCCATTGATAGCCGCTCTGATAGAACAGCCTCCAGGTCTCGGGTACACGGCACCCACCGCCCCGCGGGCGATCATCGAACCAATAAACCTGAACGCTGGAGACCTTTGCCGGAGTCTCAAAATCATACCGGACCCACTCGGCCGTCCCTTTGTGGTTCCAAAAAGTAAAGCGAGGAATTTTGTGATCATCGGAAGACGACGGTTCGCTGCCGTCGCAGAGAGCAGGTAGAGGGTCGCCACCGCGCCCGTCGTTCTTGTGCACGTGGGAAGCTGACGGCGCGACGGAAACGATCGGCTCCTCCGCGTCGACAAGCGATCCGTGCCACAGGATTACGGTCCCGACCAGCAGCAGATTGCACTTCCACTCACGATACGGCTGAGACTGGCGCCGATTGGGCATCAACATGTTTGTCTCCTCAACAGCAGAGTTTCAAGCGAGGATTTCAGTCAAGACACGAGGCGCTCCGACCCCGGTGAGCCCGAAGTCCAGGCCTTGAAACCCGAAAGTAAATCGTTGGAAGTCGATTCCAAATAGGTGATACATGGTAGCGTGCAGGTCGTGGACACTGACTGGATTCTCGAGGGCATTGTATCCAAAGTCGTCCGTCGCGCCGTACGTGACGCCTCCCTTAATTCCGCCGCCGCATAACATCATCGAGAAACCTTTGATGTGATGGTCGCGACCGCTTCCCTGGGCCATGGGCGTTCGACCAAACTCGCCGCCCCAGAGGATCAATGTCTCGTCCAGCATGCCGCGTCTCTTGAGGTCCTTGATCAGAGCAGCCGTCGCTTGATCCACCTCGGTCGCCGTACCTGCTGTGTTTTTCTTGATGGCGCCGTGATGATCCCAAGCTCGATGATACAGCTGGATGAACCGAGTGCCACGCTCCGCCAAGCGTCGTGCCAACAGACAGTTGGCGGCGAAGGACCCGTCCGCGCCCTTCGTCCCGTACAGATCGAGCGTTTCCTGCGACTCGTCAGAGATATCGATCAAGCCCGGTACCGAAGCCTGCATCTTGAAGGCCATCTCGTACTGTGTGATCCGCGTGGCAATCTCGGGATTGTCGACGACGTCATCGCGCAGTTCGTTAAGTTTGTTGACCGCGTCGACGACATGTCGTTGCCTCGCCCGCGAGACTCCTGGCGGATTCCCCACATACAACACGGGGTCACCTTTCGAGCGAAACTCGACACCTTGAAACCGTGACGGCAAGAAACCAGCGCTCCATTGACGCGCGGCGATCGGTTGAGCTTGTCCAAACTTGCCAACCGAGCTGAGCACGACGAAGCCTGGCAGCGCGTCCGTCTCGGAGCCCAGACCGTAAAGCCACCATGCTCCCGCACTCGGCGCACCGTTGATCGAGGTTCCCGAGTTCATGAAGGAGTGCGCGGGATCATGATTGATTGCCTTTGTGAACATAGAACGCACGATGGCGATCTCATCGGCGACCGAGCCGATATGCGGGAAGATCGAACAGATCTCCTGTCCCGATTTGCCATACTTCTCGAAAGGATGCTGCGCACCCATGACGCGAAGCTCCTTACCTTGAAGCTGTGCGATCGGCTGCCCCTTGGTCAGCGATTCGGGCATCGCCTTGCCATCGAGCTTGGCCAGTTCCGGTTTGAAATCAAGCGTCTCCAAATGACTCGGACCACCAGCCTGATACAGATGAATCACCCTCTTCGCCTTCGGAGCAAAATGCAGAGGCTTGAGGACTCCCGTCCACCGCTCCGGTTGAGCGGGAGCGGCCTGGGCCTGCAACGCCTTGGGGTCTAGCAGTGATGCGAGTGCCAGCGTACCGATCCCACGACTGGTGCGGCCCAGGAACGAGCGACGAGTTTGATACAGAAGCCTTGAATTGTAGTTTTCCATGGATAGGTTCTTCAGTTTCGTGTGATCGTCTCGTTCAGATTCAGCACGGCACGGGCCACATCCGTCCAGGCAGCCAACTGCGTAACGTTAATCGATGATTCGCTCGGCGACAAACCGATCGCCAACAGCTTCTCGACCGCTTGCTTGTCGCTGGAGTACTCCTTGAGTTGCTGCTCGTACAGCTCGCTCAACACGGCAACCTCCGCATCCCGAGCCGCACGCGATGTTGCCAAAAGTATGGCGAAACGCGCTCGATCCTCAACCGAGTCGCCACCTTCCTGCACAATTCGTTCGGCAAACTTGCGCGCCGATTCGACATAAGTGGGATCGTTCAGCAAGACGAGAGCTTGCAGCGGAGTATTGGAGCGAGCACGCTGAGCTGTGCATTCCTCACGGGTGGGCGCATCGAATGCCAACAGAGAAGGATGAAGAAACGTCCGCTGCCACCAGGTGTACAATCCGCGGCGGTATTGGTTTTCTTTCGCATCGTGCTTCCACGTGCGATTAGGAAACTTCAGGTGCATCCAGTATCCGGCCGGCTGATAAGGTTTGACCGAAGGGCCACCCACCTTGCAAACCAACAAACCGCTAATGGACAGAGCTGCATCGCGAACGAACTCGGCGTCAAGCCGCCAGCGGTTCTGCCGAGCCAGCAGTCTATTGTAGGGATCGCGTGAGCGTTTCTCCTCGTCCACCAGCGAAGACTGCCGGTAGGTCCCAGACATCACGATCTGCTCAACGAGCCGCTTCACGTCCCAATCGTGCTCGACAAAGTCGGCCGATAGCCAGTTCAGCAAATCCGGATGCGTTGGCAGCACGCCTTGCGTTCCCGCATCACGTAGATCGCCCGATATGCCGGCCCCAAACAGCAGCGTCCAAACGCGGTTAACCATCACGCGAGGCGTTAGTGGATTATCGGGAGAGACAATCCACTGAGCGAGGTCCAACCGAGTCGCTCGCCGATCGCCCGTTTCCAGCTGCCCAAAAAACTCGGGAATCGCCGGCTGGACGAGCGGTCCTGAATCGTCCATCCAGTTGCCACGTGGCAAGATTCGTATCTCCCGCGGAGTGGCTTTGACGTTGGTGACTAGCAGATCTGTTCCCGAATCGTGGACCTTCTTCCGCTGCGCTTTTGCCTCCGCCAACTCCTTCTTCACGGCTGCCTGATCCCCTTCGGATTCCTGTGCTTTGAGCTTCTCGTTCAACTCAGCAATCCTGGCGTCTGCCTCCTCGAGTTTCGCCTGTTGTTCGGGAGTGAAGAACTTTGTGTGCGGAGGACTGCCAACGGCCGGCTCGTCAATGTCGGCAAAAAACGCCGCCATCGAGTAAAAGTCTTTCATCGAGAAAGGGTCGAACTTGTGGTTGTGACACTCAACACAATTCATGGTCGTGCCAAGCCAGGTGCCGGCTGTATTGCGGACGCGGTCCGCGGCATATCTGGCAATGTATTCTTTGGCCTGCGCGCCGCCCTCTTGGGTCGTTCGCAGAAGGCGGTTGTATGCCGAAGCGATCAGTCCGCGTCGCCCCGCTTCCGGTTTCAAGTCGCCCGCCAACTGCTCGATGGTAAATTGATCGAACGGCATGTTCGAGTTGAATGCATCGATAACATAGTCGCGATACAGCCACATCGTTCGCGGGTTGTCGCCGTGAAAACCGTTGGTGTCCGCATACCGGGCCACGTCCAACCAATAGATTGCCATTCGCTCGCCATAGTGCTCGCTACCGAGTAACCGATCAACGAAGTTCTTGTAAGCATTCGGCGAGGAGTCGTTGACGAATGCGTCCACTTCCGTGGGGGTTGGCGGCAGTCCGATCAGATCAAAACTCAACCGGCGAATTAACGTCTCGCGGTCGGCTACTGCGTTCGGCGTGAAGCCTTCGGCTTGCATACGAGCTAAAGTGAAGTGATCGATCTCGTTTCGCACGAACTTGCCTGATGAGCCCTTTGGTACATCCGGCTTGGCCAACTTCTCGAATGACCAATGTTCTTGCCACTCGGCTCCTTGGGCGATCCATTCCTTCAGCAATGCCTTCTGTTGGTCCGAAACGACCTTGCCCGAATCCGGTGGTGGCATCAGCTCGTCCTCGTCGTCCGTGACGAGTCGGCGATACAATTCACTTTCTTCCGGCTTTCCCCGAACAATCGTCGATGCATCTCGCTCGGCGAAGACGTCGGACTCGAAGTCCAACCGCAAATCTCCCTCCCGATTCGTCTCGTCGGGGCCATGGCAGGAATAGCACGTCGCGACGAGTATCGGTCGAATATCACGGCTGAATTCGATATCACCGGCGGCCGAGGCATCGCGAGCGCCTAGCGCAAGCATCGTGATGCCAAGGAGAGCGGCTGGGCAGTGCCTGAAGAGGGCTGCGCAGTACCTGAAAAGGACTGCATGCGGCGTGGTCATTGTCTCTGCGCCGCCGCGTTGCGAACCGAGCCATCTCGGCTCGACCCTGCTTCGTATTGACCGAGGCATCTCGAACCCTCGCGTTGGTTGAAAGGGGAAACAATCAGGTTGGACTCGCCGAGCGTCGACCTGGTTCGGGAGTCCATACAAGCTTCCATTCTAGCTGGAATATCCACAGTATTCGCTCCCCCAAAACATCTTCGCGGCAGTGTTTTCAGTCCACTGTTCGTTCGTCTTGACAAGGCTCAAAGAGTATATCACGAGTTGAGGGAGAGGGTCTTCTGAGTTCGATTGTTTCATTCGGTCGATCTTGCTGTGGCACGCCCTCACCCCAGCCCTCTCCTAGACAGGTTTTTTCACTTTCTAGTTGTTGGTTTGCAGCGGTTTTCACATCATAGCATCTCTCCCAGACAGACTTCTTCGCTTGTGACTACGAGAAGAAGCCGGCAGCGAGTCCCTTCTCCCTTCGGAGGTCGTGCAGCTTTTGAGTAGTTGGAGGTCGTGCAGCTTTTAAGTAGTTGGTTTGCAACGGTTTTCACATCCTGTCACCTCTCCCTTGGGAGAGGTCGCGGCTTCAGCCGCGGGAGAGGGGCTTTGTCGGCTTTCACAAAGTGAAATGGTTCGCACTGATCATAGTCGCCCTCTCCCGGACAGACTTTTTCGCTCTTGACTACGAGAAAAAGCCGGCAGCGAGTCCCTTCTCCCCTCGGGGAGAAGGATAGGATGAGGAGGCGAACTGCCAAATGAAATCAACCACCCCTCATC
>PVBE011609749.1_pt1 | contig 12610 bp, 10 predicted proteins | sample 1631181 | NCBI WGS metagenome assembly PVBE01 (sample SAMN08397723, study PRJNA350692) | Marine metagenome, whole genome shotgun sequencing project. | isolation source: water | place: Pacific Ocean | collected 2012-04 | reverse complement strand
TGTTTTACATCCTTGCAAAGTCAGCCATGCAACCATCGGTGACATGATAGAACCAGTGCTATTTTGGATAAAACGTAATTTTTCATCTAATTCTTGTGTTTTAGCAACAACAACACCGCCAACCGTCGCATTATGTCCATCAAAATACTTAGTTGTGCTGTGCAGCGACAAATCTGCACCCAATTCAATTGCTCTTTGGAAGCATGGTGTAATCAATGTGTTATCAACCACGTGAACAGCATTGGCTGATTTAGCTATTTCTGATATGGCTGCAATATCCGAGAGTTTCATAGTCGGGTTTGCTGGCGTCTCTGTTAAAAATAATTTTGTGTTTTCTTTTACATGAGACTTTACATCATCCGGATCAGATGTATCCGCAAAGGAAAATTCAATACCAAGCCTACTTAGCACTTTTGTGCACAATCTATAAGTTCCGCCGTATGCCACATCTGAAATAACGGCATGATCTCCAGCACTTAAAAAAGCCAGCATTGTGCAATTCACCGCTGACATACCAGTACCATAACAGGTTGCATCTGCACCACCTTCTAATTCCGCAAGTTTAGTCTCCAAAGCTTTTACTGTTGGATTTCCAGAACGAGAATACGAGTAACCTTTTGCCAAATAACTATCTACCGAGTCTTGAACGAATGTTGTAGACTGATAAATTGGTGTCAAAATTGCACCAGTTGTTTTGTCTGGAACAACTCCTGCATGAATTTGTTTGCTTCTGAAACGCATTAAAATCTCCTTATTTGTATCAACACTTGATTTTTGTTTTCGTAATAATACATGTATCTCACATTAATCAGAAAAATAATCTATTTATTTTTACTCATCTTTTTTGACGTTTAGCAATCCCCGCCAATTCGCATAAAATCAAAGCTGGTTTGTCCATTCGGGTAGCGATATGTATAGATTTTCTCATTATCCTTATATATGCAATGAATCTTTATCTCATTTTTTCTTACGTGCTGCTGACCAACAATAAAAATTTCATCGCCGACTTCAATAACACTCCCATCAAAGCCAAACCTCCGATTTCTTGAAGGAGGCGCCAGCAACAAATCCCATTCTTTATTCGATTCATCCTTTGCTAATATCTGATCATGAGGATAACGCAATCTTAACTCTATAATGGTTAATCTTTTCTCAACGTCATCTCTGTAATAAGACCAACCATGATGTGCAAAAACATCAATACACGAAATGCAGATTAGAATTATTAAGCTCTTACCAATTCTCGTCACAATTAATCACCCCTATCCACATTAATGGTTACACTAGCCGATTGATCAGAAAATCCATAATAACTCAATATAAACGAATCACTCTGATAGGCCGGCCCACGAGGCGAATTTGGATGCAATTGCTTGATTATTCCAATATTACCCAGTGATAATAAATCTCCAGCTTTGAGTCTAATTCCGGATAAAAGCAAATGATCGCGTAACCAATAAACAACTTTTAAAGGCTCATACCATCCATTTATTTTACCTTCTTCGATTAAGGCTCCATTCTCGTCATGTACTGCAAAAGTGAAATTATTTATTTTTTCCAGCCATGATTCATTAGCTTCCAGTAAAACAGGCTCTCCAACAAAAGAAAATCGACTCCCCATATTCGAAACCACGGTTCCAAATACAGTCCTAGTTCCATCTTCATAATAAGGATCTGGCACCTCAGCAAACGGAATGATTGCGTCAAGGCCTGCCAAAATTTCCAGGTCATCTTGTGCTTCGTTAATTGAATCATCTTTGACTCGAAATGCAAAATCAGCTTCAAGAAAACCACGCATCGTTGCATCTAAGCGTACACTGGAATTACTGGGAAAAATCATTTTATCAAGCAAAAGGCCGCGAATCCCTTCGGGTGGAAAAGTTGGAAAAGTGGGCCCAACATTGTGACCGCCTGTTTTATATCCAATGACTCTCCCATACTCTGAAGCCAAATGCTCTGCCATCTTTCCCTGCCAATAATAAGCCTCAGGTAATGTAATATCTTGATAAGCAAACCCTTGCATGGGTTTCAATTCAATAAAATCTTTTGCCATCCTCTGAACGGTATGATCTATCTCATTTTTCGCTGCAGTGCTACCATCTTTTGCAGAGCATCCCAAAAGTATTATAAGAAATATACACAGAAGCGTGCATTTAGGTATAAATTTGAAAATTTCTTTTATAACCATCATTTTTATTTTCTAAGATTTTCTTGGTCCGTCTCAAGTCGCTCTAAACAAATAGTACTATTTGCACTATAATCTATCATATATAGGCCAGGAACTTTATTATGTCGTCATTCAAAAGAAACTTAAAAATAATTTTATTTTTAATGCTGTACAGTTCAACTGTAAACTCTCACCATTCATTTGCCGTTGAATTCACCGCAGAAAGAATAATCGAAATCAAGGGCGTGGTAACCGAAATTTGGTTTCGAAACCCCCATGTTCGTTATTACATTGATACAATCAACAAAAGTAATAAAATAGAGAATTGGGATGTAAGGACAAGTAGCCCATCTCTTCTAGTAAGAAAAGGATGGACCAAGAAAACCATTCAAGTTGGCGATGAAATCAGCATAATCGGCCATCCTGGCCGAGATGATAGAAAGTTGCTCTCTGTTATCTCCATCAAATTGCCTGACGGTTCCAGCTTAGGCCAGGATTATCCCGACTCACACGAATTAGGCGAAAAAAAATGACTCATAACCAAAAGATAAAAAATAAACTAAAGAGCCTAAAACTGAGACAATTTTCTATATGCAAAACCTTACTTTTAATTATTTTTATCTCTTCATCTAGTTTTGCACAAGATTCTATAGAGGGTGAATGGATGTTAACCCTTAATGGTGGAAAAGCACAAATTGATAATTCAGTTGTAATAGGCGCACCCACAGACAATAAGGCAGCCATTATTGGCCAACTATCCCTTAAAGAATCAAATGGAAATTGGGAGGGACATGTTGAAGGTGGGCCTGTTGAGATTAATGTAGAAGGAGATGCAATTGAGATCCTCATTGACAGTAGAGATTTAGCTGGATTTGTTTTTTTTCGTCGTTTAACAGGCAGACACTCAGATCAGGGTATGTCAGGAACATTTACTATAGAGGGCACAACCGAAACACCCGAAGCAGGTGGTCACTGGACGGCTACGCGCAAAACCTCTGAAAACATCAATTTACCGCCTCAACCGGTTGATATTTCCGGAATTTGGACCCCTGCACCTGGAATGGATTTTCGAAAATATTCTATGGATCTGACGGATAAAGCTCAAACATGGCATGATGATTATATCAATCATTACGACCAACCCAATGTGCGTTGTGTTTCTCCGGGCATTGTTGCAATTGTTGCTTGGGGCGCTTACCCATTCGAAATTCTAGAAAGTAATAATAGGTTAACCTTCCTGTACGAAGTTGACAGTGAGATTCGCCGTATTTTTATGAATGACAAACAACCACCAGAATATTTTCCGCCGTCAGCTATGGGATTTTCTAACGGCCATTGGAATGGCAACACTCTTCTTATAGAAACACAATTACTTGAAGGAAATGTCAGGGATTTTCGTGGCGAGCCAATTTCTGAAGGCGCCAGAATGCATGAACAATATAACCTTAGTAAAGATGGCAATACGCTTACAGCAGTAATCACTCTTCTGGATCCTGATAATTACAAAAAATCTCCTATAAGGCGACGAAAATGGATCAGGAACCCGAATACAGAAATATACCCATACGAATGTGATCCGGATTCTTTTTTTCGACAAATGTACAATGAAAATAAGCTAGATATGTACTTTGATAGATCTCATCGAAGGCAGATAGACTGAATCTGACGGCTAAGGGAAAAGAAAAATGGAAAATACCTATGATGCAAAGAATATATCGTGGAGCTGTCGGCATACGTGGAAAAATGCATCAATAAATACAACATGGTGCCTAATTGGCTGCTCAATAGGTGATTTTGGTACCATATTGTTCTTTCAGTTTTCTAATATCCCCTTCCCTGTAATTGGCGTAATGATATTGGCAATTATAAATGGGCTAATCACATCAATCATATTAGAAACAATTATTCTAATGCAGCAAATGGACAAAAAGAAAGCATTCAAAACTGCAATAAGTATGTCATTAATTTCGATGATTTCAATGGAGATTGCAATGAATTTAACGGATTTCTTAATGACCGGAGGACAAGCTAAAATAACCCTATACACTATTCTTCCAATGTGGATAGCAGGATTCTTGACGCCACTTCCTTATAATTATTACCGTTTAAAGAAATATGGAAAAGCTTGTCACTAATAAAAAGAGAGAAATATGCTTAAACAAAAAGATATCGATACTCTAAGAAATAAAAAAATCAGGGCACAAAACTTATTTGTTGGTGGTAAGCAAACACCATCGCAATCAGGAAAAACGCTAGATGTTACGAGCCCTATAGACGGAGAGATGCTTACTGTAATTGCCAATGCCAATGAGGCTGACGTTGATCTTGCAGTGAAAACTGCTAGAAAATCATTCGAGAGTGGTCTCTGGTCTAAAGCCTCGCCTCAAGAAAGAAAAAAAGTGTTATATAAATTTGCAGAACTTATCGAAAAAAATGCATTAGAGATTGCGGTTTTAGGGGTTAGAGATAATGGCACCGAGATTAATATGGCAATCATGGCTGAACCAATGAGTGCAGCGGCATGTATACGTTATTACGCTGAAACTGTGGATAAAATGTACGGTGAAATTGCTCCCACATCGGACAATATCCTCGGATTAATTCATCGTGAGCCAATCGGTGTGATTGGCGCTATTATTCCATGGAACTTCCCCCTGTTGATAGGCTCATGGAAATTTGCACCAGCTTTATCTACAGGCAATTCAATAATAATTAAAGCAGCTGAAAATGCATCCTTATCCTTATTAAGATTAGCTGAATTGGCAATTGAAGCCGGTATTCCGGAAGGGATTTTTAATGTAATTACTGGAGAAGGCGAAGTTGCCGGGAAAGCGTTGGCGATGCATATGGATGTGGATGTTATCGCATTTACTGGATCCGGCGAGGTAGGAAGGAAGATTCTTGAGTATTCTTCTCGTTCCAACCTAAAAAGGGTCTACCTTGAGTTAGGCGGCAAATCTCCTAATATTGTATTCGCTGATACACCTGACATCGGTGCAGCAGTAACACAAAGTGTATGGGGTATTTTTAGAAATTCTGGTCAGGTTTGTGTGGCCGGCTCCAGATTGATTGTAGAAGAATCAATTGCCGATGAATTCACAGAGAAACTAATTAAAGAATCACAAAATATAGTAGTTGGAGATCCGTTAAACCTTCGATCTAATCTTGGTGCAATATCATCTCAAGAACAACTTAATAAAAATCTCAATTATGTGGAAAATGCTCAAGCAGAAGGCGCCATACTTAGATCAGGGGGCAAGCAAATCAATCAAGAGTTAGGTGGTTTCTATATGGAGCCAACTGTGTTCTCAAAGATCAACAATGATATGAAGATTGCTCAAGAAGAGGTTTTTGGGCCAGTTTTAAGTATTTTAACCTGCAAGGATGAAGCTGAAGCGGTAAAAATCGCAAATGAGACAGTCTATGGTTTAGCCTCTGCTGTTTGGACATCTGATCTAAGTAAAGCGCACAGGATGATTAAATCAATTCGAGCAGGAGTAGTGCATGTTAACTGTTATGGAGGGGCAGATCTTACAGTTCCTCTTGGTGGGGTAAAACAATCCGGTAATGGTCATGATAGATCTTTGCATGCACTAGAAAAATACACAGATCTTAAAACAGCGTGGATATCATTATAAATTTGAATGACATGTAGAGTACAAAACATGAAGCATAGAAAAATACATTTAATCTACTCACTCCTACTTTTGACTCTTTTCCAGGGATGCGATCTAACTTCAAATCAAGATAATGAAAACCCAATTCAAGATTCGTTAACAGTTAAGCAACCTTTTGCAGCAATTTCGATTCCAGATAATTATGGCGCGCAAATCAGCCAAGATATCCTTAATAAAGGTGGAAATGCAGTCGACGCCGCAATTGCAACAGGTTTTTCATTAGCCGTAACCTTTATTGATGCAGGAAATATTGGTGGTGGTGGCTTTATGACCATAAAAATGGATGATGAAGTTGCTTTCTTAGATTACCGAGAAAAAGCACCCAAGGGTGCACATAAAGATATGTTTCTAGATCAGAATGGCGATGTAATTGAAAACTCGACCTTAATTGGAGGTCAAGCAGTTGGAGTGCCTGGGACTGTTGCGGGTTTTTGGAAAGCACATCAACGTTTCGGAAAACTGTCATGGAAGGAACTGGTTGAACCTGCAATAAAACTTGCAGAAGAAGGTTTTATGCCAGCAAAAATATTGGTTGATGATATTCACAGCATGCAAGACTGGTTTAAAGAGAAAACAAACTTTAATAAATATTTTTCCCACATCAATACAAACAATAAGTTTAAGCAACCTGAATTGGCTAACACACTCAGAAGAATTGCCATGTTTGGTGCTGATGAATTTTATAATGGAGAAATAGCTGACTTAATCGTTAATCAGATGCAAAAAAGTAATGGTCTCATTACTAAAGAAGATTTAAATACCTATGAGGCAATCTGGAGAGAACCATTAAGAAAGAAATGGCGAGAATATGAAATTATCTCAGCGCCACCCCCTAGCTCTGGTGGTTTTGCTGTTATACAACTTCTGCAAATGAAAGATTATCTCGGGCATCTCTTTGATGGCGTTGAACACAATTCTCCGCAGTACATTCATTTAATTGCAGAAATGGAAAAGAGAGTCTTTGCGGACCGAGCTGAATATCTGGGTGACCCTGATTTTTACGATGTAAATATCGAAACATTGATAAATGATGAATACATAGCAAAGAGAGCATCAGAAGTTAATCCTAAAGAAATTTCCTTACTCGAAGGAGTGAACCCTGGATTGGAGTCACCCAATACCACTCATTATTCAATTGTCGATCAATGGGGCAATGCTGTCTCGAATACTTATACAATAAACTGGAATTATGGCAGCGGGGTTGTTGTTGAGGGTGCAGGATTCCTGCTCAATAATGAAATGGATGACTTTAGTGCAAAACCAGGTGTCCCTAATATCTTTGGAGTTGTCGGAAATATAGCCAATGAAATTCAACCTGAAAAACGCATGCTTTCTTCAATGTCACCAACAATCCTTTTAAAAGAAGATCAAGTTGAGATGGTTTTGGGAACTCCTGGCGGTTCAACAATATTTACCAGTGTTTTCCAAGTTATTACAAATATTATTGATTTTGATATGACACCTTTTGAAGCAATAAGAGCTACCCGCTTTCATCACCAACTCCTCCCGCCGAATCAAATTACCTACAACGGATTTACTATTGATAACGCCCTACCCAAAGAAACCATCTCTTTATTGGCAGATAGAGGATACCAAGCCATTCCACATAGCTATGACTATGGTGATATGCAAGTCATTATGAGAAAAGAAGGTTCATGGATTGCTGCCTCAGACCCAAGAGATCGAGGAGATTCTAGAGTTTTTCAAATATCAAAAGTAACTCAATAATTCTAATCTAAGGAATTGTTCCAAAACCATCCGGAGGGCGTCGATGATTACTCAACTGCTCATAAGAATAAGATATTTCTATTAAGAGCCCTTCAGAAAAAGGACGTCCTAATATTTGCAAACCAACTGGCAGCCTATCTTGCCAGAAGCCCATCGGAACAGTAACTGCTGGAAGGCCTGCGCTAGGAGAAAGAAACTGATTGTTATCTCCTTTGTATCCTTCGGTTGCTTGATCAATTAAAGCCGGAGGATTAGACCAAGTCGGATAAACCAATACATCTACATTGGCCGCATCCATAATTGCAACTGTATTTGCGAGTAATTCATTGCGGAGAGGGTGATTGGGCCATAGTTTGCAATTATCTCCTCTTTCCTCGGGGCTTAATTCCAAAGGAAATTGTGAAAAGAATTCTAGACCCTCTTTAGATGCAGGTAAATAATCACCTGTATCTAATAGATTTTTTACATCGAGAAAAGGAGGTGAATCCAATGTTTTTAAATACCTTCCCAGATCATAACGAAAACTGCTGCAAGATTTAATTTCACTTTTTAATTCATCAAAACGAACAATCTCAATATCATCCACAATGATAGCCCCTGCAGACTCCATATCTAATATTGCGTCTGCAAAAATAGATTTAATTTCACTGTCAGCATCCTCATGATCCACTAACGCCTTTAGAATACCAATTCGCTTTCCTAGCAAACCGTCAATTTCAAGAAAATCCAAATAATTGTCCTCTCGCACGCCAGGAATAGTTAGAAGATCAGCAGAGTCATATCCTGCAATCACATTAAATAACCGCGTACCATCTTCTACTGTTCGTGTCATAGGGCCAGCTATATCTCTATCGTATATAAGTGGAATAACCCCATCACGACTGGTAAGCCCTATAGTGGAACGTATACCAAATAATGCAAGATGTGATGAAGGTCCTCGAATAGAATTTCCAGTGTCGCTACCTAATCCTGCAACTGCAAAGTTAGCAGCTATACCTGAAGCAGTACCTCCTGACGAACCTGCTGGAACATAATTAATATCATAAGCATTAGCTGTTCGTCCAAAAGATGAGGATACCGTCTCTCTCGGGCTAAATGCCCATTCTGCCATGTTTGTTTTAGCTATAATAATTGCGCCCGCTTCTCGAAGTTTTTTTACCATAAAAGCATCATCGGGAGGAAAATTTTTCGAGAGTGCAATGGAGCCGCCACTAGTTACAATATCATGAGTATCAAAATTATCTTTAACCAGTATTGGTGTGCAAAATAATTCAGGAAGTTGTTCGCCACTTCTTATTAAATCATCAGTAATATCAGCTTTATTAAGTGCCTCTGAATTAATTACAGTAATAGCATTTATGTCTTTTCTTTTATCATAAAAGGTTACGCGATTAAGATAGCCTTGCACAATTTCTCTGCAGCTAACCCTCCCAGTTAACAACGCATCTTGAATATCAGAGATAGTCAACTCTACAAAAGAGATTTCTTTTAAGGGTTTTTTATTGGCACAAGATACTAATAACAATAAAACTAGAAATTTAGTCATAAGCCTAATAAACATTATCATGAATCAAGATTCACTTAACTGCTTCTGCATTAAAAACTGATAAATACCCAGTAGTCCTATTTCTGAAACATTAATTAATGAAGTGGGTATCTTTTGCATTAAATTTCGATAATTATCTTTGTTATCAAAACCGAATCGAAAACGACTTTTTTTTACCAAACTGTAATGACTATTAACTAAATTACCGGTAATTAAGATGCCATCAAAAGCGCCCATAGCTAACGCAAAATCACCAGCAACTTGTCCGAGCATCTCGAAAAATATTTCTATGCTTTGTTTTGCTAATTCATTGTTATTAATTTGGTTGAAGATTTCTTCGGTTTGATATCTTTCATGATGTTTATTCTTAATTTGATGTAAGGCCCAATATATGTTTTCTATACCCGGTCCAGATACAAATGTTTCATTAACTACCCTATCGCATTTCTTCTTAAGCACTTTAGTTAACTCTTTCTGCGTCTCATTTTGCGGTGCAAATCCTACGTGACCCAATTCCGCAGCACAGGCAATCGATCTTTTCTTTGATTTCCGTAAACCTGAACTCCCTAAACCGGTACCTGGGCCAACGATGCCGACATTGTATTGCAATCTTTTGGTGTGGCCTTGCACTAAAGAACCCAAATTCTGATAACTGGATTCATCAATTGCATCAATTGCATACGCAATTGACTCAAAATCATTAATTAGATTAATATTTTTGACAGAAAAGATTCTTGAGAGTTCTCTTTTATCTATAACCCAATGATTATTAACGACTTTTACTTTATCACCATAAATTGGTGCAGCGACAGCTAAAAATATATTTTCAAGCTTACTTAGACCAATATCGTTTAGATAATACTTAATCGCTTCATCCACTCTGTCAAAGTCAGCACAATGGAGCTTCTTGAAGTTCGAATACGATGAATCTCCCGAGGATGTCACAGCAAAACGAGCGTTTGTACCTCCAATATCACCAAGTAAAGTCATTGTCTTTGTCATTGCTTACCTTGTTCAATAAAACATCTGTTTAAAATTTATTAAAAAAAGATGTTAAAGTTTAGAATTGATTAGATTTATTCATTAACTATATCAATCGTTTTTCACAAAAGGAAAATATAGCAACATGTTATCAAGTTTTGATTGGATAATTATATGCGTTTACTTTTTTATACTGCTCTGTATTGTCTTTTCTGCCAGCCGCAATCAAAACACATCCACTGATTATTTTTTAGCTGGAAGGAATGTGGGCTTCTTTGCTATCGGTGCATCAATTTTTGCATCCAATATCGGCTCTGAACATATTGTTGGTCTTGCGGGTCAAGGAGCATCAACTGGATTAGCAATGGCTCATTATGAATTGCACGCATGGATCGTCGTTCTTTTGGCGTGGATATTCGTTCCCTTCTATTACCAATCTAAAGTTTTTACGATGCCTGAGTTTCTAGAAAAAAGGTTCGGTAAAGAGCCACGTTGGATCCTCTCAATTGTGTCATTAACCGCTTATGTTTTGACCAAAGTTTCAGTAACGGTATATGCAGGCGCATTGGTTTTTCAAACGTTATTGCCCGATACGTTTGGAACACCTCAAAATGCATTCTGGATAGGAGCAATAACAACCGTTTCATTAACGGGTCTCTATACTATAGCAGGTGGTCTCAGAGCCGTACTTTACACTGATCTTCTACAAACAGTCATTCTAATAACAGGATCAAGCGCCATTACCTATTTTGGGCTTAAAGAATTAGGTGGATTCGGTGAATTGCAGACATTTGCCAGTGAAAATATCGCTCAATATCAACTGTGGAGACCTCTATCTGATCCAGATTTCCCTTGGCTTGGAATATTGATTGCTTCACCGATTGTGGGAATATGGTATTGGTGCACAGATCAATACATTGTCCAAAGAACCTTAGCTGCTAAAGATCTAAAGACAGCCAGAAGAGGAGCATTATTGGGTGCTTTTTTTAAGATTTGGCCAGTTTTGATTTTCCTTATTCCAGGTTTAATCGGAGCCGCACTCAATGCAAAAGGATACCTTGATATAACTAAGAATATTGACGGAGAAATCATAGGCGACCAAGTGTTTCCTACAATGGTGGCAACACTTTTGCCCGAAGGACTCAGAGGCTTGGTTGTTGCTGGAATTATAGCCGCATTAATGAGTTCATTGTCGTCATTATTTAATTCTACCGCCACACTTTTCACGCTCGATATTTATAAAAAAATAAGACCCATGGTTTCGGAAAAAAGACTGGTCTTAATTGGACGGTTCGCAACTCTTGGTGTAGTGATACTGGGTCTAATGTGGATTCCAATTATGCCGCTTATATCTGAAGGCGGTCTATACCAATATCTTCAAAGCGTCCAAGGCTATCTTGCTCCACCCATTACAGCGGTATTTTTATTGGGGTTATTTAATCAAAGAATTAATAACAAAGGTGCCACTTGGGGATTATCATTAGGGTTTTTACTTGGAATGATGAAACTAATCATTCAGGCATTCTTTGGTGAAGATAAAATTACGAATCCAAAGATTCTGGCTTATATTGGTGACATAAACTTCCTATACTTTTCTGGAATGCTCTTTTTGTTTTGCAGTATATTTATTTGTGTTGTTTCCTATCGTACCGAACCTCCAAATCAAAGTAATTTAGATGGATTAACGTATCACACTATGGATAAAGAATTAATTCGTGAAAGTTGGGAGCGAAAAGATGTGTTTGCTACAGGGGTGATATTGAGTCTTGTATTGGCTATCTATCTTTATTTTTCATTTTGGATTTAACTGGCACTGTTAAGTTTTCCACAATGAGGACAATACAGTTCCTTGGGCTTCCAATCATCCATTGAAGCAATAGTCCAATAACCTTTGCAAAACTCACAGGTGAAGTGCCATATGGTTTCTTTATCTATTTTCATTTATCTCTATCAAAAACAACTTTTCCACCGACAATGGTAAGATCAACAGTTACATCTTTAATATCATCCGGTGAAATCTCAATCAAGTTTTCAGATAAAACGACAAAATCAGTAAGTTTTCCAACTTCGATAGATCCTTTGATATTCTCTTCGAATCCAGCATAAGCTGTATTGATTGTATACGCCTGAATTGCCTCTTCGATGGTAAGTTTTTCTTCAGGAAACCAGCCTCCCTCAGGCATTCCTGAAAGTGTTTTTCTTGTAACGGCTGCATAGATACCTAGCATGGGATTAAGATAATATCTGGAGGCATTGGTTCCAGGTGAGTCGGTACCAAAACTTACTATCGCCCCAGAATCCCATAATCTTCTGAATGCATAGGCACCTCGAGACCTATCTTTTCCAATTCGTTCTTCCATCCAACGCATGTCATCAGATGTATGAAACGGCTGAACTTCGGCAACGATATTCATCTTCCCAGCACGATCGATATCTCTATCAGTCATGACTTGAGCATGCACCAGCCTAAAACGTCGATCTTTTTCTCCATTTTTTTGGATAATCCTCTCA
>PVBE010610964.1_pt1 | contig 12611 bp, 8 predicted proteins | sample 1631181 | NCBI WGS metagenome assembly PVBE01 (sample SAMN08397723, study PRJNA350692) | Marine metagenome, whole genome shotgun sequencing project. | isolation source: water | place: Pacific Ocean | collected 2012-04 | reverse complement strand
TGGGCTCGACGGCTCGGCGTTCAACGGATCTCGACCTCCGAGTCCGGGCCAGAATCTGGTGCGTGCGTGGTGGTTGACGTCTCTCGACGCCACGATGAGATGCAAAATCGCACTTTTGTGCGTCGTTTTCGTGTTGTTGTCCCCGTTTGCCATCGTGAAAGAAGTCCGATGCGAAGGAGAGCTGAAGCTCAGAGACGACGGGCAGTTGATCGCGTCGGAGCACTTTCCAGTGCATGGCATCGTTCCGTTGGAGAGTTTGGTGCCGCCGTTGGAATCCGCGTCGGAGATTAAAATCACGCTGACCGTCTCGGGTGGCTCTGGATCGCAAAAAGTACGCACGAGGCCGAAAAAAGACGGCACGTTTGCACTGCTGGATGTTCCTCCCGGGGACCATACGTTACAAATAGTCGCGATTGGATTTTCGTTTCCACCAATTATAGTTTCCGTGGACGGAGAGAACAATGGAGAGGTTGTCATGCGATACAGCGAAGACATGTCGACGATATTACCGAAGCTGAAGACTCCCGAAGGAACAACGAAAGAAAAGACTATCGAACGAGTCGTCGTCGCGCCAGTGTCTAAGGTGGATTACTTCGAACCATCGAATCGGGTGACTTTGCTCGGGCTCTTGAAGAATCCGATGGTGTTGATGGTGTTGGTGACGGTGATTATGGCGGTGGCAGTGCCATCGTTGATTAGGAATATGGATCCCGAAGCGTTGGAGGAATTAAAGAAGGAGATGGGGAAAGGGAACGTGTTTCAGCAAATGGCAGCGGCGAATAAAGCAATGGATGCAAGTGTCGAGAAGCAAGTGAATAGCAAGTTTGGCGTTAAAGAGGAGAAAGTTGGTGGTGGAAAAATTGACGAAAAGAAATAGATATTGCGATTGTAATTTGTATTATTGTCTGCTAAAAACTACTGTAGTTTATTATTGTTACATTTTCCTAAAGCAATATGTTCGTTACCTACATGTCTAAAATAAACCAAACTACTTAGCCGCTTCGTCCTCAAACATAGACCGCATTCGTTTCGTCTTCGCTTTCAATCCTTCCTTGGCCTCATCGGTTGCCGTCGGGTGCGTTCCACGCAACCGCTTCTTCGTGACTTCTTCTTCTTCTTCTTCTTCGTCGTCGTCTCCATCAGTTCGCGCTCGTTTATTCGCTGCTCTTTTCGCCTCGTCTTCACCATCCGCTGCTATATTACCACCGTCGTTTTTGTTCTTCTCAATATTAACTTTCCTCTTAGGCAGCTTCTCAATCTCCGTTGGAGCAGGTGCCGTGTTAAAGTATGCATGCTTCAACGCCTCTTGACACGAGATTCGTTTCCCTGGATCGTACTTCAAAAGTTTTTCTAATAAATCAATAGCTTCCACGTTCGCGCTGCTCGGTTTCCCACCCGGACCACTCTTACCACCAACTTCCACGCCAAAGATCTTTTTCAAATCCATTTTTGTTTCCCTAGGAAAGTTCATCCAATCCGGCAACGCCGCGCACCCTTCCCACTCCTCCTCCGTCGGCGTCCCTAAAACATGGTAAATCTTCGTCAACTGATCGATATCGGAACTCCCTGGGCAAAAGGGTTTCCTTAGCATCAGCTCCGCGAATACCATTCCAACTGCCCACGAATCTACTTTCGGCCCGTACCTCTTCGCCCCTAACAAAAGTTCTGGTGCTCGGTACCATCTGGCAAACACCGCACGCGTATATTCTCTCCCATTCTCTCGTTCTGGACTTCCAAACGCTCGCGCTAAACCAAAATCTGCCAACTTTAAAGCCCCGCTTGAGTGCACCAACAAGTTGTTCGGTTTCACATCTCGATGTAAGATCCAATTTTGGTGGCAAAACGCAATCGCTTCTAAACTCATCTTCAAATACGACTTGACGTCTGCAATTGTTAAATCAATGCTCGAATCTTTTATGATCATCTCTAAATCCCCGCCAGATGCGAATTCGAACACTAAGTGTAAGTTTCTCTTTTTCGAGAACACGTCCACGAGTGGCACGACGTGTGGATGATGCAACTCTCTCAACAATTTAATCTCCCTGATGGCGGTGAAATTGATGCCTTCTTTCGCTTTCCCGAGGCGGATTTTTTTTATGGCCACGAACGGATTCGTCGGGTTCAACGCGTCCGAGGCTTTGTACACGACGCCGAACGTGCCTTCACCGAGCGTTTCCAGTTTGTTGTACCGAGTCTTCTTCGCGGACGACGACGACGTCATGACGACGACGACGACATGCGACGGGACGCGCGCGAGAGGTGTCGCTCGGCGACGGGACGTACGACGCGCAGTCACGCTGGATGGATTCATTTCAAGCATGCATGCATGCATTTCATGCATTCATCACCAGTGCGCGACGACGACGAATGAGCGATGGACCGCGTCTCCACCGCGTGGGTGCGCGCGGCGGACGTGCGCGAACAATTGCGACGATTGGGACGGGACGACATCTCGGACGACGCCATCGAGCGGTTTCTCACTCGACGACGACGCGACGCGAGAGCGAGACGAAGAGAAGATGACGACGACGACGACGTTGACGACGTTGACGCGACGACCGTGGACTCGGATTGGGACTCGGACGACGCGCCGCGACGACTCGGTACCGCGACCGTCGACCGTCGACCTCCGTGGAACGGGGACGCGTTCGAGGTGATTCCCGCCGAGCGCGCGCCGACGTCGTCGGCTCGATTGAACGCGCTTCCGCGGAGAGGAGGAAAAATCGACGTCGTGCGGATGAACGCCGAGTACGCGCGCCTGTGGTCGTCGAAAGCGGGAGCGCCGGCGGTGGTGAGCGGGGAGACGCGTCAAAAGGTTGGTTTCGCGAAAAAATTTCGAGCGGCGCACGAACGCGAGGCAGCGGCGGCGCGGCGACGACGAGAGCGACGCGACGTCGCCTCGCGAGGGTAGAGTTCTAGCGATAGATTAACAATTACAACGCTGTAGTATTATACATGTATCACCACTGAGGCGGATTGCGCGGATTCGGCGGCGGGAACGGTGGAGGCGCGCGCATCCCCTGAGGCAACGGAGGCATCGGCGGCATGTTCATCGGTGGCACGCGCGGCGCGCCCGGAGGCATCGGCGCTGAAAAGGCTGGAGGAACGTTTTGTGGGACGTTTGCGAATCCCAACATTTGACTCACTTGCGCGGGTGTCATCTGTGGCACGAAGGGCAACGAATTCGGGGTGATGTTTGGGTGCTGAGGTTGCGCAAAGTCGTGCAACGACACGCCGTCGTCAGAAATTCCGAGCGCTGACATGTCTTGTTGCAGATCTGCCCACGACTCGGCGCTCATCAAACCTTCATTTCTCTTGGGAGGTTCGTCATCTTTCGCTTCCGTCTTGAATCCGTGTTTCTTGCCGAAGCGGTAAATCTCCAACAGCTCCGATTCAAACTCCCCGCGCGCCTGTAAATCGAGATACTTTTCATACAGTTTCACCGCGGTGCGCGCGTCCTCGATCGAATCGTGCGTCTCTCCCTGAATGTCTTCTCCGAGGAGATAAGTGGCCAAGAATTTGAGCGACAACTTGCGCTGACGCTTGAAATGGAACAACTCGACGGTGTCGATGACTTGTTCCGGCGGGACGACGATGTTGATCATCTTAAAGTCTTGCTTCAAGCCGTGCCCGACGAAGATGCAACCGGCGTCAATCAAATATCGCAGTTTCAAGTATGCGTGTTTCAATTGCGTGATGAAATGCGGACTCACAGCGGGATCGAGATCACCCGGCACGAGACCACTGAATCGAGTGAGATAGTCGTGCACCGGTTCGACGGCCCGTATGTAGTCATCGATGATCGGGGTCAGCTTTTTGTCGCCGTGACCGCGAACGACGGAGACGCGAGCCAAGCCGAGACGCGCCGGAACGGATTCGTATTCCGTGCCGTCGTCACGCATCGCCATGATCGGCGGGGCCAAGGAAACAAACTCTGCGTCGATGCCGAGCAAAACACCGGGTCCGGGCGTATCCTCACCGACGCACGCGAATGGCTGAAACAAGTCGGTGTTCGGCGGAGCCAAATCGAGAGTGATTCTCTTGTAGAGATCGAACGTGATCGGTGAGGCTGGAAGCGGCTTCGGTTCCGGCTTTTCGACCTTTGTGAACATGCATAGGCACGGAATTTTCAACTGGCCGTACAACTGCGTCACTTCGTCCTTCGAGACTTGGCTGACGACGAAGTCGTTGAACAACAACCACTCACTCGGATTACTGGGCGCCGCCACGCGCGACAGTGTCGGCGTGCTCGCAACCGTGGATGAGGTGAGCGACGGTACCGGCTTCGCGGACTTGTTATCGTCGTTCTTCTTCTGCGCGCCGGTCGTGGCGAGAGGAGACACTCCCGGCGTGTTTCCAGGCCTCTTCGGCGACGCCGTGAAGTCGCCGGGAATGTCCACATAGGGCGGCTTCACCTTGATGAAGCTCACGAGATGACCCGAAATGTCAGTAGTCTTAGTTTGACGCAAATCGAAACCTTTCTTGATCTCTTCATCGATGTTGCGACTGAAGACGACGAGTCCAGTCAACTCGTACACGACCGAGTTTGGGGAATCTTGAAACTGAGACGTTTCCAAGGCGTGCTTCGCCACGAGCGTCTTCTTATCCGCGTCGAGCGTGAGCTGAATGTAATGCGGGAGCCAACGTTCCTCGACTTTGCTACTGAACGCATCCATCGTCGGGTGCGCGTGCGTGTCGATGCCCCACCAGTGCAAATCCTTCAGGTCCGCCATGCCGAGGTTGACGGATAACACCGTCGGAAGCGATGACGGCAACTTATCTTGTTTCATCCGGGTGTACGCCTTGTGTCCATCACACCACGCGCGCATCTCTTGCGTGACCGCGAGTGATTTGCTGAGTAAATCGACAAACGCCGGACGCTGCCCCGAAAGCACGGACGGGTAATGTAGATCCACCTGGAAATTTCGCATTTCTTTCGACGTAGTCACCGCGCACTGCGTGCACTTCAACGTTTCCCGTGAAATGGTACCGAAAATGTTTTCACACGCGGTTCGATCGGTGGACGCGTTACCTCCGTTCGCCTCTCGCCTCTCCGATAGCTCTTCCTTGTTCAGCTGTTCCAAGATGAAGCGAAGAAAGGCTTGCACGCGTCGAATCGGAGAGTGTTCGGCGCGCGCCTCGAGTTCGTCTCGACCTTCGATGAGACCAAGAGCCGCAGCCTCGCGCACTTGACGAAGCGTGCGTAAGAAATTCAACGGTTGCGTCGCCAAACCTGGTGGGCAAATGCGCAACATGTGAGACAAAAAGCTCATCTCGCACGTCAGGCAGAATTCTCGCTCGCACGTGTGTCCGACGACGTGAGAACGCAACTCTGGAACAAAGTTTAGCATCTGCAGCACGGGATTCACGTAGCAATTCGCGAGATCATTCGTCAAACCCGGAAGACGAGTCTTGTTATACGCCGCAAAGTCAAACTCCTCGTAACGACGTTCAGCCGTCATAGACGACTTGTTGCATTCCATGCGAGTGTAAATGTCCGGTAATCCCTTCTTCTTCGTGTCGATAACCTTCGCCCCATGCAAGCTCGAGTTCGACTTGAACTCCGCCTTGGCTGGATTCACTTCCTCGGCCGTCAAACCGCAGTCTAATAAATCGTCTGGAAGTTCAAACTTCTGTTGTGACAACGCCGCCTCGTCCACGGGCACCGTGGGGAAGGACTCGTTGTTCACGTACGGTTCTTCGTTCGAGCTGTAAATGTGCACCCAACCGGAATCGTCGTTGAAGGCGATGATTTCACCCGTCGAAGATATACTCTGTCCCATTATAGCGGCACCGTGCGTATCAATTTGATAGTTGAACGGCGCGATCGCGGGGTTCATCACGTCGAGCGTTTGCACCGCACCCGTCGTTCCGACGATGCTCAACGTGGGTGATTCGTAGCCGTGATTGAATTCCACCGACACCGGCCCAGAAGTGAACTGAATTTGATTCACCAATCTCGCGTTGTATCGCACGTCAAACACTTTAATGAATTGATCCAAAACAATCTGCCCGGCCCTCATCGTCGTCCCGCAGGTCACCACAAGGTCCCCCTTCGCCGTGACGCATTTCACGCTCCCGGATCCGTGAGCGGTCGCCACCAGCTCTTGTCGCATGCTATTACGCGTATCTCTGAAACTCAACTCCCCATTCGCTCCGCCGACGACGAGCAACGCGCGCTGCGTGCCCCAATCCAACGTCTCTGAGCCTCCGTTTACGTCCACCGACTTGACGAGCACGCCTCGCGTCAAGTCGTACTGTTCCACCACCGGCGTCGCTCTCCCCACGAATAATTTCCCAGCCATGCGTCCGCTCGGATGTTGATACGCCATCGCTTTCAACGCGCTCCTCTCACCGTCGCACTGCGCGCACGTGAGCGTGCGCACGCCGCCCGACGTGTGAAAAGTGATGCTCGATGCGCTCAGACTCAGCGCCCCGGACGCAATGGGGACCACCTGGGTGATTGCGTGCGCGTGCGCCTCCACCGAGACGTGCCTGCCCAGAGTCGGGGCGTACATGGCGGACAGCCATCCGTCCTCGGTCCCGCACCACAGTAACTCTTCCCCTTGATCGAAACCCATCGCGGTCACCGCCGGTGGGAGATGACCTTCGTCGAGAAGTTCGCTCTGGAGCGTCGTCGCCGCGTCGTACGGGTAGGACGGGAGCAACCCCTGAGAGGGCGCTTGATACATCTCCGATTGCGCGTGCGGCGCCCCACCGCCGTGGGCGTGCCCGTACGGGCCCGCGTAGGTCGGGTCCATCGTCCGCCTCAATGTCACGATCTCGAGGGGAGCGCGTCACCCGGGTCTGTGTCGTCGTGTCATTTTTTCAATGTTGTATGTATGTATGTATGTATTCACAGATGCGAGTTACACTATGTATGTAATTAGATTGATGCATTTTGCCGCGCGAGACCGCACTCGGCGCTCGGGCGTCGCCTAACGTTGTCTTCCCTGCTCCGCCGGAAAACTCTCGAACAAACCATTCATTCTCCATCCGCGCGCTTTACGCTCCGCACATGACGCATTCGTCCTTGTTTTGCAAGGAGCATTGAAGTTTCGCGGCTAAGTAAGCTTCCTTTTCCTCTTCAGTCATCTTGTCAAGGTCAGCCTTGGTCGGCTTGCGCGGGCTCGCCGGCGCCGTGTTCTCCTTTTCCACTTGTTGCTTCTGCTTGACGTCAACCGTGAACTTGATGGCATCCGCCGCCGCGCGAGAGCGGAGGTAGTACATGCCAGTCTTAAGACCCTTCTTCCACGCGTAGAAGTGCAAAGACGTGAGCTTACCGCTGTTCGCATCGCTCATGTGCACGTTGAAGGACTGAGACTGATCGATGAACGCGCCGCGATCCGCCGCCATGTCGACGAGGATGCGCTGCTTGATCTCCCACACCGTCTTGTAGATGGCTTTCAAGTTTTCAGGAATGTCCAAATCCGCGACAGAACCGTTGTTGCCAATGAGAGCGTTCTTCAATTCCGGATCCCACAAACCAAGCTCGGTGAGATCAGACAACAAGTGCTGGTTCACGACGGTGAACTCGCCCGAGAGCACGCGACGAGCGTAAATGTTCGACGTGTACGGCTCAAAGCACTCGTTGTTGCCGAGAATTTGCGAGGTGGACGCGGTCGGCATCGGCGCAACGAGCAACGAGTTGCGAACACCGTGCTGGGCGATCGCAGCGCGGAGGCCAGCCCAATCGTGGCGGTCTCCACCCGGCATCGTCGTCAAGCCCCACATATCCGGTTGCAAGATGCCCTTGCTCACCGGAGAACCTTCGTACGTTTGGTACGGTCCCTCGACGACGGCGAGCGCGTTGGATTCGGTGAGCGCCGCGAAATAAATCGTCTCAAAGATTTCAGCATTCAACTTTTGAGCCTCCGGGGAATCGAACGGCATACCGAGGAGAATGAAGACGTCGGCCAAGCCTTGCACGCCGAGACCAATCGGGCGGTGGCGCATGTTGGAACGCTTTGCCGTCTCCACCGGGTAGTAGTTGACGTCGATGATGCGGTTGAGGTTACGCGTAACCTTGCGCGTGATTTCAAAGAGCTTGGAGTGATCGAAGTGACGCTCCTTCGCCTTCAACGAACCGACGAGCTTCTTCGTCTCCGTGCGTCCGGTCGGCGAGGACGGGTTGTTTTCGATGACAAAGCGCGGGAGCGCGATGGACGCCAAGTTGCACACCGCGGTTTCTTCCGGGCTCGTGTACTCGACAATCTCCGTGCACAAGTTGGAAGACTTGATCGTACCGAGGTTTTGTTGGTTCGACTTGCGGTTGCACGCATCCTTGAAGAGCATGTACGGGTTACCTGTCTCGACTTGAGACTCGAGAATCGCAAACCAGAGCTGTTGCGCCTTGACGGTTTTCTTCCCCTTGCCCTCGGCTTCGTACTTCTCGTAGAGCTTTTCAAACTCTTCACCCCAGCAGTCTGCCAAACCCGGGCACTCATTCGGGCACATCAACGTCCAATCACCGTTCGCTTCCACTCGCTTCATGAACAAATCATTCGTCCACAAGCCGTAAAAGAGATCGCGCGCGCGCGCCTCCTCCTTGCCGTGGTTTTTGCGCAAGTCGAGCCAGTCGAAGATGTCCGCGTGCCACGGTTCGAGGTAGATGGCAAAGGCACCCTTGCGCTTACCACCGCCTTGATCGACGTAACGAGCGGTGTCGTTGAACACGCGCAACATTGGAATGATACCGTTGGACGTACCGTTGGTGCCGCGAATGTACGAGCTCGTCGCGCGAATGTCGTGAATGGACAAACCGATGCCGCCGGCGGATTTGGAGATGCACGCGCACTCCTTCAAGGTGTCATAGATGCCTTCGATGGAGTCTTCCTTCATGCAAATCAAAAAGCACGACGAGAGCTGCGGGCGCGGCGTACCGGCGTTGAACAACGTCGGAGACGCGTGCGTCATCCAGCGTTCGCTCAACAAGTGGTACGTGTCGACAACCTTTTCGATATCCGTCTTGTGAATTCCGACGGAGACGCGCATGAGCAAGTGCTGCGGACGCTCAACAACCTTGCCGTCGATGCGAAGCAAGTACGATCGCTCGAGCGTCTTGAATCCAAAGTAATCGTAATCGAAATCTCTGTCGTAGACGATTTCGGCATCGAGACGTTCGGCGTTAGCGACGATCACCTCGTTGACGTCGTCGGCGAGCAACGGGGACCACTTTCCGTTGCGCTCGTTGACGTGATCGTACATCATCTTCATCGTCTCACTGAACGACTTCTTGGTCGTCTTGTGCAAGTTCGAGACCGCGATGCGCGCCGCCAATTGCGCGTAATCCGGGTGCTTGGACGTCATCGACGCCGCCGTCTCCGCCGCGAGCTCGTCCAACTCGGACGTCGTCACTCCGGCGAAGACGCCCATGCACACCTTTTGCGCGACGATAACCTACGACGCGACGCGAATGAGACGATCGGGTCAGTCTTCGCTCTCCCTCTCTCTCTCTCTCTATCGCCCTTTCATTCGTTTCCACACGCATCCGCGCTCTCGCTCGCTGGATTTTCAAAAATCCACCAAAAAATCCATCGCCCGGCCGTTTAAATTTTTCAAACGCGAAGCTGTCGGCCGATGGGGTGGCGACACGGATGCGGAACGAACACGCGCGCGGTGACGCGCACGGTGACGCGCGACGATCCCCCGCGCGCGACGAATCGACCACACGTATTTTCGCGCATCCTTCCCACCGTCCCGCGCGCGACGATCCCCCTCGCGCGCGTCTCCGTCTCCATCCTCGTCCTCGCCCATCTCCGCCCGCGATTCAAACGAATGCGCGCATCCGCGACGTGTGCGCACGCACCGGGTCGCAAAACTCTTGGCTCAGCCCGTACGCGAGCTTTTTGATGCGCGCGGTGATCTTATCGAAAGCCACCGGTTCTTCGCGACCGTCGCGCTTGACGACGTAGAGCCCTCCCATGGTGGATGTCGTCCGTCGTCTTCTGCGGGCACCGCGATGGGAACGCGAGGCTCGTGTGGACGGGAAACCAAACATGGACCTTTCGAGTCGGGTCGCGCGACGACGCGATTGATTCGATTCGATTGATTGACGCGGATGGAGTGATGTTACAAGAGATGCCCGCGATTGAGGAGAGAGATCATACATACTGCATGCGTGCACACACGTTCGTCCGACGGCGAGACGACGACGGATGACGGTGGACGTGTTGTCGACGCGCGCGGGTCGATTTCAAATCCGTCGACGCCGACGCAGAGTTTCAAGAAGCGCGGGGTTCATTCACACCGCACCGTCCTCCATGGGAAAGTACATGCGCTCGCTGATGAACGCGTCCATATCACCGGGTTTCGGATAGAGCTGGGCCACCTCGATCTCGTACGCGTGTTTCGCCACCGCCACCGCGACTCGGCGAGAGATGTCGCGAATGATGGACACGGATGGGTAGATTGTTCCCGAACGAACGTCTTCCTCCGGAACCACCTCGGCGAGCGCGCGGGCGGCGACGATGAAAAACGAGTCCGGGACATACTTGGCGCGCACGGAGACGGCGGCGAAACCGACGCCCGGGAAAATGAACATGTTGTTTCCTTGACCCGGTTTATACGTCTTTCCCTCGACGGTGACGGGATCGAAGGGAGACCCCGCCGCGAAGAGACACTTGCCTTTACTCCACGTGTACGCGTCGAAGGCGGTGATCTCAGCCTTGCTCGTGGGATTGGAGAGAGGGAAAACGATCGGCTTTCCGATGTGTTCGCACAGCAACTCGATGTGCTCGCGAGTGAAGACGGGTCCAAAACCTGACAATCCGAAGAGCGCGTGCGGCTTGACTCGCGCGATGAGCTCGGCGAGATCGTCGCACGGAGCTTGACCAATTTGCGCAAACTTTTGTTTCTGTTCGGAGAGACCGTAGAAATCTTCTCTCTGATCGGTGATCAAACCTTTGCTGTCCATGAGCCAGATGGCCTCCTTGGCTTTGTCTTCGCTCAGACCCTCGCTCATCAACAGGTGCACGATTTGCGTCGACACGCCGATGGCGGAGGAACCGGCGCCGAAGAAGATGATGCGCGCCTCCTTCGCGGGCGTCCCTTGGGACCGAAGCGCGTTGATCAATCCGGCCAGAATAGTCGCCCCGGTGCCTTGAATGTCATCGTTAAAGCATAAAACCTTGTGACGCATGCGCTCGAGAATTCGAAAGGCGTCCTCCGTCCTAAAGTCTTCGAATTGAATCAAACAGTTCGGCCATTTGTCCTTGATGGCGAGACAAAACTCCTCCACGACAGCCATGTGCGCCTCCCCCTGAAGTCTCGGCTCGTCCGCGCCGAGATAATAATCGTGCGCGCGCAGACCCTCGTTGTTTGTGCCCAAGTCCAAGCACACCGGCATCGATTTCGCCGGATCGAACCCTCCGCTGGCGACGTAGAGGGACACCTTGCCGACGGAGATGGCCATTCCGTTGGTACCCAAATCGCCCAGTCCGAGCACTCGTCCACCGTCGGTGACGACGACGATTTCCGCGTCATCGGACGGCCAATTATCGAGCATCCGTCGCATCACTCCGGCGTCTTTACGCGAAAAGTACATGCCGCACCTATTCCGGTACAGCGCGTCGAAATTGATGCACGCCTCGCCGACGGTTGGCGTGTACACGATCGGCATCAACTCCTCCAAGTGTTCCACCAAGACGCGATAGAAGAGTCTCTCGTTTTGCATGTGTAAATTCTCAAGAAATATATACCGATTGAGATTGGACTCGAACTCATTCAACTGCGTCCACGCTCGTTTCACTTGCGTCTCCACCGACTCGTACTTGCGCGGAAGCAACCCGCGCAATCCGAGTCTCTCTCTCTGCGTGAACGTGAACCCGGTCCCTTTATTCAGGGACGGCGAGTCCAGCACCTGCGCCCCGCGCGCGTTTTGTAAATTATCCATCGATCTCTCCTCTCGATCGATCGATCAGACTCAGACTGACCGACTGACCGACTGATTGATTGAATGAATGAATGAATGCAACCACCCAACCACCGCGATCGTCGTCGTCGTGATCGTCGTCTCGTGATCGTCGTGATCGTCGTGATCGTCGTGATCGTGATCGTCGCGACGTCTCTCTCCGTCGCGTCGAGCGGTTCTCTCTCCCACGTCGTCGCGTCGTGCGGTTCGGTCTGGCTCCCCCGTCGTCACATTCATTCATCCATCGTCTCATCATCATCACTCATTCACTCCATCCACTCATCCACTCGTCATTCGTCGACTCGATTCGATTCGACTCGATTCGATTCGATTCGACGTCGGTCCCCGTCGATCACGTCCTCGCGTCGATCACGCGACCGATACCGATACCGCGACCGATATCGACGGCGAGAGAGACGACCGATATCGAATCGATATCGAGAGGTGCGGTGACGGAGGCGGTGATCACGCATCGAACCGAGGCGCGCGATGGCGTCGGTGGTGGTGACGGGCGCGTCGGTGTCGTCGGTGTGGACGGGACGGGATCGGACGTCGTTCGCGCGAGCGTCGACGTCGCGTCGACGACGTGGATGGACGCGCGCGGCGCTCGCGGGCGGGGTGGAGGAGGTGGCGCTCGCGGCGCCGACGGCGGCGGCGGCGGGACGGGCGTTGGGCGTCGTCGCGGTCGGTGTGGGCGCGT
>PVBE010064000.1_pt1 | contig 12611 bp, 9 predicted proteins | sample 1631181 | NCBI WGS metagenome assembly PVBE01 (sample SAMN08397723, study PRJNA350692) | Marine metagenome, whole genome shotgun sequencing project. | isolation source: water | place: Pacific Ocean | collected 2012-04 | reverse complement strand
TAAAACAAATACTGTAACGCGTCACAACCTTCTGCTTCATGATCATCTCCTGAAATAGTATCACTCTGAAAGTGACAACTTATCTCAGGACAAGACACCTACGACAAGCTCCTGAATCCCGACGACGACCACCCCTTCTCATACAACTTCCACCCGATCAACCAGGACGGACGACACACTCTGGCGTGGGCTCGAATAGACGTTGATCTCGACAGCGGCGAGGCGTTAATCGAAGAGATACAAAACGACTGGATCCGCAACGCCCTGGATAGCTGGCGAATCGGCTGGCCGGAAACCAACGCCAAACCCCTGGCGCTGGCAAGGTACCTCAAGCACGTCCTCGGTCCGCATTTGCGACTCTGGGACGAAGCGATCCTGAGCGCAACGATGTGGTTCCTGCGAACAGAACTGGGAATCAGACGGATTTTTTACCACACGTTCGATTCCGGCGTGAAGCTCAAACGGATCGCCGGGACCAGACCGCCCCGCTCGCTCTACACCAGACTGCCAAGCCGCTTCTGCTTCCGCGAAACGTGCGTGCCGCCGAGCTTCCTGATCGACATCCTGGAAGCCCAGCGCATCAAGCTGCGAAGCCAGTTCGTAATGCCGCGTTTCTTCATCCTGATGCTGTGACGCGCCAGGCGTTCGGATCAGCCCTTCACTATTCTCTCGATCCATTTGATCATCGCCTCGGCGTAGTCCTCCGGTGAGTTGCGGATCATGGGCTTGCCGTCTTTCAGGCCCGGACCGTGACTACCGGCGGCCATCAGGATAAGCTTGGTCGGCACGCCGTTCTTCTTGCAGGCCTCGTGGTAGCGTTGCGAGTTGATGACCTTGACTACGCGATCGGTCTTGGCGTGGGCCAGGAACGCAGGCGGAGTGTTCTTGTCGATCTGCTCATCGTTGGACAGCTTGACCACCAGTTCGTCAGAAGGCTTGTTACCGATCAGATTCCGCCGGCTGCCGCCGTGGGTGATCTCCTTTCGCATCGAAATCACGGGGTAGATCAGGCAGGTGAAGTCCGCCCGGGCGCTGAGTTTGTCGACATCGTCGACAGGTTTTCGCCCGAACGTTTCGTTGTAATACACGCTCAGCGTGGAAGTTACATGCCCGCCTGCGGAGAAGCCCATAATGCCGATCTGGTCAGTCTTAACGCCAAACTCCTTGGCTCGGGATCGCACGAGTCGAATCGCCCGCTGCACGTCCCACAGCGGGACCGGGTGTTTGTACGGGCTGCAGCGATAGGAGACCATGAACACCGCGATGCCGTGTGCGTTGAGCCATTTGGCCATCGGGATGCCTTCGGAGCCGATGCAGACCGCACCGTACCCGCCGCCGCAGTAAATGACCATCGCGGTCCCGGTTCGCTTGTCCTTTGCCGGCAGATATACGTCGCACGCCGGGACGCGAATGCCCCCGCGATTCCCGCCGGGGATCTTGTAGGTCCCGTCCTTTACCGCCTTGGCGGTCGCGGCCGCTTTTTCCGCATCGCCGTCCCGCGCCCCAGGCGGAGTCCCCGGCCACAGCAAAAACGTTTCAGACGCCTTCAGCGCGCCGGCCGGCTTCTTTGCAGCATCGGCGATAGACACCGCCGCGCAAATGATCAGACCGCATGTAATGATTCGATAAGCGGATTTCTTAAGCATTTGGAGTTCCTTTGTTATTTTTCTTACTTGGCGGCCTGGAGCATCGATTTGATGTTGTCCAGGTCTCGCCGGTCAGCTTCGCGTCGCATCTTGATACGTTCTTGACCTTTCTTGATTTCGCCTTCGTTCCAGGCGTTGGCCTCCATCGAGTCGCCGCAGAACGGGACGGTCAGATCAATCCAGGCGCAGATTTTGTCCATCTCTTCACGCGAGAGTTTGACCTTCCCGTGGTTTTTCTCGAGCATTGTTATCATCTTGCTCTTTGTCGACCCGGCGTATTGCGGCGGGATCATCGTGGGCTCTGACGAGTTGCTGATCCAGTTGACCAGTTCGTTGGCCTGGGCCTGGTTGAACTGGTCCGGGCCGCGCGGCTTGGTGTTCGTAAGCGTCAGGTACGATCGATACCAGTTCCGCTTGGCGCCCTTGTCGAGCACCTTTGTGCTGGTCAAATCGTAGTTCTTGCCTTTGCCCTCGGCGTCGGGCTTGTGGCACTTTATGCAATGCTTGTCGAGTATCGGCTGGATTTCCTTCGGGAAACTGAAACCGCGCGGCGAGCCGTAGAACGGTTTGAGTTTTTTCGGTCCGGCTTTCATCGCCATGGCGACTTTGGCCATCGCTTTAGGCGTATCGTTCTTGTTCTCGTGGCAACCGACGCACGAGAAACTCTCGCCGGGCATTAGCGTGGCCCAGGATCGCATGGTCTGGATCACCTGGTTCTTCTCGTTCAGCGCCTGGAAGTAGACCGGCGTGCGGGCGGGCGCCTCGAACATCGCCGAGCCGTCTGCGTGCACAGTCGCGTCGCCGAGAATCACTTTGACGTCCCACGAACCGGTGCCTACGGAGATCGGAGTAATGACGCTCGCCCCGCCGCCTTTTCCGCGCGTGGAGTTCCTGCCGATGCTCATCTCGCGGAACCGAAGTTCGACTACACGCAGCTTCTTTATCGTTCCGCGCGGGATGCCCTTGAGCCCCGGGCCGAGATAGATGTCCTGCATGTAAAATCGCCCGGTGGTTTTGGTGTAATCAACGCTCGACGGGCGGACGTGCGGGACCTTGCGAGCGATTACCGGGACCGGCTGACATGACGATATCCTCGCATCGGCCGCCAGCAACTCCCGCTTGCCGTCATACGTCATGAAGTATAAGTGGAACCGCATGTGCTCCTTGTTGCTGAAGCCGCGCACTCCCCTTTCACGCAGGTTGTAGGCGATCGGATCGTAGCTGACCAGCAGCGTCGATTCGTCCAGGGGGTAGGGATATTTGTACATATCGCCTTCCTGTGCGTATGCATCGGCCCGGCGATACGTCGGGGGCTTGCCCGAGGGCAGTTCGATGACGCCGGAGACGCCCTGGCGGCCTTTCGAGTTGTCGATCACGCCGAGCTTGCCGCATTGCGGGTTGTGGTGCCCGCCGAGTGCGACCATGACCTTTGAGGTTCCGGGAATCCCGCGCGGGTGGAAGAACGTTGTCGGCTCGAACGTGTTGTTTCCGTAGTATTCGGTCTGTGCGGTCCCGTCGGGGTTCATCTGCATGAGGTTCTGCGTGTAGATCTGCGATCTATCGTTGTAGTCCCATCGCATGTAGACAACCCGCCCATCATCCATAACCGACGGACACAACGCGTGGACCTGATCGAAACCCACTCGCCGGGCGAACTTTCCATTCTTATCGCACACGTAGAGGTTCGCCACGTCCGGTCCGGCGCAGTCGACGGCCTGGATCACGCGTGTCGAATTGAACAGTATGTTTCCATCCGGCAGGTAGACCGGATCGTAGCTGGCGCCGTAGTCCTCGCCGCCGCCGGTTATCAGGCGCGTCTTGCCCGTAGCCATATCCATCTCGTAGACCTTGAGATATCTGTCGGACCCGCCTTTGCGCCAGGCGAACAGGACGCGTTTGGCGTCGTACGACAGTTCCGGGTCGCGCACGATCGACCCGTTGGCTTCACTCTTGATCAGTGCGGTGGTCTCGGCGAATTTCCCGTCGGCGGACGCTTCATTGGCCAGATCCAGCTTGAACAGACCGCCATACTTGTTGCCCTTCCAGTTGACATATTCGGTGTAGGCGAAGAAACCGCCGCCCATATTATGATGGCGGGCGAAAACGATCTGTTTGGTCTTGGCCAGCAGGGACGCCAGGCGTTTCTGCCTGCGAACGCGACATGCCCTGGCGTAGAGTCCCAGCCAACGCGAATCATCCGGACCGGCGGAGCCTTTCATCAGGGTGTCGAGCTGCTTGCGAAGTTCCGGAGCTTGAGCGCCGCATTCGGGCAGCACTTTTTCGATAAGCCCGCGCTCCAGCCCCGCGTCGCGATCCTTCTTGAGGAAACCGCTCATGTCGCCCTTGCCGTCGTGGTAGCCGGGGACCCACTTGTCCATCTTGCCAGGCGAGTCCTGCATCAACCAATCGGTCTGGCGCGGAAAGTCCCGCCAGAATTCGCGAGCGATCGCCGAAGACAGATCGATATCCAGTTTCAGACCGGCGGTGTGAATCGCCGCGCGGACCGCCAGCATGGTCTCGGCCCAGGATGCCTTGAGGGAATACTTGGTGTCTGCGATTTTCCGAACGACGCTGACCTTCCGCCCGGGACGTTTGCGGGCCTTGGGCTGGGCCCGCGGTACGGTTTTCGTGGTGAATACGACGTCGATGAACTGCCCGCCGACGGTCTGGTGACAATGGACCGCGATCAGGTTCTCACCAGGCTTGATAGCCTTGCGGGCGGTGGGGTTGATCGCGAAAAGCGCGTAGCTGTTTATATGCCCCGAGGCCCTGGCGGCCAGCACGCCGTTGATATACACCTCGAAATCTTCATCGTGGCGGATTTCGAGCGAGAGTTTCGCCAGGTCCACGCCCTTTGGCGGGACATACGTACTCCGCATCCAGATATCCGGCGTCTTCCAAGGCGTCTTAACTATATCAGCGGGCTTGCCGACCCTACCGAACCCGGCCCGGCCGGTCTTCCAGGGACAGTTGGCGTTCTCCTTGAACCCGGGCTTATTCCAGCCGGCGCCCGGATCAACAGTAGTGTACTTCCACATGCCGCCGACGCTGGCTCCGAAAGAACTCGAACAGAAACACAAAACCGTCGCCACGATTGTCAAACAGATCGTCTTTCGCATACCAATTCTTCCTGAGTGTGAGTGTCGTAATGCCAAAGAGTAAAGAACTCGCTCCAGTGAGTCAAACGCAACAGACCGCCAAGTTCTTTCAAATACAGACAAAACGCCCCGCCGCCGACGTCGAACAGAGCTCATACATGCCGAACAACTAAGCAATCACCCTGCCTGCAAAACACCAATGAATGAATCAGCCCAGTTCACCTATCCTTCAAAAGCTCAGGTTTGGGGAATCTCATATGATTAGTAGCCAGCCCTCAAATCATCCGATAGTCGCAGTTTTTTCTTGATATTACTGGAGAACGGCGCCATATTGCGCCGACAAACTCCAAAAAGGCAGCATTTATGGAATCAGTACAACGATTTTTCCCATTACCTGACGGAAACTTCTTCCTGTTCGGCCCCAGAGGGACAGGTAAGTCAACTTTGCTGCGCAGGCATATGGAGGCGGGGGTCTGGCTGGATTTGCTGGATCCGGAGGCCTACCGCACATATTTGGCGAACCCTGAGAAACTCAGGCAACTCGTTGACGGGGCGCCCAACGCGAGGCGAGTGATCATTGACGAGGTTCAAAAAGTCCCGCAACTCCTGGATGTCGTCCACCAACTCATCGAAGAGAAGCGGCGCCCGATCCAGTTCATACTCACCGGATCCAGTTCTCGCAAGCTCAAGCGCACCGGCGTTGGCCTGCTGGCCGGGAGGGTCCTTCTCAAGACGCTGCATCCATTTATGGCCTCAGAGTTGGGCTCGCAATTTGAGCTCGACCGTGCTCTGCGCCTGGGCATGCTGCCTCTGGTGCTTGACTCCGAAACCCCCGAAGAGACCCTCAGGGCGTATGTATCTCTATACCTGAGAGAAGAAGTCCAGTCCGAGGGTTTGGTCCGCAATGTCGGCGATTTTTCCCGATTCCTTGAGGCCATAAGCCTGTCGCACGGCTCGCAGATAAATCTTTCCAACATCGCAAGAGAGTGCCATGTCGGTCGTAAGACAGCAGAAGGATATCTCGGGATTCTGGAAGACCTTCTGCTGGGCTTCAGGATTCGCGCCTTCACAAAACGCGCACGCAGGCAGATAGTTCAGCACCCCAAGTTCTACTACATGGACACCGGGGTGTTTCGCTCAATCCGCCCAAAGGGACCGCTGGACGCGCCGGAGATGATTGGCGGGGCATGTCTTGAGGGACTGGTGGCGCAGAATCTGCGTGCATGGATCGCCTACAGCAAGAGCGACTGCGAACTGTACTTCTGGAGGACAAAATCAGGAGTGGAGGCTGACTTCATACTCTACGGCCAGGACACGTTCCTTGCAATCGAAGTCAAGAGCGCCCGTTCGGTCTGCCGGAAGGACGTCCGAGCACTAGTGACCTTCAGGAAAGATTATCCCGAAACACAAGCCTGCCTGCTGTACGGCGGGTCGGAACGTTTGAAAATCAACGGCGTGCAGTGCCTTCCATGCGACGAGTTCCTGCGAAACCTCGTTCCCAATGTCTGTCCAACTGAAATACTGGACGCTTGACCGCCTACTTGCCGCGGCGGATGAAGACCAGACCGTTGGAGGCTGAGCCTACGTCGCCGTAGATCATTGCGTTTATCTTGTACGATGCGCCGGTTTCGTAGTCTTCGATTTTCACCCTGTACGCGTTACCCTTGGACTTTCCGCCGGTGACGCCGTGATGCACATCCTTGGCGACGACATCCTTGTCGTTCTTGATTACTTCTATCGAATCGATGTCCAGGCGATGCCGACCGCCGGTGTACAGGAACGTTACGGTATAGAGACCCGGTTTGTTTATCAGGCCGGTGGCGTCGAAGACAACCTTGCCGGGTTTGCGGGAGGCGATCTTGCCCGCTTTCCACTGCCCGATTTTCTTACCGTATTTGGCGTACTTGACGCTCTGGTCGACGTATTCCAGAACCAGGCTCCTCTTGCCGTCCAGGCCGATGGTTACAGCTTTGAATGCCGACGACTTCGGCGTGGCGACAGGTTCGGTTAGTTTGGGAGAGTCGGCCGTCGGAGCGGATCCGTCGATCGTGTATCGCACCGCCCCGCCTTCTATCGGAGCAACAGCACTGATAAGAGCCGAACCGTCGGCCTGCTTTTTCGCCGTAACGATCGGCGTCGGCACGCGGTAGTTGTAACCAGAGTGCGAATACCGCAGCATCATCCGAGCCATACGGAGCGAGAACTTGTCCCAGTCGCGTTGGGGTTGCGGCGTCCAGGTGACCTCGGCCAGTGCGGCGCTGCGGGGCAGCGACAGGTATTCCATGTATTTGGCGGGCTGCTTGAGCATCTTCGATTTATCGTTCGTAAGCCGAGCACGGATCAGCAGTTGATCGCTCCAGAGGCAACCTTGTGCGCCCAGGATATTTTTCACTGCGTCGCCAGTCAGCCCGGCCGGGACGGGATCCCACTTGTAGGCCTTCTGCAGCGAAATCGGGGCGATCCAGCCGGCGGCGTACGGTTCGCCGGGCAGTTTGCTCTCGGGCGCGTCGAAGTAGCAATGGCCCGTAAGCGCCATTACCACGGGGTTGCCTCGTTTGGCGCCAACGCTGGCGGTCTTGGGGCGATGCCACGTCATCACGCCGGCGCTGGTTGTTATCCCGCAGCCGAGAACCTCGTCCCAGCCGATGATTTGCTTGCCCTTTTTCTGCAGGAATTTTTCAATGCGACGCGTCATCCAGCCCTGCAGTTCCTTCTCGGATTTCAGGCCGAGAGCCTTGATCTTCTTTTGACAATGCTCGCAGGCCTTCCAGCGATCGTAGCGGGCTTCGTCGCCGCCGATGTGAATATACGTATCGGGAAACAGCTCGCAAATTTCGGTCATCACGTCTTCGAGAAACGTCCAGGTGCTGTCGCGCCCGGCGCAGTAAAGCTCGCGAGAGATCGAGTGTCTCGTAGGGATCGTAAACTGCTTGCCGGTGCAGCACAGGTGCGGATACGCGACGACGGCCGACAGCGTATGTGCCGGCAATTCCACTTCAGGCACGATCTTGATGTGCCGCTCGGCCGCGTATTTCACGATCTCGCGAATGTCATCCTGCGTGTAGAACCCGCCGAACCGCCACTTGCCCTCGCCGCGGAACGCGCCGATCTTAGTGAGCTTGGGATACTTCTTGATCTCGATCCGCCAGCCCGGATCGTCAATCAGGTGCCAGTGCAGAACATTGAGCTTGTGCATCGCCATCATGTCGAGATACCGCTTGACGAACTCCTTGTCGAAGAACCATCGCGACACGTCCAGCATGAGCCCGCGCCATGCGAACGACGGCTTATCGGATATCTCCACGCCGCCGATCACCCATGTCGCGGACACGCGCTTGGCGGAGAATATCTCGACCGGCAGGAGTTGACGCAGCGTCTGGGCGCCGTAGAACAATCCCGCCGCGCCGGACGACTTGATGACGACACCGCCAGATCCGGCGATAAGCGAATATCCTTCGTCCCCCAGCTTGGCGTCCGCACCGTCAGTAGTCAGGAAAACCGCGTTTTTGTCGGCCTTCGAACCGGCTTTGACACTAAGATCGAAACCCGTGGCCGGGCGCAGCATCCGGGCCAACATCTCGGCGGCGCCTTTAGCTTTCTGATCGCCATAGATCACTTGAGTTCCGGCGCTCAGCGTAAAGCTCCCCGCCGACAGCAACTTGACAGACTGCGGTTGGGGAACAATCAAAGGCGTCTTGTCGGCGGCGCCAAATCCATCGGCGGCCGACAAGGCGGTCAACATCGAGAACATCAAGGCGCAAGTGGTCTTCATAATTACTTTCTCCGAAGTACGGGATGCTTATCTCACGAACCGACCCATGGGTCGTTCAGTTCTTTCAGGCGGGCGTTCATTTCTTTGGTCATCTTGGCGACGACGTCCGGAAGTTTCGCCGCGGCGTTTTTGAGTTGGTACGGATCGTTTACGTTGTCGTGGAGGACGACTTGCTCGGGCTTGTCTTTGCGTCTGGTTATTTCGAGCGTGTAGCGGTGATTCCTCAGTCCGCGTCGCCCGCCGGACGGTTGGGCCACCGGGATCCAGAAGTACAGTTGCGATTCGGGTCGATCGCCCTTGCCGATGCGGAACAGTTCGGCTCGACTCGTCCCCTGCAGGTCTTTAGGCATCGCCTTCGAAAAACCCATCAGGTCCAGGAGGGTCGGGTAGATGTCCGGGGTGGACATGAGCAGGTCGTCTTTTCTCGCTCGGATCTTCCCTAGCCAGCGGATCATGAACGGTATCCGCATCGATTCTTCGTAGCGGTTGTTCTTCGTCGGCTGATCGTGACAGCCCAGGCAGTTTCCGTGGTCCGAGGTGAACAGGACGATCGTGTTCTTGTCGAGCCCGGCGTCTGCGAGCGCTTTAACGATCCGACCAAACTGCTCATCAACGCCTGTCACCATCGCAAAGTAGTTCTTTATGGAGCCCAGTGCGATCTTGGCGCCGCGTGATTTGCCGTCGAGATTCACATTCTTGCGGTTAATAAGCTGGCGGCTGGTCTTGCCTTCGTACGCTTTCTTGTATTTGTCGGGGACCTGGCTGTACGGCGTGTGCGGCGGGTTCATCGAGACAACCAGGGCGAACGGTTTGCCTTTCTTGCGGTACTTGCCGCCTGCGTTGGCGATGTATTTTATCGCCAGGTCGGCCTCGTGCTCCGGGCCCCACTGGTTCACGAATATCGGCTTCATTCGCGGCGTGTCCGTCGCCCAATACATCGGATTCAGGTGCCAGTCGTACGTGCCGTATGAGTACCAGAAGTCGAACCCGTGGCGGCGGTCGGGGCTGCACCATTCGTTCCACTTGTCCTTGCCGCGATTGTTCTTACAGTCGATATACGGCGGCCGCGGCGAATCGAGATGCCACTTGCCGATGTAGCCCAGCGAGTAACCTTTCTCTGAGAGAATGTCCGACCAGCAGCGTGCTCTTTTCGGCAGTTCGCAGCCGTACGGTTCGGTCCGCGAAAGGCAGTTTCCCATCACGCCGCTGGCGTGGGGGTACTGGCCCGTCATGAGCATCGCGCGGAACGGGCTGCATACCGGATAGTTGCTGACGGCCTGGGGCAGATAGAGACTCTCTTTGGCGAATGCGTCGAGATTCGGTGTGACAACCGGGTCTTCGCCAGCGACTCCGACCGCCTGGCCGCGCATCTGGTCGGGGAATACTATCACCAGATTCGGCGGCGACGACGGATCTTTCGCCGCGACCGCTGCGCCGACTCCCGTCGCCAGCGCCGCTGCTCCGGCGGACTTCAGAAACGCTCGCCGATCCATATCCTGGTCCTCACTTACGCTTCGTTTTGCGCGGCGGTTTGGGGAAGCTCTTGTCGGCAAATCTGCCGTTGGTCTGGATCAGCGTCCCGTCGGCGTAGATCTTGCCCTTGTCGCGGAGATCGCAAACCATGTCCCAGTGCAGGCCCGACTTGTTCTCGCTGCCGCACTCGGGGAATCCCGCACCCAGAGCCAGGTGGATCGTTCCGCCGATCTTCTCGTCGAACAGCGTGTTGCGGGTGAAGCGTTCGATGTTGTAGTTCGTTCCGAAGGCGGCCTCGCCGAGGCGGCTGGCGCCGGGGTCCATTTCGATCATGGTTCGCAGGAAATCCTCACCCTTTGACGCGCTGGCCGAGACTACCTTTCCGTCTTTGAACTCCAGGGTTGCATCGAGCACTTCGCGGGCCTGGTGTATCGCCGGGAAGCTGAACTGTATGTGTCCGTTGGCGGAGTTCTCGACAGGGCTGGTGTAGACCTCGCCGTCGGGGAAGTTGCACTTGCCGGCCGAGTTGAGCCACTTGCGCCCCTTCGTCGAGAACGTAAGATCGGTGTTCTTGGCGACAATCCGGAACTCCTTGCTGCGGTTCAGGCGGTTGGCCAGCTTCTGCTGGGTGGCCTTGATCGCCTTCCAGGTGGCGACCGGATCGTCATCATCCAGATGCCCGCCGGAGAAGACGAACTCCTCGTATTCGCTCAGCGACATTTCGGCGTCCTGGGCCGATGACTGCGTGGGCCATTGTGTCAGCACCCAATTCAGGTCGCCGTCGCCGGATCGCTTCATCCATATCTTCCGCATAGGCTGGCGGGCCTTGGCCACGTCGGCCATCTTTTTCGGATCGCAGTTGCTCAGGGCTCGGGTGTTCGGCGAGCCCAGGACCAGGCAAGATGCGTCGAGATGGCGCGTGCGGTATTTCGACGGCTGGGAAACCCACTGGCGCTGGGCGAGGGTCGATTCGTTGTAGAATATCTCGTCGAGCCCGGGCAGTATAATGTCCGTTTCAACGTTCGCCCCGACGCGAATCGCTTCGCGGTAGCACTCAGTCAGCAGCGGCTGGGTCTCAGGCGAGCCGGTCAGCATCATATACTGACCTTTGCGGACCTTCAGGCTGTATCGGATCATCACTCTGGCGAGCTTTTCTACACGCGGGTCTCTCATAATCTCATCCGTTCTTCATTTGATTGTTTGGGGATTTTGGCGACGATCCGTCATTATGACCGGAACGCCCGCCAAAACAAGCCGAATTCAACCACAGACGCAATCTATGCAGGGAACAAACGTTTGTCCCATACGAGGAGTATATTATGTACAAGACAATTACAGTTATTATCGCCATCGCGCTAGTCGCAGGTTTCGCCGCCAATCTGCCGGCCGCCGATAAGGCCAAGGCCCCTGTGACCTGCTCCCCGAAAACTGATCCAAGTTGAATGAGAGTCTCAACCGACGTTAGAGTCGGAAGGAGACTCAAAGATGAAGAAGTATACTCCGCAGCAGATAGTATCGAAGTTACGGCAGGCCGACGTGGAGCTAGGCAAGGGTATGACGGTGAAGGAGGTCTGCCGCAAGATCGAGATCGCCGAGCAGACCTATTATCGCTGGCGGCAGAAGTACGGTGGAATGAGCCCTGAACTGATTAAGGAGCTCAAGGTTCTGCAAAAGGATAATCAGCGGTTGAGGAAGATCATCGCCGACCAGCGGATCGACATGGAGATTCTTAAGGAGGCGATCGACATATCATCAAAAAACTTGTAAGCCCGGCTGGCCGGCGGAAGACGGTGATAATTCTCCGCGACCGGCTGGGATATTCCGAGCGGCGGATCTGTCGGGTGATTGGACAGGCCAGGTCTTCTCAGCGGTATCGCAGCAGGCCGTCGTCTGACGAGCATCGATTGATTGCCGAGACGCACCGATTGGCATTGAGATGGCCGAGGTTTGGATATCGTCGCATTACCGCTTTGTTGCGGATCGACGGTTGGCGCGTGAACGTCAAGCGAGTGCATCGCTTGTGGAAGGCTGAAGGCCTGCAAATCCGCAAAAAGACCCGTAAACGCAGGAGATTGGGCAACGGCGACAATGCATGCCATAGACATAGGCCTCTGGGCAAAGACCATGTCTGGAGCTATGATTTTGTAAGCGATCGCACCGAGGGCGGCGGCCGATTGCGTATGCTGTGTATCGTGGACGAATACACTCGGGAATGCCTTACGATCGAGGTTGCTCGGCACTTTACGGGCCAGGACGTGGTCGAGATACTGAAAGAGCTTTTTACGATCCGAGGCCAGCCGGCGTATCTTCGTAGCGACAATGGTCCGGAATTTACCAGTAAGGCCGTTCGATGGTGGCTTGAAGATGCAAAGGTCGGAACTCTGTTCATTGAACCGGGCAGCCCCTGGGAAAACGGATACATCGAGAGCTTCAACGGCAAGCTTAGGGACGAATGCCTCAATGGCGAATTACTCCTGAGTCTTGCTGAGGCGAGATATGTTGTTGATCGCTGGCGATTGGATTACAATCACCATAGACCGCACAGCCGGTTGGATTGGATGACACCGGCGGCATTTTCGGCATGGTGCCGGAGATGGAAGAAAACGCACCCGTGTATTCCTC
>PVBE012478900.1_pt1 | contig 12612 bp, 14 predicted proteins | sample 1631181 | NCBI WGS metagenome assembly PVBE01 (sample SAMN08397723, study PRJNA350692) | Marine metagenome, whole genome shotgun sequencing project. | isolation source: water | place: Pacific Ocean | collected 2012-04 | reverse complement strand
ATCAGCCAAGTCTGCGAATGCTTGGTTGAACGGTTGAAATGGGCGCGGTTGGAGGTCAAATTCATGCTTTTCTGATACGACTCGCATTCCCCGACCATACCGCTGCATACGGTTGTCGAAGTCAGCGAGGCACTCTTTGAAGTTGTGAACTACCTTAGCCGAAGCACACCACTCAATGTGACCTAACATTCTCAACCTAATGCCAAGGTCGGTGTCTTCCCCACCGGCCGAGTGGAAAGCTTCGTCAAAACCGCCCACTATTTTGATAGCTCTACGGTAGACTAATGCGTTGGCTGTAACGATTGTTTCTACATCAAACCTGCCGGAGTGATGCGCTAGCATCGGGGGATTTAAGGTACCCTGATGTGTGTAATATTGGGCGAGACGCCCATTCCCCATTGCCTCAACAGGCCCTACGATGGCAATGGTAAAATCTCTACTTTCTGCTCTTTTCTGAATGAACAACTTGATTAGATATTCCCCATGGACACAACCGCAGTCGGTAAAATAGACCCAGTCTGTATCAACGTCAGCTAACCCGGTGTTGCGGGCTGCGGCGGCCCCCTTGTTTGCAGGGTGCCGGATCAACTTGGTGGGTGTGTTCATAGCCATCGAGAGTTCCGTCGGAATGTTGGAGCCGTCATCAATAACGACGATTTGGGCCAATCCCAAACAGTCGAGAGACTTCAACGTCTGAGCAAGCCCGGAGTGGTCGTTGAAAGTTGGTACGACGGCAGTAACGGTGTCAGGCGTTACTGATGGTGTGGCGATGGGAGTAGTCAGTGGCAAGCGAGCGAAGATTGTGTAAACAGCGGTCATAGAATTTGTCCCTCCGGACGTGTGAGGTCCCACATAGTTGGACAAGTCTGGCAGCGAAGTTAAGGTGTATTACGTTGCCTGATCATGCCGCTAGAATTTAGTTTATCATATCTTCTTGTTGTTGTGGAACCTGTGGTTCTATGCCGCAGTTTATCAATACCCCACGTATCCCCCCCGCTTCGCTAGTCCTTCCGCATAGCAGTTATCGCAACCCGGACTTAATCTGGACATCTCGAGAAACTCCGTTTTCGGTTTTGCGCCACTAATAAATTCAATGGCTTATGATGCGGACTTTGGCAAAAATAGGAGTATTTCGAGGTGCTCATCTTGGTGCAGTCGATCCGTTGATTGAACGTGTCATTTGTCCAGGCGATGGTGCTATCCTCGCCCATTACGTTGTCATCCAAGAACGTTCGCCGAACGACTGTACGGATTTAACAAGAGAAAATACGTTTGTTCACTAAAGGTTGCTATAAATCAATCACGACAGAATCTGACAATAATCTGAAAAGGTCTTTATTTTCAAGGGGTTTAGATGGTGCCGCCGGACAGAATTGAACTGTCGACCTCGCCATTACCAATGGCGCGCTCTACCCCTGAGCTACGGCGGCATATTATCCTGGGCGTCGAAGGGGTGTTCGACGGCGATGAAGAGTGAACCCCCAGTGCGAAGGCGCGCACAATGCCATAGGGTTTCTGTCCATGCAAGCATCCCTTGACGAAGTTCTTTCCTGCGCGCACCATGACACCCGTTATTGATCCTGACCAGAGTGGAAACATGCCGGAAAACAAGGCGGACAAGCAACAAAAGGCCTCTCCAAGAACACCCTCTCGGCATGATACAGGAGCCGAAGAACGCCGCCAACGGCAGGCCGACGCCCTTCGCGCCAATCTGAAGAAACGAAAAACCCAAATCCACCAGCGCGGAACCCCCAACCTGGAGGTCGATGAATAAAGCTTGTCCCGTTCCCCGCTTGTCCGCGGCCTCGCCATGGAGTAGAAGTCTTTTGCAGGCGTTGCCTGCTTTATTGACTTCAATTTTCTTGAATGGGCCTCAATGGACCGGATCTTAATTCGCGGCGCTAAACGGCTGAATGGCACTATCCACATTGGCGGGGCGAAAAATGCGGCATTGCCGCTGCTGGCCGCCTGCCTGCTTACGGATCAAACCCTGACCTTATCGAACCTGCCGCATTTGGCCGATGTCTCGACGATGGCCCACTTGCTGGCGGATTTGGGTGTTTCCATTTCGATGAATGGAGATGCCGGTGGTGGTGGCAACCTGGGTCGTGTTTTTGAGTTGAATGCCGCCGACGTCATGGAAACGACCGCGCCCTATGATCTGGTCCGCAAAATGCGCGCCTCGGTGCTGGTGCTGGGGCCCCTGGTTGCCCGTTTCGGCAGGGCAAGGGTGTCGCTGCCAGGTGGATGCGCTATTGGAACCCGCCCCGTCGATTTGCACCTGAAGGCGTTGGCCCAAATGGGGGCGGACATCGAGCTCGAAGACGGCTATATCGAAGCCACCGCCCCGAACGGCTTGAAAGGCGCGCATATCGTTTTTCCCATGGTCACGGTCGGCGGCACGGAAAATCTTCTGATGGCGGCGACGTTGGCCGATGGGGAAACGGTTATCGCCAATGCGGCACGCGAACCGGAGGTAACGGACCTGGCCCATTGTCTGGTCGCCATGGGGGCCGAGATTGACGGCATCGGAACCGACACGCTTCGAATTGTCGGCAAAAGGAAACTTCGTGGCGCGGACTATTCCGTCGTGCCAGATCGCATTGAAACCGGAAGTTACGCGGTCGCAGCCGCAGTGACCGATGGGGATATTGTTCTCAAGGGAACGCGCCTGAACCTTATCGATGCGGTCGCCGATATCCTGAGGCAGGCCGGGGTGGAAATTACCGAGGTCGAGGACGGTATAAGGGTGCGCAGAAGCCCAGGTGGCCTGACTGGGGTCGATGTCATGACCGAGCCCTATCCGGGCTTCCCGACGGATATGCAGGCCCAACTGATGGTGTTGATGTCGGTCGCCGACGGGGCGTCGATGATCACGGAAACCATTTTCGAAAATCGTTTCATGCACGTGCCGGAACTGTCCCGTATGGGCGCGAACGTAAACGTGCATGTGGCCTCGGCTATTATCCGTGGCCGAAACAGCCTAAAAGGCGCTCAAGTCATGGCTACTGACTTGAGAGCCTCGGTTTCTCTGGTACTAGCGGCTCTTTCAGCAGATGGAGAGACGGAAATAAATCGTGTCTACCATCTGGACAGAGGCTACGAGCGTCTGGAAGAAAAACTCGCCGCATGCGGAGCTGATATAGAGCGGATCAAAAATTAATCAAAGACAGACAAATAGCAGATCCAGGGCCCGAAAATTAGTCGACGGCGACCAAACTTTCGGCAGAACTGCGTCCATTGTCGCCGGGAACGAGTTCGAACTCAACTTTTTGCCCTTCACGAAGGGTATCCATTCCGGCTTTTTGAACGGCCGAGATATGAACGAAAGCGTCTTGGCCTCCATCTTCCGGCTCAATAAAACCAAAACCCTTAGTCGGGTTAAACCATTTAACAGTACCAACAGACATTTCTTTTCTCTCTTTAGATAGTCATAAACAGCGCAAACACCGGGTAACAAAAGCTCCCTATCAAGCGTTTGCGGCTAGCTTGCTAGCATGGAATGGACTCGAATCCCAACAAATTCTGCCATTTTTTAACTAACAAATTGATTGTCAAAGGCTCTTCTTTGTTTTTCCGTCTGTTTCAAGGTTCTTCAGGGTGCTTTTTCTGGGCCGGTTTTATATGCAGGACACTAGTTTGTAACTAGTAGCGATAGTGCTCCGGCTTGAACGGCCCTTCCTTGCTCAGGTTCAGGTAAGAAGCCTGTTCATCGGAAAGCGTGGTCAGTTTGACGCCCAGCTTTTCAAGGTGCAGGGCGGCGACTTTCTCGTCCAGGTGTTTAGGCAGAACGTACACATCACGTTCGTAGTTGTCCGCGTTGTGCCACAGTTCGATCTGGGCTAAAACTTGGTTGGTGAACGAGGCGCTCATGACGAAGCTGGGGTGGCCCGTTGCGCAGCCCAGATTTACCAGACGGCCTTCGGCCAGCAGGATGATGCGTTTGCCATCGGGAAATTCAATTTCATCGACCTGCGGTTTGACATTGTGCCATTTCAGGTTACGCAGACCCGCGATCTGAATTTCCGAATCAAAATGGCCGATGTTGCAGACGATGGCCCGGTCCTTCATGGCGCGCATGTGATCAACGGTGATGACGTCCACGTTTCCGGTGCAGGTAACGAAGATATCGCCTTGCGAGGCGGCGTCTTCCATGGTGGTGACTTCGTAGCCTTCCATGGAAGCCTGCAAAGCGCAGATCGGGTCAATTTCGGTTACCAGAACGCGCGCGCCCTGGTTGCGAAGGGACGCGGCCGAGCCTTTGCCAACATCGCCATATCCGCCGATTACCGCGACCTTGCCGGCCAGCATGACGTCGGTGGCGCGCTTGATGCCGTCGGGCAGGCTTTCGCGGCAGCCATACAGATTGTCGAACTTGGATTTAGTGACCGAGTCGTTGACGTTAATGGCGGGAACCTTCAGGGAGCCCTCCTTGACCATTTCATACAGACGGTGAACACCGGTGGTGGTTTCTTCCGAAAGGCCCTTGACGTCGTTTAGCAGGTCCTGATAGTCCTCGTGCATCATCAGCGTCAAGTCGCCGCCGTCGTCCAAAATCATATTCGGACGCCAGCCGTCAGGGCCTTCAATGGTTTGTACGATGCACCACAGAAATTCTTCTTCCGTTTCGCCTTTCCAGGCGAAGGTCGGGATTTTGGCTGCGACCATGGCGGCGGCGGCCTGATCCTGGGTCGAGAAAATGTTGCACGAGCTCCAGCGCAACTCCGCGCCCAGATCGATCAGCGTTTCCATCAGAACGGCGGTCTGAATGGTCATGTGCAGGCAGCCGGCGATGCGCGCTCCTTCAAGGGGTTTCTTGCCCTTGTACTCTTCGCGAAGGGCCATCAGTCCCGGCATTTCGGTTTCGGCGATGGCCACTTCCTTGCGGCCCCAGTCGGCCAGCGACATGTCGGCGACCTTGTAATCGGTGAAGTCGCTCATTTCGACTTTCTCCTGGTAAATTTATGTGAACAAGAGGGCGGGTTTAGCAGGGTAAGCGGCTAATCGCAAGAGCCATACACAGGCCCGCCCCGCTCCCTTGGCTCGCCGCGTGAGGGTTAACAAAACATGCCCTGGCTACGCCAAGGCATTAAAATCCTGCAGCAGCATGGATATGCGGCCGGCATCGACCTGATCCATGATAACGCGGGCGCGGGCTTCGGCAGCGAGCAGGTCCAGGTTCCGGATGCGCTGTTTAACCCGTGGGATTGAACCAGCCGTCATTGAAAGTTCCCTGAAACCCAATCCCAGCAACAGGGCCGTGTATTGGGGGTCGCCCGCCATTTCACCACAGATGCTAACGGGAATGCGCGCCCTGAGGGCGGCCTCCGCCGAAAACTGGATCAGGCGCAGAACGGCCGGATGCAGGGGGTTGTACAGATTGGCGACTTGTTCATCGGACCGGTCAATGGCCAGGGTATACATGGTCAGATCATTGGAGCCGATAGCGAAAAAATCCGCCGCCTGGGCCAGGGCGTCGGCGGCGAGAGCCGCGCCGGGGACCTCGATCATCACGCCGACGGGCGGCAGGTCCCTGGCGATGGCGATTTTGCGACGCTTCAGGTTTTTCGCCATGCGCTTGACGATCTCGCACGCTTTTCGAATTTCACCGGTTGTAGAGACCATCGGCAACAGAATGCGAATCGGTCCGGCGGCGCTGGCGCGCAAAATCGCCCGTATTTGCGTCTCAAATACTTCCGTATGAGCCAGAGACAGCCTAATTCCCCTTAGACCCAGAGCGGAAGAGACGCTGTCGCCAAATTTGTCCAGCAGCGAAGTTGCGATTTTATCGCCACCAATATCCAGAGTGCGAATAGTCACTGGCTGACCGTCCATGCCTTTGACAATAGCCTTCAGTGCCTTGTACTGCTCGTCTTCGCTGGGGATGTCGGGACGGTTCATGAACATGAATTCGCTGCGCAGCAGGCCGATGCCGCTAGCCCCGGCTTGCCCGACAGGTCCTAGTTGAACGGGCAGTTCCAAATTTGCCTGCAAGCCAATTGGCGTTCCGTCACGGGTGACGGAGGGCTGATAGCGAATACGATTTAGTCGTTTGATTTCCTGCTGGATTTCAAGCCTGCGGCGCTCATAGGCGGCCAATGTCGCAGGTTTAGGATTGACGACGATGCGACCCCTGTCTCCATCGATTATGATTTTGTCGCCGCTGGTCGCCCCTTTCAATAGTTCCGGCGCGCCGAGCACAGCGGGCAAACCAAGGGCGCGGGCCATGATCGCCGTATGGCCTTCGGCCCCGCCCAGGGCGGTGGCAAAACCGGCGATGCAACTGGGGTCCAGTTGGGCGGTGTCAGCCGGGGTTAGTTCCTCGGCTACGATGACCGAGCCTTTGGGAACCCGGTTGGCCGAGCGCGACGGTTTTTTTATCAGATTGCGGATCAACCGGGTCGCGACCTCGCGAATGTCATCCAGCCGGGCGGCCAGATAGGCATCGCCCATATTGGAAAAGGCGACGGAAATTTCCGTCAGCTCCGCCTGAACGGCGGCCTCTGCATTAATTTGATTTTCAGTGATGCGGTGTTCCGCCCCCCTGATCAGTCGGGAATTCCGAAGCATCTGGATATAGGCATCGAGCAGGAACTCCATCTCTTCGGCGGCCATTCCCGGCAAAGCCCTGGCTTTGGTGCGCAACCTGCCGATCTGTCGTCTGGCGCTGGTAACAGCCCCGTGCAGGCGCCCACACTCCTTGTCTGTGTCCCTGGCGGAAATTTTATATTCCGGAACATCGACTGCGCCGCTTTCGCGTTCGTGCACGTCACCGATCCCGATCCCCGGTGACACGCCGAGACCGCTAAATATCTGCTCCCTGGAGTCCTCAGGGTTCACTAGTCTTCCTCGAATTTGTTGGCGATGAGGTCCGCCAGCGCCTGAAGGGCTTCCTTGGCGTCTTTTCCGGAACAGGCGATTTCAATTTCGCTGCCGGTACTGGCAGCCAGCATCATTAAACCCATGATCGAATGTCCGGAAACGGTCTGGCCCTGGCGGCTGACGTCGATGTCGGCTTCAAATACGCCTGCGGTCTTAACAAATTTGGCGGCGGCGCGCGCGTGAAGGCCGCGCTTGTTGAGAATTTCCGCCACGCAGCTTACCTGGCCGTCTTTCTTTTTGTCCCCGGAGTTCATAAGAGGATCACGCCTGTTCCTGGCTAAGCAACTGGGAGGCGATGTTGATATATTTTCGCCCGGCTTCCTGGGCGCTGTTGGCGGCGTCCATCATGGTTCCGGATTTCCTGACCGAAGCCAACTTGATCAGCATCGGCAGGTTGATCCCTGCGATAACTTCGACGTTGGCCTTGTCGATAACCGAAATTGCAAGGTTGGAAGGGGTTCCTCCAAACATGTCGGTCAACAAAACGACACCCTTTCCCTGATCTACTTTGGCGACGCTTTTGAGAATATCTTTGCGGCGTTGCTCCATATCATCATCGGGGCCGATGCACACGGTTGAGATATGCTCCTGTTTTCCCACCACATGCTCCAGGACGTCAACGAACTCGTCAGCAAGGCGTCCGTGGGTGACCAATACCATTCCAATCATTTTAAAAAGCAGCCTTTTTACAAGTCTCTGTGTAACAAATGGATCGACCGATCTTCGTTTTCCAGCCATCTCGCCAGTTTTTCGGCGACGAATACCGAACGATGCCGCCCGCCCGTACAGCCGATAGCGATCGTCAGGTAACTTTTACCTTCCGCCGCATAACGCGGCAACAAAGGACTGATCAGGCAGGTAAGGTTATCGAAAAAATTTCCAAAGCCGGTATCTTTGGCAATGTAATCGGCAACCGCCTCATCGCGTCCTGTCAGTTCCTTCAGGGCGGGATCATAATGGGGGTTGGCGAGAAAGCGAACGTCAAAAACAAGATCCGCCTCGCGGGGCAGACCCTGGCGAAAAGAAAACGAGGTCACGAAGACGCTCAAGGTCGTTTCATGACCCAGTCCAAAGTGACCTTCCAATATCCTCTTCAGTTCGCCCGGACCAAATCGCGTGGTGTCAATCACCACATCTGCCCGGTTCCTGAGGATTGAAACCAGGCGGCGTTCATGGGCGATGCCGTCGCTCACCGGACGGTCCTGCGCCAGCGGGTGTTTGTGGCGGGTTTCGGCGTAACGGCGTCTCAACTCGTCGTCATCGCAATCAATGAACAACACCCCGGCTTCCAGAGAAGTCTCATTCAGCATTCCGTCTAATTCGTCGATAAAGGCATCAACGGCGAAATCCCTGGTACGGATATCGATGCCAATGGCGATGGGGCGCTGGAAACCGTCCTTTTGGGTGGGCTTAACCAGGGCGTTCAATAAGGATAATGGGACGTTGTCGATGGCTTCATACCCCATGTCTTCAAACGCCTTGAGGGCGGATGTTTTGCCGGCCCCGGACAGGCCGGTCACCAACAGCACACCGAGCGTCTCGCTGGTGGTTGCAACGGGATCTTTGTTGCCGTTTTCAAAGGAGGGTATGGACAAGGATTCTTTAGTCATGACTTCCCATGATATTACAGGACATGCTTTATGTCCCCCTTAACCCGGCGCACGACAAGGCGAACCCTGGCTGGCGCCGATGCTTCAAATGGGGCCAGGCGAAAACAGGGAACCGGCGTATCCAATATTTCAACGGTTTCGTCCTCCGGCAGGCGCTCGACCTGTCCGGAAGGCGTCAAATCGATAATAACGCCGACTTCCGTCTTTACAGCGCCATCAATTTTCAACACACCGACGCCCCGGACCTCCATCAAACCAGCAATTGTTTCCGGAGCGCAGGCGATCAATTTTCCCTCTTCAACGCAAAGCGCCGTGTAATCGTCGGCAACCAACTGCTCGCCGCTGTCAATCAGGCGCAACGCCAGGTCGGATTTGCCGCTACCGGCCGGGCCGCGCAACAAAACGCCCAGGCCTTCGACCTCGACACAGGTCGCGTATATTTTTTCAGATGGTGTATTTGTCATGATCCCAAAAGGGTGCAGTGGAACCCCGGAAGAGTCAACCTTTTGGAAGTGTCACGACGATGCGCCCCCCGACAATTTGACCGTTCTCGCCAATTCGGTTTTCCGCCGAGATGGACCCGTTGTGCGCTTCGATAATTTGTTTCGAGATACTTAATCCTAGCCCCGAATGAGTGCCAAATTTTTCCGCTTCGGGCCGTTCTGTATAAAATCTTTCGAAAACCGCTTCGAGTTTTCCTGGCGGGAACCCCGGCCCTTCGTCATCAACGAAAATTGTTATGTGTTTTTCGTTGGCGCTGGCGTGAACGTAAATCGAACTGTTTGCCGGGCTGAAGGACAGGGCATTGGTGATTAAATTGGCGAAAACCTGTCCCAATCGGCTCTCGATGCCATCGATGGTCAACTCGCCACTGCCGAGGAAGTCAATTTCCTGACCGCCAAGTTCGTTGCGCGCATTGATCAGAGTGGAAAGCAGGGAGCTCAGGTCAACATTGCCCGTTTCCGCTTTGGACAGTTCCGAATCAAGCCGTGAGGCATCGGATATATCGCTGATCAAACGATCCAGGCGTTCGACATCATCCAGGATAATATTCATCAGTTTTTTCTGTTGGCCGGAATCCTTAACCCTGGCTGCGGTTTCGACGGCGCTTTTCAGCGAGGTTAGGGGATTCTTGATTTCATGGGATACATCGGCTGCGAAACTCTCGATTGCGTCCATACGCTCCCATAAGGCTTCTGTCATGTCTTTCAGGGAAAGGGATAATTCACCGATCTCGTCTCCACGCCTGCCGAAGTCGGGAATTTCATGTTGACGATGGTGGCCGTGACGTACTTGTTCTGCGGCCCGGGCGAGGCGCCGTATCGGTCGGGCTATGGTTCCCGCCAGATAAAGCGATAACAGTACGGTGACGGCAAGCGCGACGGCGAAAACCCTGAGAATATCAATGCGGACTTCGCGCAGGGCCAGTTCGATGCCGTCGGAATTTTTCGACAGCATCAACGCCCCCAGCACCTGTTTGTATCGTTGGACGGGCACGGCGATAATAAGGGTCATGCCGCCGCCCCTGGTCGAACGGACGGCGTAGTCCGCATCGCCGAATAAGGCAGAGGTCACCTCGGGGTAGTCACGGGCTTGCTGACGGACTTTTTCGAGGTAAGGCGGCATCGAACCGCGGCCGGGAAGCAGGGTCAGCAAATGCTCATAGGTATTTAGCGCCTTGTCGAGCAAGTTACCGTTTTGTTCCTGTTCGGCTCCTGGAGGTGGAAGGATTTCCTGCTGAATGCCTTTTCTCGCCGTCGTGCGCCGGGTGTCGGCGATCAGCACGCCGTCCGGGGCGAACAGTCGCGCCCGGCCCCCCGTTGTTTCGACCAGCCGGTGAACCATTCTGACCGCCATGGACGGGCGCAGTTCCTGGTGGCCGGACTGACTGTCTTCGTCGGCGCTTTCGCCCAAAGCGGCGGCCAGCATTTCCGCGTGAACGCGAAGTGCCGCCAATTCAGAAGCAATCAGACTTTCCCGGTACTGCCCCAGATAAAGCAAACCGGCGACAAGGATTGCCAGGGCCAGAATGTTGACGGCGAGAATTCGCCGGATGATGGGGGAAGTGAGCCTTCGGTGGTGTGGCGCGGCTGGTTCCAGTGTCATGGAGCCTTCCCCTTATCAATCCCCACGATAGCGGTAGCCGACGCCGTACAAGGTTTCGATCTGTTTAAATTCCGGGTCATGGGCGCGGAATTTTTTACGCACCCTTTTGATGTGGGAATCGATCGTGCGGTCATCAATGTAGATGTGCTCCCCGTAGGCGGAATCGATCAACTGATCACGATTTTTAACATGCCCGGGGTGCTGCGCCAAAGCCTGAAGCAAAAGGAATTCGGTGACGGTTAGCACCACATCATCATCCTTCCAGGTGCATTGATGGCGGGTGGCGTCCAGGGTCAATGCTCCGCGTTTCATAACGTTCTCATCCCCTTCAGGTTCAGAATGGGCCTCGGTCCGTCGTAAAATGACGTTGATGCGTTCAATGAGAAGGCGTTGGGAGAAGGGTTTGGTGATGTAGTCGTCGGCCCCCATGCGAAGGCCCAGGAACTCGTCAATTTCATCGTCCTTGGAGGTCAGGAAGATGACCGGCAGCCTGGAATCTACGCGGATTTTCTGCAGCAGTTCCATACCGTCCATTCGTGGCATCTTGATATCGAGGACGGCCAGATCGACAGGATTTTTCTTAAGGTCGACCAGCGCCTCCTCGCCGTCGGAATAGCCGTTGACGATGAAGCCCTCTGACTCCAGCGCCATGGATACGGAAGTCAGGATATTTTTATCGTCGTCAACCAGTGCGATGATCTTGGACATGAAACTGCCTCGTGTGAGTTGATAGAACCAAAAATTTTCTCATTGGAACTATAAAACCTAGCATTTATGGCGAAATTATAGCCGTAAGCGCCTGATTCCCAAGGTCGAAATGAACTCAGGCAAACACGAGACCGGTTTTGAAGCAGATTATTCCGTCTTCATTTTCATATTTTTCATGTGTTCATCGCTTTTCATATGCTCGGCGCTGTGATCCATGGACTTCATGCCGCCAGCTTTGCCGACATGAACCATAACCGTCGCCTTGCCCACTTTTTCGAAGGTCAGGGTCAGGGGGAACATGTCGCCTTCTTTCAGGGGGTTTTTCAGATTGAACATCATGACGTGGAAACCGCCCGGTTTCAGCATGGTCATCCCACCGGCCGGGATATCAATGGCCTTGACTTCACGCATCTTCATCATGCCGTCTTCCATGAGGTGAGTATGAAGTTCGGCTTTACCAGCGACCGGTGTTTCGGCTGCAATCAATTTGTCGGCTGCGCCTTCGCTGACAATTGTCAGGAAGGAACCGCCCGGTCGTTTGACTCCGATGGATGCCCGGCTCCAGGCTTTCGATACAGTGATATCGCCAGCCGTGGCCATATCAGCGGCATGGGCGGAGGCGGAGGTGAGCAAGAAAAGCGCCAGAATGGCGGTAAGTTTTCTCATCGGTCTTAAGTCCTTAAAGTAGGTAGAGATCATAATACATGAGCGCGCCCCTCGGTCAGTTGACCTTGAGGATGCGGCTCGAAAAGTCTTTTGAAGAGGAGTTCAGACGGACTCAGGTGGCGCGCGCGCGTAAGACCGTAAAATCTGGCGACCGTATAGTGTCTCGTCAGACGTATTGAACGCGTGAGCATTGACAGCATCAACGTCAGAATGCCGAACCATGCCGCAACGGCGCGGCGACGTGTGGCCGGTTTGATTGTCCGGGTTGGTCGCATCAATAAATGTCTTCCTTTTCAGCTTTTAAGAAAAGTGGCCCGACAATGAGGGTTTGAATGCACCTAATCAACCACAATCTGCTTGCGCCACAGGGCAACCGCATTTGAACTTTTAGTTATGCCTTGCTCAACGCAATCCTCCGACACATGGCTTTGAACCTGATCAAAAAGGAAGAAACAAAAGGCTCAAATCGCGTGAAGTTTAAACGTGCAGGTTGGAACGATGACTCCCTGATTAAGCTATTGGCACAAAATTGAAATGTGATCGCCCTGGGCGGATGAAGCAATCTCCATCCGCCCTTTTCAATTATTAGAAACGCTCAGCCCAAAAAATACTTTAGGGCATGCGAAGCGTATCCCTATTT
>PVBE010667828.1_pt1 | contig 12613 bp, 12 predicted proteins | sample 1631181 | NCBI WGS metagenome assembly PVBE01 (sample SAMN08397723, study PRJNA350692) | Marine metagenome, whole genome shotgun sequencing project. | isolation source: water | place: Pacific Ocean | collected 2012-04 | reverse complement strand
GACTTCCCTCTTTTACTGATATAGCACGACGCCGTAACTCAACTTTTTTTGTTCCATTCAACATGTTTTGAACATGCCGATCATCCACTGAAATAAGTATATCCGCTACGTCATCATACATGAAATTGACCTTCGACTATTATACTCGTCAACTGAGTAGCTGATATTGGTGTGGCGGTCACGAAATTCAAATTGTTATCACACCCCATTTTCTTCAATCGACTGTAAGTCACAGGATTGCTAAAATTCATTATATTATCAAAGAAGGTGATTGTTTGCCTACCAGTAGTTGACATGGATTTTAACAGCCTTTTATCTATCACACCTCGGCGAAGTAGGTTGCTCTCAATATCCTCAATCGAGGAAACATTTGACTGAGTTATACGGGCAATCGTTACAATCACTTTTCGACCGCCCTTCTCTCCTCCAGACTCGTAGAACAGGATAATTTTCCCTGGCTGCATTTTTCCTTTTGTACTTGGGTCTGAAAAATAGACCCTCTCTCTTCGTGCTATTGCCTCAGGTGGCCTTAGTAGCGACCCCTGTTCATGAGTTCCAAATAAATCATCCGCCCATGATCGCTTTATGGGAACTATCACTCCATCTCTATCTTCCGAGATTAACAAGGTTGGAGACAATAGGTGCTCCAAATTCTGGTGGGTAACGTGTCTTGGCTTCCCATCATGTCCAGTCAATTCGATCAAACCGTTTCTATCATAGAAATTGGGAAGCGCTTTCGGCATTTTTATTCCACCAGAAACATTTGAAATTTTCAAACGCATCTGATCCCAGTTTTTCTTATGTAGTGGTTGGCCGACACATATTTTCTGAAGGGTATCATCTTGAGAATGTTTTCCACTTGACGCACGAAAACCATGTTCCAATAAATATTGACGAATTTGGGTTTGCTTCCGATTCGATTTCAAATTAATGAGGCACACATCTCTGGCGCAGTTTTCCCGAATTACTTTATCACAAAGAAAATCAATAACCCCCTCGCACAACATAGAGCTCTCATTTGCAGTTATATAGGCATCGTTCTTGGGGGAGGGGCCCACGTAATTTGTCCACCACGCAAAACCAAGAGGATAATTTTCCTTATTTGTGACTACCAAAAAGTTGATGGGATCTGTTGATGAAAAATTTTCAGAAGGAATATACCGAGACTCAGTACAAAGCGTGTCTATCGCGTTTTGAATGATGGTATCCTTCAAATTAGTAGTGCGGTATGCAATTAGGCTATCTGAAAACGTATCGATTTCACTTAGCTCTTTCCAAGGATTTTCATCCTCTCGAACCAGTTCCTCCAGTTCAAAAAGACTAATAATATCCAAACCGTGTTCTGAGCGGAAGTAATCCGAGGCAGCTAGAATTTTCTTCTCACTGGTTACAAATCCTGCCACATTATTCTCAATAGCTGTAATTATATGGATTAAATCAGAACTATCCTGATCGGTTAAAATTCCTTGAGAAGAGCGTTCTGGAAATACTACTGGTGCAAGTTCAGATGATATTTTCTTTTGGCGAACCGAAGGTGGAATCTCCAGTGACCAAAAATGACTTATCATTTTTATCATAGGGTCTGAGACGGCATCTTTTGTGGTTCTCACTAATTCATTCTCAAGCTCTTTACTAATTGCCACCCGAATATAATTTTTAAAACTTGCCTGCATAATTGTGCCAGCTGCTTCTGAACGAAATCGTTTTTGAATTGCATCAAAAACTACGTTCAAATCAATCACATAAGTTGGCGCTCGAGCTGTTGTGCGTTCGGGTATATTTAGATCCTCAGAAACTAATGGTTTGGGAACATACGTGAAAAGTGTTGGGGCATCTAAATCACGCACTCGCAGATTTATTTTCCGATTCTTGGATTTACCACCCTCAACCACTCTTTGTGTTTTGAAGTTCATTCGTTCATAAAGAAGATTTGCTTCTGGTAAGTCAGATGCCACTCGTGCCGATACCTGAGTGAAATGGCGGCTATTTAGAATATCAAATAATTTTCCAAATAGTGCCGTAGCAACTCCTTGCTTTCGTTTCTCAGGTTCGATAAAAACTTGGAAGACTCGGCCCTGGGGAAAAACGCCCCCAAATAAAAGATGCCCTATATATGAGTTACTATTCGGATCAACAGCAATAATCAGTTTTTCATTTATCGCGGCTTCTGGGTAAACGGACTCCGACAAAAAACCGAGTGAATTTTTGTCGGAGTCAGCCTTCAATTTTACTATTTTTGCAAATGGGAGCAGATCGTTTCTTTCACTTATTAGTTTTATTTTCAGATTTTTCACGATCTTACCCAATTTGATAAACTACATTTTTAATCATACGTCCAATACCACCATCAAGGCAAATTACGATTTTTGTCACTACTTTTGGCACCTCTCTGAACAACTTTACGTCACCGGCCTGAACGTCATAACCCGCGTTATCGGCGTCCTGTTGGCGGCCCTGGCCGTGCAGTTTATTTTCGACGGTATTGAATCCAGTGGGCTGTTGAGTTAGATACTGCCCATGACTGACAAAACACAGGAAATTGAAGAGACCGAAGAGGTCAATGCCGACGATCCTGTCGTCGTTGCCATCCTGGATGCCCTGGCCGAAGGCGGCAGCCCGACTTTTCAGGATATCGCCCGGCGCATCGCCAAACAGCGCGGCAAACCCAGGGACGGACCCAACCTGTGGCGGCGTTACATGAACGCTGTCAAACAGCAAGCCGTACATCTGGCCAGGGGCGGGCGTATCGAGATCACCCGCAAGGGCGAAGCCGTCGATCCCAGGGACTTCAAGGGCATTGTTAAACTCAGGTTGCCAAAAGGCGGGTAAGAGAATTTCGAAAGGCCGCATGGAACAGGAACAGGATTCCTCAATCTCAAAAAACAGACTTGAGAAATCCTGTTAATCTGATCGACATATAAAAAGCAGTCAGTTTTTCCAGGTTATTCGAAATGCCAAAAGGACTTCTAAAAACCCGGAACAGGGCTAACCCATTGTTACAACGTAACAAAGTCTGATTCCAGGGCTGTTTTCTGCAATATTATCAAATACTTATGTACACGCCTTTGCACCTTGACAGGCCCCCTGCGGGGCTTTAATTTTCGCACGAATTTGAGGCATTGTTCCGACCTGTTGGAGTAGGCTGAAGGCGCGTCAATAACATGAGCGACTATGAGCTGGAAGACCTTGATAAACGCCTGAATCAGGCACGCAATCGCCACGCTGGCAACAAACCCGGCTCCTCGCTGGGTAAAGAGGAAATGTCCGGTTACAGCATGGCCATTCGCATCGGCACCGAAATGGTGGCGGCCCTGATCGTTGGCGTTGGTATCGGGTATCTTTTGGACAACTGGCTGGATACGAAGCCCTGGTTTTTGGTAGTGTTCTTTTTCCTTGGTGCGGGTGCCGGGGTTTTGAATGTTTATCGTGCGGCAAGCGGCCTTGGCATGGCAACCGGATACGCCAACGCGAACGGGGAACCTTCCGGGGGCGTTGCATCGCAGATGAACAGAGACGATGATGCGCCTGAAGGCGCAAGTGGAAACAACAAGGAATCGGACGACAAATAAAGTGGCGAACCCCCTAGAACAATTTACAGTCAAAACCCTTGTTCCGATTCAACTTGGCGAAGTCGACGCATCGCTGACCAATGCGGGCCTGTTCATGGTCATTACGGTTGTCGCGATCTCGGCCTTCCTGATGATTGGTATGCGCCACCGCTCCCTGGTTCCGGGCCGCATGCAGTCCCTGGCCGAACTAGGTTACGAATTTATCGCGGGCATGATACGAGACAACGTCGGATCAGAAGGCCGCAAATACTTCCCGTTTATCTTTTCGCTGTTCATGTTCATCTTGTTCGCAAACCTGATCGGTTTGATCCCTTACGCCTTTACCTTTACAAGCCACATCGCCGTGACCTTTAGCATGGCCCTGTTTGTATTTTTGGGCGTTACCATTATCGCCATTGCGCGCCACGGGTTGCATTTTTTCAGCTTTTTCCTGCCTTCGGGCGTTCCTATGGTTATGGCGCCGGTGCTGGTCCCGATCGAGGTTCTTTCGTACCTGTCACGCCCCATCAGCCTTTCCATCCGCCTGTTCGCCAACATGATGGCCGGACACACGATGATGAAGGTGTTCGCGGGCTTTATTATTCCGCTTGGCATCCTGGGCGGCTGGGCACCGCTGACGGTCGATGTTGCGCTCACGGCTTTCGAATTACTGGTAGCGTTCCTGCAAGCCTACGTCTTCACCGTATTGACGTGCCTGTATCTGAACGACGCCATTCACCTGCATTAGGCGTATCTATACTTCGCTTATTAGCTTAACGACAATTTTGATAAATCTTGGAAACTAAGGAATTTGGACTATGGAACTTGATGCCGCAAAAATGATTGGCGCCGGCCTTGCTGTTATTGGACTTGGTGGTGTTGGTGCCGGTATAGGCAACATCTTTTCATCGCTGATCAGCTCAATCGCGCGTAACCCTGCCTCTCGTGGTCAGGTTTTTGGCTTGGCCATGCTAGGCTTCGCCCTTGTTGAAGCTGTCGCGCTTTACGCGCTGCTGATCTCGTTCCTGATCCTGTTCACTTAGGAAATCTTGTCAGTTAACACTGGCGAAACCGGCGGCTTGAAACAAAGCTGCCGGAATTAAGTAGAACAAGATCAAGCCACGCTCCATTGTGGTCTGGTTTAGAAATCAGGAGCATTTCATGCGGATATTGAAAACCGCGTTCACATCGATCTCCGCCCTGGCAGTATTTGTTGCCCTGGGTGGTGCGCCTGCGCATGCCGCTGGTCTGCCGCAGCTGGATTTCGCGACCTTCCCGCCACAATTGATCTGGCTGGCGATTACTTTCGTCGTGCTGTACGTCATGATGGCGCGGGTTGCCCTTCCCCGGATATCTCAGGTCCTGGAAGAACGCCAGAACAAGATTGAAGGCAACCTGAAAAAGGCCGAAACCCTGAAGAAAGAGGCCGAAGCAGCCGCCGGGGCTTATGAAAAAGCCCTGGACGAAGCCCGCACCGAAGCCCACGGGATTATGCTTGAAACCCACAATCGCATCGCCGAGGAAGCCGCCAGGAAACAGGCCGAACTGAACGAAGAACTGGAAACCGATATCAAGGCCGCCGAGGCCAGAATTTTGGAAGCCAGGGACACTGCAATGGCGGGCTTGAGCGAGATTGCTGCCGAGGTTGCGCTTTGCGCCGCTGAGAAGGTCTCCGGTGAAACCCTGAGCGAAGCCGATGTCGCCAAGGTAATTAACGCCGTCATGGAGGAACGCCAATGATTAGCGTAGCTTATGCATCCGAAGCCGCAGGTGCCGCCCACGGGGCTTTCTACGAAGATCCTGCATTCCTGGTCGCCGTCGCCTTCGTCATTACCATAGCGTTGATTGGCAAAACTGTTTTCCAGAAGATTTCCGCAGCGCTGGACGAACGTTCCGAGGGCATTCGCACCGAGATCGAAGAGGCTACCCGCCTGCGCAAGGAAGCACAGGACTTGCTGGCTTCGTATGAACGCAAGCAACGCGACGCCGCCGGTGAAACCAGGGTCATTGCCGAAAGAGCCCAGGGCGAAGCCAATTACCTGGCCGAAAAGGCAGCCAGGGACCTGGAAGCCATGATCGAACGCCGTAAGCGTCAGGCAAAGGACCGCATCGCCCAGGCCGAAGTGACCGCCCGCGACGAAATCCGCGCCGCCGCCATCGACGTGGCAATGGAAGCCAGCAAACGTATCCTGGCGGACAAGGTATCCGGCAACAAGGGTGACGCCATGATCGACGCCGCCATCAAGGATTTGCCGTCTCGGCTTCATTAAGTCTTTTAGGGCAATACCAAAAATTAAGAGGTTCCCGTGGGGGCCCCTTTTTTATTGGTTTTTGATCGTTTTACGATTTGGCAGGGAGCAAGGCCGATACCCGTCCGGCGTAACTTCTCCCATGGTTACGTCCAGGCATTCCGACAATTCATGGATGGTCGGCACGCCCCAGCTTCTGGCCGCGGCAATGGCTATTGAAGCACAACCCTCTGCATCACTGGAAGCCGAATGGTGTTCAAGCGAGAACCCGATGTGGTCGCTGACAGATGGCAGCTTGTGGTTCAAGAGTTCGGGCCACGTCGCTTGTGCGATTTCTACAGTGCAAAGGTATGAGAACTCCGGACAGGGAAGGTCATAGCGATCAAGGCTCGAGCGCAGGACGCCCATATCGAACGCCGCGTTGTGCGCGAAAACTGTCTTGCCCATCATCAGCGGTAGTAATTCCTGCCAGATTTCCGGAAACTCCGGTTCATCCTCGACATCTTCCGGATATATGCCGTGGATCGAAATGTTGAAACTGTTGAAAATCATATCATAGGGCTGGATCAGCCTGTGAGCGGTTCGCATAACCCTGATGTCATCAAACCACGCAATGCCAATGGAGCAGGCGCTTGCCCGTCCCGAACTTGCCGTCTCGAAATCAATCGCTACACAGGAGGCGTCTTCGACCTGTTTCAAATTTGGTAATGCAATATTCTGGATTGTCATGGACTTAAAGACAGAACCCTCAACTTCCGGCCATTTCCAGCCATTCTTGTTCGCTCAAACATGTAACGTCCAGTTCCCGGGCTTTTCGCGCCTTTGATCCGGCGTCCGCACCAATTACTACATAATCGGTCTTTTGGGAAACTGAACCCGCCACCTTGGCGCCCAGGCTTTCGGCCCTTGCCTTGGCCTCGCTACGACTCATGGTTTCCAGGCTTCCGGTGAAGACTACCGTTTTGTCTGCCACAGGCGACGATCCCACATCAGGGGCAATGAAGCCATTGAGTTGGTCTTCCAGATCGGCGACCACGTCCCGGTTATGTTCTTCATCAAAAAAGGCGATCAGGTCTTTCGCCACCGACGGGCCGATACCGTCTATATTGGTCAGGTCGCCAAAGGCTTCTGAGCCGTGAATTTTAGCGGCCCGCATGGCCTCCCGCCACGCCTCCAGGGAACCGTACTGCTTTGCCAGGAGTTTCCCTGTCGCCTGCCCCACCTGCGAAATGCCAAGGGCATAGATAAACCTGTCGAGCGCGATGGTTCGCCGGTCTTCTATAGATGCAATCAAGTTTTCGACCGATTTGCCGCCCCAGCCTTCTTTTTTTGAGATAGCTTCAGCATGATCAGCAAGGCGGAAGACATCCGCCGGGTTTTTGATCATCCTGTCAGCAATAAACCCTTCGACATGCTTACCGCCAATCCCTTCAATATCAAAGGCGTTGCGCGACACGAAGTGTTTCAGGCGTTCCAGGGCCTGGGCCGGACAGACGAGGCCGCCGGTGCAACGCCGGGCGACTTCGCCTTCTTCGCGCACGGCGTGGCTGCCACATTCGGGGCATTCTTCCGGAAATATATAGGGTTCACTGCTTACAGGGCGCTTGTTCAGCACCACCTCAACCACCTGGGGTATCACATCTCCTGCCCGCTGGATCACCACGGTATCGTCGATGCGTACATCTTTACGCTGAATTTCATCTTCGTTATGCAGGGTAGCGTTGGAAACCACTACGCCACCCACGGTGACCGGTTTTAATCGGGCCACCGGGGTCAATGCTCCGGTACGTCCAACCTGAATGTCTATGCGCTCAATCACCGTCGTCGCTTTTTCCGCCGGGAATTTGTGGGCGATTGCCCAGCGCGGGGCGCGGGAAACGAAGCCCAGGCGTTCCTGATAATCCAGGCTGTTGACCTTGTAGACGATGCCGTCGATATCATAACCCAGTCCGGCGCGCTCCGTATTCAGGCGCTCGTAGAATGCCAGAACGGTTTCGATATCGGGGCAAACCTGAGTTTCGGAATTAACCGGAAAGCCCCAGTCTTTAAGCTTTTCCAGAACGCCCCAATGGGTATCGGCGATGGGTTCGCTAACTTCCCCCAGGGCATAGGCAAAAAATGATAACGGCCGATTGGCGGTAATGGAGTCATCCAACTGGCGAAGACTGCCTGCAGCTGCGTTTCGGGGGTTGGCGAAGACCTTGTCGCCCGCTTTTTCCTGCGCCGCATTCAGGGCGTGAAAATCCTGGCCGGACATATAAACCTCGCCGCGGACTTCCAGAACATCAGGAACGTCGCCAGGCAGTTGTACCGGGAACCCTTTTAGGGTTCGCACATTGGTTGTTACATCTTCACCGGTTGTACCGTCACCCCGCGTCGCGGCCTGCACAAACATACCCCTTTCATAACGAAGAGAGATGGACAGTCCGTCGATCTTGGGTTCCGCCACCATCTCCAGCGACAGGGACGGATCGTCACGCAATTCCTTCAGAAAACGCCGGACACTTTCGACAAACTCCCGGTAGTCGTCCTCCGTAAACACATTACCAAGGGATAACATCGGTTGCGCGTGGGTGACCTTGGAGAATCCCGTCGCGACCCTGGCGCCAATCCGTTTCGAAGGGCTGTCCGCACGAATATACTGCGGATATAGGGCTTCAACTGCGTCGTTGCGCTTTCTAAGCGCATCGTACTGGGCGTCGGAAATAGTCGGGGCGTCTTTTTGATGGTAAGCCAAATCATGGGCGGCGAGTTCCTTCGCAAGATCAGCCAATTCCGCGCCAACATCCAACGGCGTCAGCTCTTCAGGGGGAATGTCCCGAAGTTTACCGCTCATCGACCCGTACCCTGCAACAGGCTATTGGCTGCGGCGCGGGCTTCTTCGGTTACTTCCGCACCGGCCAGCATACGGGCGATTTCTTCACGACGCTCGTCATGGTCCAGGGTTTCGATACTGGTGACGACTTGCGCCGCACCACCGGATTTCGATACCCGCCAATGGCGCACGCCGCGCGACGCCACCTGTGGCGAATGGGTCACCACCAGAACCTGCGCGGTTTTAGCCAGCGTGTTCAGGCGCTCGCCGACGGCAGCCGCCACGGCCCCGCCAATACCCGCATCGACCTCATCAAAAATAATGGTAGGGATAGCGTCGGACGCGGCCAAAACCGCCTTCAGGGCCAGCATAAAACGGGACAGCTCACCACCTGAGACAATCTTGTTCAGGGGACCCGCCGGAGCGCCCGGATTGGTCGAAACCTCGAAGGTCACCTGATCACACCCCCGCTCGCCCCAAGATGATTCTTCAAGCTGGTCGATACGAGTGATAAACGCCGCTTTTTCCATCTTCAACGGAGCAAGTTCGCCGCTGACAGCTTTGTCAAGCGACGAGGCTGTCTTGATACGGGCCTGCGACAGCGCGCTGGCGGCATCTACATACGAGCTGCGGGCAGCTTGCTCTGCTTGCACCAATTGCTTCAGGCGATAGCCACCGTCTTCAACATCGGCAAGCCGGGATTTCATCTTGACCAAAAGATCGGCCAGATCGTCAACTTCCACATCGTGCTTGCGGGCCTGGGCGCGCAGGGCGAACAGCCGTTCTTCGACGGCTTCAAGCTTTTTGGGATCAAGGTCAATTTCCGCATTGGCTTTTTCAAGCAAGGCCTGTCCTTCGGCCGCTTCGATAGCGGCCCTGTCAAGGGTGGCGATAGCTTCGTCCAGATGCCCGTCGGCCTTGTCGGCGACCTGGGAAAGCCTGTGGCCGGCCGAACGCAGGCTTTCTTCGGCGCCGTCCGAGCGGCCCAGTTCACCTAGGGCCTTGTTCATAGCGTCGATCAAATGCTCGCCGTGCATCATCAATGTGCGTTGGGAAGCCAGCGCCTCATCCTCACCGGGTTCCGGGGCCAGTGTTTCCAATTCACCAACCGCATGGGCCAGGAAGTCCTGATCGCGGCGGGCGGTGGTCATCTCGTTTTCGGCCATGCTGCGGGCCGCAGCCGCCTCACGCCAACCCCTCCACAAGGTTGAAACTTTATCAACGTTACTTTTCAACCCACCATAGGAATCCAGCAGGCCCAGGTGATTGGCGGGGCTCATCAGGCGTTGGCTTTCAAATTGGCCATGAACTTCAACCAAAACCTCCCCAAGGGTCTTCAATAGCGCGACACCAACAGGTTGATCGTTGACAAAGGCCCGCGAACGACCATCAGCACCTAATATCCGGCGCAAAATCAGCAGGCCATCGTCGGTTTCAAGCCCTTGTTCATCAAGCAGGTTTTCTATGGCTGTATCCCGGCCCAGTTCAAATATCGCGCTGACCACCGCCTGTTTTGCACCGTGGCGCACAAGGCGGGCCTCGGCACGCATTCCCAGGGCGAGACCCAGAGCATCCAGCAGGATGGATTTACCGGCTCCAGTTTCACCGGTAAGAACGCCAAGACCTTCGTCAAACGCCAATTCCAGACGTTCGATTAACACGACATCGCGAATGGACAGGGATTGCAGCATCCAGGTTGCCTAATTCACCACAATTTATACCAGGGATCGTCTTGCGCTGGTTTGATCAGCTTGCCTTCGACCAGGGAATAGGCATCCAGATACCATTCACTTCCTGGGAAGTTATGTCCCAGAACGGCGGCGACCTTCTGGGCTTCAAGTTCCACACCAAGCGCCATATAGGCTTCGGCCAGCCGGTGCAGGGCTTCGGGAACATGAGTTGTGCTCTGGTAGTCGTCGACAACTGACCTGAAGCGGTTGATTGCCGCAAGATGATGCCCCTGTTTCAAATAATAGCGCCCGATTTCCATTTCTTTTCCCGCAAGGTGATTCCGGGTCAGGTCCATTTTCAATTTTGCGGCTTTTGCGTATTTTGACAACGGGAAACGCCTGACCAATTCATCCAGCGTTTGCATGGCCAATCTCGTCATTTTCTGATCGCGGGTAATGTCGGAAATCCGCTCGTAATAACAAAGCGCTTTCAAATAGTACGCATAAGGGACGTCGAAATTAGAAGGGTGAAGTTGAATAAACCGGTCTAGCGCCATGACCGCGCTGCCATAAGAATCATCCCGGTACAAACTGTAGGCCGACATCAACTGCGCTTTTGTCGCCCATGTGGAATAAGGATGCTGACGTTCGACCTCGTCAAACATAGTGGTAGCCCGCTCAAAATTCCCGTCCTGAAGGACATTCAGCGCCTCATTATAAATTTCATCGACGGGGTGTTCCACATAATCGGGAACGGCCTCATCGTCGTAAGCGCAGGCCGCAACAAAGAGCAACGCACTGAAAAGCATCAGTCGATTGGCTAATGTCAAACCAGGGAAAAATTTAGCGAAACGGTTCATTCTTTTGCCTTCGGATGATTCACCGGCGAACTATATCACGAGCGAAATCAAACTGCATTTAAATGGGTCCATTAATTTGCAGAAAAATGGTAACAAAAAAGGCGGGCTGTTTCCCACCTTTTTAACCCGATACGAGCCGGGAACCTGAAAAATTCGATTGTCAGGCCGTCGCAGCGATTGCCGGTCCTGCGACATCACCAGACCACAATGTTGGGGATTTCCCATTCGAGGGCTTCGCATTCGGCATTTCTTCGTAACACCAGGCGTCCTTGTCGGCAAACAGTGCCCTAAGAAGGGTGTTATTGGCGGCATGACCGGAACAATGCCCGTGGAAATGACCAAGCAGGCCGCCACCGGCAAGATACAGGTCGCCTACAGCATCAAGAACCTTGTGACGGACGAATTCATCATCATAACGTAGGCCGTCTTCGTTTATCACCTTATCGCCGCTAACGACGACAGCGTTATCCAGGGAACCGCCCTTGGCAAGGCCGACTGCGCGCAGGGCTTCAATCTCGTGCAGGAAACCAAAGGTACGGGCGCGAGAAACTTCATTCTTGAAGGTTTCGCCAGCCATGCCGATGGAAATTGACTGGCGGGAAACAGCGGCGCTTTCAAAGTCGATATCAAAATCGACGGTAAAGCCATCGGAAGGCACGATAGACGCCGACTTTTCGCCGTCTTCCACGGAAACGGCTTTCAAAACACGAACGTAGCGACGGGGTTTGCCCTGTTCGACAGTGCCGGCACATTCAACCAGGAAGACGAAAGGCGCGGCGCTACCGTCCATGACCGGGACTTCCGGGCCATTAAGTTCGATCAGGGCATTATCAATACCGGAGCCAGCCAGGGCCGCCATCAGGTGTTCGACCGTTGAAACCGTGACTCCCTGGTCGTTACCGAGGGTCGTGCACATGGTTGTTTCAACCACATTGTCCCAGGTCGCCGGAATTTTGGCGCCGCCGCCGGAAATATCCGTGCGTTTGAAAATGATGCCGCTATTGGGCTCACCAGGCAGGAGAGTCATCGAAACCTTGTTGCCCGAATGAAGGGCGACGCCAGTACAACTGATGGAACTTTTAAAAGTCTTCTGCTTGATCATAATATTTTTTCGCTTCGCAAGATATTCAACAATATTTCAGCCACTTCTTAAAAAGAAAAACCGCTTCTTTTTAAGGCTGCATTCTTTGGAAAAGTTTGCCCTACAGCTATTAATATTCGACTAAGGCAGGTCGAGTACCTAATTCGATCTATATTTTCCTTCAAATGCTTGAAGTCGTTGCTTCATCACGAAACAAAAAGAAAGCTTCAAGGGTGTTTTTACCAACGTCCCTTGAGGCTTTCAAATCACTCTTTGTTACCAATTGTTACGTTTATATCGGCCCCAGTTTTCTTGGACACTGAACTGAGTTAATCAAATGCCGGGACTAAACACCTAGTGTCCTGCCCCAGAAATACGGCTCATAATAAT
>PVBE010490283.1_pt1 | contig 12613 bp, 13 predicted proteins | sample 1631181 | NCBI WGS metagenome assembly PVBE01 (sample SAMN08397723, study PRJNA350692) | Marine metagenome, whole genome shotgun sequencing project. | isolation source: water | place: Pacific Ocean | collected 2012-04 | reverse complement strand
CGGATCTTGCCTTCGACGTAGGGAACCTCGAAGACCTTGTCGTGCATGATGGGTCCGTGCCCGAAGTAGCCCTCCTCACCAAACAGCTCGCCGTGGTCGGCGGTGATGATGATGTGGGTGTTCTCCGGAACGTGGTCGTAGAGCTCCTCGAACACCTTGTCGAGGTAGCGGACGGTGTCGACCTGACGCTCGCGCAGCTGGTCGAGCTTGTCTTGGTCGAAGAAGGCCGGGGCGTCGTCCTCGTGCATGAGGTTCCCGTGCTCGTCGATCTGGGTGTCTAGGTGCTTGAAGACGCCGTTTACGCCAGAGATCCGCGGCCAGTCATTCTCCGGCTCTTCGGGGGTGGCGTAGGGGTAGTGCGTCTCGCCGACGTTCAGGAGATAGAACGACGGGCGCTCCGAATCGAACTTCATGGTCGGGATGATGGCCCGCATGTCGTTGTGGCTGTCCATCAGCTCGAAGCTGTCGAAGAAGCGGTTGATCCCGGTCTTTTGGTTCAAGACAGGCAGGGAGACGCGGGCGTGTGTCGAATAGCCCATGTGGTTCCTGAGGAACTCAGGCAGCCAGAGGCCCGGCACCATCTTCGCGAACTCGACGCCCTCGGCGCCGAGGCGCGTGTTGTAGTTCAGGAAGTCATCCTTGTAGTACTCAGACGCGTAGACGTTGGCAGGCGTCGTGTGCGGGAGGAGCCCCGTGAGGAGGTTGTAGTGAGAGGGCGCAGTCCACGACGCGTATGTGAAGCGCTTCTCAACCTTGCCGAGCTGGCCAGGGAACTTCGCCTCGGCAGCCATGAAGCTGTCGTAGCGGCAGCTGTCGAGGATGACGATGATGAAGTTGTTCTCGCCCTTCGGATCGGGGTGAGGGGTCATCCCCGGCCGATACACCGGCCGAGGTCCCGGCTTCTTGGCCGGCTTCTTCTTGAACGCGTCGAAGAGGCCCATTCGCTAGCTCCTGGAGTGGTTTTTAGACTCAGCCCTGAGAGGCGTAGTAGTCGACGAGGATCTTCGCGGTGGACTCGCGCATGATCCGAGGATCGGGGAACTCGCCGTTACCGAGCTGCTCGCGCACCTTGGTCCCGGAGATGAAGACGCTGGTGTTCTCCTTGTTCTCCTCCATCAAACCGACGCGGCCGATCTCCTCGAAGTAGGCGGCGAAGCCCACGTTGGTGGTCTCGATCGAGAGCGCACCGCCGAGGTTCTGGAAGACCTCTTGAGCGTCGAAGTCACCCCAGATCGCGTCTCCATCATCGAAGGGCGCGTCAGCGTGCTTGCGACCGATGATGAAGTGCGTGAAGCCGAGGTTCTGACGGTAGATCGCGTGCATCACGGCCTCTGCGGGGCCGCCGTAGTACATGCGCATGTCGAGCCCGACGAGCTCGAGCTGGTCGTTGAGGTCTTGGCCTGCGTCGCTCCAGAGCGCATCGTCCGCGTCCCCTTCCCCGAGGAAGCGTCCTGCGACGAGGGCCTCATAAGTCTCCATGCGGGTCGCCGCCGGGACGTCGTCGCCCTTGAGCTGACCGACGAGCGGGTTCAGGGCGACGCCTGTCTTCTTTCCGTTCTCGCGCAGGATCTTCTCTGCGCCGTAGACGAGCGCGTACTCGTGAGCGCGGTGCAGGGGGTTCCTGGTCTGGAAGGCGATGGACTGCTCCCAGCCGCGCTCTTCGATGAGAGCGCGGGTCTGGTCAGGACCCATGACGCGCGCCGCGAAGGGGCGTGCATCTTGGAACGGGAGCAGCTCGATCGTTCCGCCGACGAGCTTCGTGCGCTCATCGCTGGTCCAAAGGCGCGCGCCGGGGTGGTCCATGCGGTCTGTTCCGTAGACGGCCTCGATGAAGGCCGGCTTGTCCCAGTCGTAGGTGCTGTCCACGGTGAGCGTGCCAAAGGCTCGGCCGTCGGTCTCAAGGCGCGCGGAGGCGCCGGCCTCGATGGTGGCCGCCTCTTCGTCCGTGACCGCGAGGATCACGGGGATGGTCCAAGCCCAGAGCGCGCCGTCACGCTCGATGGCTTTGCGCCCGAGGACGCTGGCGTAATCGTCGGCGCCCATGGGGCCCGTGAGCGGGCTGAGGGTTCCGTCTGCGATGCGGTAGAGGGTCGTCGCGTCGACCTCGTTGACTGCGATGGAGGCGAGCTCTGTCCAAGCGCTCGAGTCCAGGTCTGCGTTGATCCTGTTGACGGGGGCTGCGAGGCCACCGTGTACGGGGGAGATGTTCATGGTGCTGGGTGCTGTGGTCATCTTCTTCTCTCTTTCCTTTGGGATTCCTGCCGTAGCTCCTTAGAGGTAGCCGAGGTTCTTGAGCTTGCGCTTCACGTCGTCGAGCTCTTCTTGTGAGAACTCGTGCGCTTGCGCTGCCGCTTCTGCTTCCGCCGCAGCTTGGGCTGCGTCGGCCTCCCCCATGAGGTCCCGGAGCACGAACACGATGAAGTCTGTGGGTGAGTTGAAGCCGCTCTCTTCCACCACCTGCTGGATCTTCCGATACAGCGGGCGCGGGATCTTGACGGTGACCTTCGACTCTCTCACGGTGACTGACTCCTGTCGGGCGGGGCGGGGGTAGGTTTCAGGCGTGCTTTTGGGGATCCTTGGAACCGCTTCTGGGGACTTTGGAACCTCGTTGGCACTCCTATAGCACTCTTATTGTACTCCAATCGGAGTGCGATAAGAGCCTTCTGAAGGAAAAATATCTCCTGAGGGCTCTAGGGGGGGATTTTTGACCCGCCAGCCCCACAAAGTGGCCGATGGGCCCGTAGAGCTAGCGGAACAACTCTGTCGGCTAGCACGCCCTCCTCTCTAAAGCCTGAGCGCCTAAAGACCCTCGAATTAACCACGATGAAGCCCTCCTTCGCCCGCAGCCTCTCCCTCTGCCTCTTCACAGCCCTCGCCTCCTGCGGGGGGCCCGATCCGGCCACCCAGGTGAAGGACTCCTACTCAGCCCTCTCTTCGAGGGACTACTCCGGCGCTGAGGCTGGCTTCACAGAGGCCCTGCAAGGCCTGGATGCTGGCTCCTCCGAGCACATGCGCGCGCAGCTCGGCCTCTTCCGCGCTCGCTCCTACTCCGACCCCGCCGGCGCCAAGAAAGACTTCCTCGTATACGCGAAGGCCAACAACCTCGCGATCATCGACTACACCCAGCTCATCAGCGACCTGGTCTCAGGTTCTCACCTCGATGACGCCATCGCTGTTGTAGGAGAGATGAAGACCATCTTCCCTGACGAGCCGAAGGTCGACGAGATGGGCAACATGCTCGTCGCCAAGGCCAAGAGCTCGGGTGACTCTGCCGCGCTCGACGCGCTCTCAGGCCTCGGCTACGTCGGAAACGACTGAGCGTGCGCAGGTTTCTCTTCTCCCTCGCCCTCTTGGCCACAGCTTGTCGATCGACGGCACACGACGAGGCCTCCATCCTCCTCGTCCTGCGTGACCAGCGTGACGCGTGGAACGCCGGGGACGTCGAGGCGTTCATGGCTCGCGGCTATTGGAAGAGTGAAGAGCTCCTCTTCGTCTCCGGAGAGAGCGAGCACAGGGGTTACGACGCAGTCCTCGCGAGATATCGCGAGCGCTACACCGAGGGGGACGCCGAGATGGGTCAGCTCGCCTTCTCGGAGCTCGTCGTGACAGAGGTCGACGGCCGAGAGGCGACCGCGACCGGCCGCTGGGACCTCGACTTCGAACGCTCAGAGGACATCGGCGGCCACTTCACCCTGGGGCTCCGCCTCCTCCCCGAGGGCTGGCGGATCGTCCGGGACGAGACGAGCTCAGACTGAGCTCACTCTTCCTCGTCTTCAGGATCCCCCTGAAGGAAGTTCTCTGTGAGCTCCTTCACGAGGTAATCGTACGCGTCATCAACGCTGTCGGTCTTGAAGAAGAGGTCGACGTCTTCGGGGCTGATCGTCCCAAACTCGATCATCGGGTCGAAGTCGATCACCCGCGACCAGTACTCGGTCCCAAAGAGCACGAGCGGCAGCGCGCGCTTCACCTTCAGGGTCTGCACGAGGGTGACAGTCTCCATGAACTCATCCATCGTCCCGAAGCCGCCAGGCATCACGACGATCGCCTTCGCGAGGTAGTTGAACCAGAACTTGCGCAGGAAGAAGTAGTGAAACTCCAACGAGAGACGGTGAGTGATGTACGGGTTGTCGTTCTGCTCGAAGGGCAACGAGATGTTCAGACCTATGTTCTCACCCGAGGCTTCTGAGGCGCCGCGGTTGGCCGCTTCCATGATCCCGGGGCCACCACCAGAGCAGACGACGAAGCGTCGACCTGAATCCTCGAGCCCCTTGGACCACTCCGTCAGGCGCCTAGCGAGCTCACGCGTCGCCTCGTAGTACTTGGACATCTCGGCGCGACGCTCTGCCCCCTCGAGGCCTTCGCCCGACTCTTTCGCCGCCGCGACCTCAGCCTCCGCTTCCTCAGCAGAGGGGATCCGCGCTGAGCCGAAAAAGACGACCGTGTCTTTGATCTCAAACTCGCGGAAGCGCATCTCTGGCTCGAGGTACTCCGCCAAGATCCGGAGCGGTCGCGCATCCGGAGAGTTGATGAAGTCGAGGTTCTTGTAGGCCTTCTCGGCGCGATACCTGTTGGGGCTCATCTGAGTGGTGCTCATTTGGGTTCGGGTGATGCAGAGCCGGGAGCGTGAGCCTACCGCACGGAGCTTATGGCTCCAGCGCAATCGCTCACGTCATCAGGGGAGACTGCCTAGAGATCATCTCCAAGAGTCTCGGTCACCGCCCATTTAACAGCTCTTTGGCCTGGTTGACCGCACGATGAACGAGCGGGTCGATGAGCCCTGCGAGCCTATCACCTGAGGTGCCGCTCCGGTCGGTGTTGAACAAGACGGCCCAGCTCAAGCCGTCATGGCGTCGCACCATGATCGTTGAGGTCCCGCCCGTCAGGAGCCCTGAGTGCCACGCGTTCCTTCGCCCTTCGCCCACGTCCCGAACCTGCCACCCCAACCCATACCAGACGGCTTTAGGGCGCTCCTGTTGCGGGGCCCACATCGCTCTGACGCTCTCTTCGGTGAGCAGCGGGCTGGAAGATGGGTCGCTGAACGCCCCAGCAAAGCGCGCGAGGTCCTCCGCCGACGCGATCCAAGCGCCGTGAGAGTCCATCACCTCTTGGTCGTGCGCATATCCGATCGGGACTCGACGCCCACGCGCCTTGACGGGCTCTCGAGCTCGCTTCTCCTGATCGTGGTAGGCGACCTCCCCCTCGACCCGGTCTTCGGGGAGCGAGCGGCCGATCCGCATGCCCTCGACGCCGAGCGGAGCGAGGACTCGCTCTCTCACTGCCTCGTCATAGGGCTTCCCAGTCACCGCCTCGATCACACGGCCTAAGACGCAGTAACCAAAGTTGGAGTAGGCGTATCGCTCACCGGGATCAAAATCGAGAGGCTCAGAGAGCATGAAGCGGATGATGTCTCTCGTAGTTGGAATGCCGGAGAGGCCCAGCTCTTCCTGAATACGCAGCGTCTGGAACATCGGATCATAGGAGACATCGCGATCCCAGCCGCCTCGGTGCGCGAGGAGTTGACGCACGGAGACCTGCTTGAGCCGCTCATCACAGCCGGCGCCGCCGAGCAAGCCCCCGAATCCGATGACCTCGAAAGGGTTCTCATCGAGGGAGAGCGCTCCGCGTTCGACGAGCTGCATGACCGCGACCGCGGTGATCGGTTTGCTGATGCTGGCGATGCGGAAGAGAGACTCAGGCCGCACTCGCTCCATCGACGAGAGGCTCGCGAAACCAAATCCGCGCGAGTACACGACCTCTCCCGCGTCGCTGATCGCCAACGAAGCCCCTGGGACGTCGTGTGCTGCGATGAACTCGAGCATCATCTCGTCCAGCGGTGCGGTCTCTACCCAGAGCCCGCCGACTCGCCCCGCGGTGGCCTCTCCACCAGCCACATCGGGAGAAGAGCAGGTGAAACAAGGGAGCGCCGCGAGGCTGAGCACGAGCCGCTTCATTCGCACTTCATCCGAGCGGGCCTTCGCCCTTCCCCCGCTCATCGACCTTCTTCTTGGCCTTGTCGAAGAGGTCATCGAGTCTTGACTCTTTTGACCGCTCTTCACCGAGCGCCTCCTCGAGCTTATCGGTCGCGTCCTTCGCCCTTGAGGACGCCCGCTCCGTCGCATCCTCCCATCGACCTGGGTCGAGCTGCATCTTCCCGGTCTCGTCGACCTCACCCGGTTTAGCGTGACGCAAGACCTTCCCAGACATGGCATCAACCAGCAACGTCGTCTCACAACAAGGGCAAACGGTCTCGATCTGCTTCATGCTCACCTCGTCTGTTTTTGAAGAACTCCTGACTGAGAGAGAACCCGAATGTAAGTCCTCTGTTTTCTCTCGTAGTAACGAGGACTCTACCTCGTATGGAGAGTGTCTTTACGGAAGACTCCGAAAGACGCCTCCCCAAACTAATTACCTGAGAGTGAGAACATGCACGCAAAAGGTATGAGACCTGCCGTGAACGCACCGCGCCTCACAGGAATAGTCCGCGCGCAACGGATCCTCGGCGGAGTCCTGTGGCTCGGATTCGCCGCCCTCCTCCTCTACATCTCTACCTGACGAGAGGGCTTGCCAGGGTCGCCAGCCGCAACCTCTCACTCACCAGCGCTCTCGAGCAGTCTGGTGCGGTACTTGTCATAGAAGCGGCTCTGGCGGTTCTCCAAGCTCACTTGCTCGCCATCGATAAAGACGTAGCGCACAGGAGCTGAGACCTCCAAGAGGTCTCCCATGGTGATCACTAGGTCTGCGATCTTCCCAGGCTCGAGGCTCCCGAGCTCATCGTTGATCCCCAAGGCCTCCGCTGCGCCGAGCGTGATCGCGCGGACGGCGTCCTCCTTGGGCAGGCCATAAGCGGCAGCCATCGCAGCGTGGAAGGCGACGTTCCGCGGGTTCTCGTCGTCAGAGGTCTGCATCGCGATGCTGACACCCGCCTGGACGAGCACGGCAGGGTTGGCGAAGGGGGCGTCGTACGGATCGTAATCTGTCGTGGGGAGCTCCAGGATGGGACCGACGACGACCGGGACTTCCTGGGCCGCGATAGCGTCTGCCACCTTCCAACCCTCCGTGACCCCGAACAAGACCGCCTTGAGCTTGAGCTCTTTGATGAAGCGCAATGCGAAGAGGATCGTCTGAGCGTTGTTTGCGTGGATGGCGACGCGCGCCTCACCGCGAGCGAACGGGATGAGTGACTCGAGCCTCGGGTTGAAGGCAGGGCCAGGCATTCCGGCCTCTCTAGACTCATCCTGCAAGCGACCGTACTCGAGGGCGTCAGCGAAGAGCTCACGCATCCGCTCGACCGCCTCAGGCTCCTCTTTCTTCTTGGAGGAGTTCCGAACCGTCGGGAAGCCCACATGCAGCATGTCCTCATCGACATAGAGGAGCTCCTCCCAGGTCGCACCGATCATGCGGATGACGCTCGACTTGCCGTTCATCGTCCCGCTGCCGCGGGGCGCGACCTGCGCGCGGGTCACTCCGTTCGTCCGTGTGACGGCGATGTGCGCCGACTCTGCGTTGAGGGAGGTGGACGTGACGAGGTCAGGGTGGTCCTCACCGATCTCATCTGTGTCCATGGAAGAGCGAACAGCGGCGATCTCGCGCAGCCCGATGGCCGTGTTGATCGCGATGAGCCCAGGCCAGACCTCCAGGCCCTCCTCCATGATCACCCGCGCCCCGGCAGGCACCGCGAGCTCGCTGCCGAGCGCGAGGATCCGACCATCTTGGATGATGATCGTCCCGTCCTCGATGGGCGCAGCGCTGACAGGGTGCAAGGTCGCCCCGACGACCGCGACGACCTCTCCCCCCTCGGGATCAACAGGGAGGTTCTCCCCTAGCTCGCCGATGTCGTGCGGCTTCAGAGGGGTCGCGTCAAAGCCGAAGGTGTCGCGACGTTCGAACTCGATCTCTCCCTCGACCATCGTCCACTCGACGCGGCTCAATGAAGAGAGCGGGTCTCCGGTGAGGAGCGCCATGTCAGCGCGCTTGCCTGTCTCAATAGAGCCGGTCTTGTCGCCGATCTCGAGCTGCTGGGCCGGGAAGAGAGTGACGAGAGCCAAGGCCCGGACAGGATCCATCCCGGCGTAGCGCACGCTCTTCGCGGCTTCGACGTACATGCGGCGCACCATCTCGTCGTCGTCTGAGTTAATAGAGGAGAGGATCCCCGCCTCGTCCATCAAGGCCGCGTTCTGCGGGATCGCGTCGAAGGCCTCGAGCTTGTACGACCACCAGTCGCCGAAGGTTGAGCCGCCGATCCCAAGGTCTGCCATCTCCTTGGCGACCTTGTATCCCTCGAGGACGTGCTGGAGGGTCAGGATCTTGAAGCCAAACTGCTCGCTCGCGCGCATGAGCATCAGGATCCCGTCCGCGCGGTAGCAGTGAGAGTGCACCGGGATCTCTCCAGACAAGATCCCGCTGAGCGCGCTCAAGCGGATGTCCTCACGGGGTGGTGAAGGGTCGGTGCCCTTTTGAACCTCAGCCTGATACCGCTCCCACTCACGCGCATATTCCGCAGCGCGGGGGAAGGCTCGATGGTACACCGCCGCGACGCCCGGACGGGTCGAAGGGAAGCGCGATCCACGGCGACCTCCGTTCGAGCGCTTGGGGTTCTCGCCGAGGGCGAACTTCACCCCCTCGCGAGCGCCAGGGAAGCGCAGCTCGTCTGCTGTCCGTCCCCACTTGAGCTGGATGACCTCGTGGCGGCCGCCGATCGCGTTGGCGGAGCCATGCAAGAGGCGCGCGGTCGTCACGCCTCCCGCGAGCGCCCGATAGATCGTTATGTCATCCGGGTCGACCGCGTCAGAGATGTCGCAGTCACAAGAGATCGTCACCGTCCCCTCGTTCACACCGCGCGCGATCGCCATGTGTGAGTGGCAGTCAACGACGCCGGGTGCGAGGTGCCTGCCCGCGCCGTCGAGCTCGACGATGCCTGGAGGCGCGGTCACCTCACCCACCTTTGAGATCACCCCGTTGAGGACGAGGACGTCCCCACGGAACGCCGGCGCCACCGCCGTGTGGATGACCACATCTCGGATGACGCATGAGCCGCCTGTCGAGAGCGTCGGTTTGCGCATCGCATCGGTCTCATAGGGGTGCTCTGTCTGAGCAGACGCGCCGAGAGCGAGGAGCGCGACATAGAGGAGTGCGGTAGCTCTCATCGCTGCACCTCCTCGAGGCCTTCAGGCGCACGCTTGGCAGTGAAGCTGCCCTCTTGTGAGCCGCGTGAGAAGGTCCAGGTTGCGGTCCCCTCGTAGGTAGACCCGCTCACCTCTCCCTCGTACTCGATCTCGACTTTGAAGCCTTCGATGTCTAGTTCTGCGGAGAGGGAGAGCGTCCGTCCAGAGACCCGCCCCTTGATCTCTTGTGTCCTTGGCTCCTCCATGAACGGGTTCTGCAGGGTCACCTCCCCCGTGACGGCGCCGTCATCTCCCATCTTGATCGTCATGCTCGTCGATCCCCTCCTCGCCTCTGAATACTCGAAGGTCCAAGAGCCGTCGATCTCGAGGTCCTCTTCAGGAGCCTCACCCGATCCCTTCTCCTCTTCGAGATCAAACTCTTCGATCACTCCGTCAACGACCATCGCCGCGAGCCGTGGCTTCTTCGTCGTGGGGCCTCCGTCCCATATGCAGAGGTTGGCCACATAGCCCTCTTCAACAGCTCCGACTCGATCTTTCAACTCAAGGAGCGCGGCCGCTCCGGTCGTCAGCGAGCTGAGCGCTGCCTCGGCGGGGAGGCCCTCTTTCACCAAGGTCCGCACCTTCTCGAGCATCTTCTTGCTGTCGTTCTTGCCAGAGCCGAAGGCGAAGGGGACGCCCGCCTCATAGAGCCGGAGCGCGCAGTCCCGCCCCTCCAGCCAGCGCGCGCGCTTTTCACGCTGCACCGCTAGCGGCTCTGTGTACTCCGAAGAGGGGTCCTTCTCAGCGTCCTCTTCGGACTCTGCGTCTTCCTCTGCTTCGGTCTCCTCCTCAAGAGAGATGGAGCCCGGCTCGTCATCCCCTAATTCAACGGGCTCAACCTGCACATCCTCTTCGGTGGTCATCTCCTCAGCGTCTCCGGTGACGTCTTCGACCTCCTCCTCGTCTCTGTCCTTGTCCTTGTCTTTGCCCTTGTCGGGATCTTTGACCTCGTCGCCCCAATTCAGCGTGAGGATGACCGGGATCTCGCGCTCGCGCAGGACGTCCGCGACGCGCCATGCCTCGCGGCCACCGACGATCGCGATCTGTACGTCCCACCCCTTGGTCTGCCACTCATCTTTGAGTCGCAGCCAGCGCAGGATGTCATCGTCAGTCTCTGCCTCGCAGAGCAGCCTGCGCTCCCCTCTGAGGATGACCTCGCCCTCGCTGAGGTCGCCGTCGAAGGACGGCCTCGGTCCGGGTCGCCCCTCATCCAAACGAACGCTCAGGTCTGCGTTCCAGCTCGCGTCCAAGAAGAACTGACGGAGCTGCGCGTGATATCCCATCAGCGTGCTCGGGTATCCCGTCCCGGAAGCGCCGAAGGCGGCGCACTGGTAGACGCCCTCTGCGATCACCTGATCCCGTGCGGCGGCCTCGGAGGCAGAGATGACAGCGCTCTTGCCCCCTAGGAGCTCACCGGAAGGCGCGACATGGAGCGTCCCAAAGCCGCTCTTTCGAACACCGGAGAGCTCGTCGTCATTGAAAGAGAGCGTCTCCGCCGCAGAGAACCCAGCGCGTATGCCCTTGCGGTTGGCGGTGCGCATCTCTGCCATGATCTCGGCGCTCACGTCAGGCTTGCGGTCACGGTCCGTGACGATCTCCGGCGCGTTGACGCCGCTAGAGGTCCACGCATCGATGAAGGCAGGCGTTATCCAACGCCCCTCTCCCGAGTAGCTGCGCACCCCTGGGATGCTCACGTTGCGCTCGGTGCGGATGAAAGTGATTCGGCCGTGCTCAAGGAGCAGGCTGACGCGGGGGGCTTCGAGGTCTTCTGCCAATCGCACGTCAGTGATGAGCAAACGCTCACCAGCGAACGCAGGCGCGGCGAAGAGAGTCAGGGCGGTGATGAGTCGCTTCATAGGGGCTCCGGCTCGGAATTACGGCTCCACATTGTGCCCGACCTCGTTGATGGCGACACCACTTTGACGCCCACTCATTGAGGTTCCGCGCTTAGAGCCAAGGACGGCCTTGCATTGAGGGGCCGAGAGCGTAGGAAGGTGCCTATGACGCAAGCTGCACGCATCGGAATCGTGACCGTCTCAGACCGCGCGAGCCGCGGTGAGTACGAGGACCGCGGCGGACCTGCCATCGCCGCCTACCTTGAGGAGGTCCTCACATCCCCCTTTGAGACCGTCCCTCGAGTCATCCCTGACGAGCAAGAGACTATTGAGGACACGCTGAGAGAGCTCTCTGATGAGGAGGGCTGCTGCCTCGTCGTCACGACGGGTGGGACGGGGCCCGCCAAGCGAGACGTGACGGTCGAGGCCACCCTCGCCGTCGTCGAGAAGCCCATGCCCGGCTTCGGCGAGCTCATGCGTCAGGTCTCCCTCAAGGCGGTCCCCACCGCGATCCTCTCCCGGCAGGAAGCCGGGATCCGCGGAGGAGCGCTCATCGTGAATCTACCTGGCCAACCCAAGGCGATCAGCGAATGCCTCGACGCCGTCTTCCCCGCGATCCCTTACTGCATCGACCTCATCGAGGGTCCATCTCTGGTGACGAACGAGACGCGCTTCAGCGCTTTTCGCCCCAAGAAGAAATGACTCCGCCTCTTTACTAGAACGAGGCCGCACAGATTGATCTCCTAAGGGCGACGCCGACGCGCTGTTGGCGTGATCCAAATACTCACCGACTTCGAAGATGCCGAAAAAACTCGCACTCCTCGCGCTCTTCTTCCTTCTAGCGCTCCTCTTCACCCCCTCATGCGGAGGCGGTGGCGGTGGCTCCGACTCGTCTGATTCAGGCGAGAGCGGCAGCACCTGGGGAGAGATGGCCTGGGGAGAGGGAACCTGGGGATAACCCAACAGGACAAACGACATGAAATTCAAAATCGCTGCTTTCGCTGTAGCTCTCTCTGCTGGAGTCGGACTCGCTGTCCAAGACTTTGGCGTCCCGCCTGGAGTCCCGAACGTCTTCTCATCAGGAGAGGTCGCGGTCGCCGATGATGTGAACGAGAACTTCGACTGGGTTGAGGACGAGCTAGCCCAGCTTGAGATCACTGACAACTCCTAGGACGTCCTGATTGCCGCTTTGACCGCGGCCACAAAGCAAAGATCTCAGTCCATCGCCGCCATGGGCTTCTTTGAGTATGGCGACTGCAGCGGCGGGCCTTTGCTGGATGAGCATAACGGGATCGGTTGCGCGGGTTTCTTGGGGTGGATGGACCTCCCGGCTCCCCCGGACTGGGACACCCTCACAGACATGACGGTCACGGTCACCTTGATGAACTATGTGGACACCGACGTCGGCCAGTCCGCCAAGAAAAAGAATGCGTGGTTTCTTTCCTAATCGCATTTCTTTCGGAAAGATTTGTGAGGGTTCGTACATAGTAGTCGTTATAATAATCGATTTATTACTAAATCCTAGATTTATCAGATCCTCCTTGAATTGCGAAGCAAGAACAAAGTTCTTATCAGCCAAGCCATATACCAAATTGAACAAAAACTTTAAGGCCGCTG